>Ga0209652_1000192_pt1 | contig 51616 bp, 43 predicted proteins | sample SaaInl74LU_5_DNA_FD_184641 | JGI IMG/M metagenome (GOLD analysis project Ga0209652, IMG submission 184641) | Marine microbial communities from expanding oxygen minimum zones in the Saanich Inlet - ESP_74LU_5_DNA (SPAdes) (version 2) | ecosystem: Environmental > Aquatic > Marine > Intertidal zone...
CGCATCTTCGCCTGCCTTCGTCGCTTGCAAAAAGGCACCGGGCGGCGGGGCAACGGCAATGGTGCCGAAATGCACGCTGGGCAATGTTTCGGCATAGACCGGTTCATCGCCCCAGCTCAGCCGCGCGATATCGCCGCGAAAGCGGGGCAATGCGGTGCGCAATTCTTCATCAAGCGGTTTGCCACCCGTCACCGCGCAATCGATGCCCGTATCGGTCAGCGTCAAGGCAAAGCTCAAGGTCGCCGCGCGTGAGCCACCAACTTGCGTGATCTCGGCCAGCACGGGCAATAGATCGACCAAGGGTTGGGCCAAGACATGGCAATCACCAAGCGGCACGATCACATCCGAGCGGCGCGCATAAAACCCGACAAGCGCCCCTTTCTTGGTGCGCCGCCCAGCAAGGGTTGCACGCCGCCGCGCGCGGGGCGGCGATGTGGCGATGGGCCGGATCGGCGCGGTCAGATCATGGGCGGCAAGGGCGGCCACGATCACGCCCGCTTTCCATTCCGCGACGAAAGCATCGGAGGCATGCATCAGGTTACAGCCACCGCAGCTTTTGAAATGCGCGCAAGCTGGCCTGACGCGGTCGACCGAGGGTTTGACGATCTTGGTATCCGTCATCTGATCACCCGCAACCGCGCCTGTGACCACTTCCCCGGGCAAGCTCAACGGCACGAAAACGGGGCCGGGCGCGATACCATCGCCGTGATGGCCAAGCCGGTGGATGGTCAATTCTGTTTGGGTCATGGTCGCTTTATCGCTGGGCTGAAGGCATAGCCCTCGGGGCTGAGGATCGTCGCCTCGCGCAAGCCATGTGGCTTGTCCGTCGCGGGCTCGGCCACGACATGCCCCGCCGCCGCAGCGCGCGCAATGGCTGCGTCGGGATCAATGCCAAAGAGATAGATCTGCACCCCGCCACCGCGCGGTGGGTTTTCTGGGATCAAACCGGGCAGCGGATGGCGCGCGAAGGTCGCATCGGAATGAATCTGCAGCAGCATCGCGCCGTGGCGCAGAATGGCGAAATCATCCGAAAGCCGATGCACGCTAAGGCCAAACACATCGCGCAAAAAGCCCGCCAGACCGCGCACATCACGGCTCAGCAGGTTGATACCGATCCCTGCAAGGCTGCGCCCAAGATCATCGGCGGATACAGTTTCAAGGTCCATCAACGCCGTTTACTCCGCCGCCTCGGTCAAGCCGATGAAGCCACCCGATTGGCGGTTCCAATAGCGGGCATAAAGCCCGTCCTTGGCCAAGAGCGCCTCATGTGTGCCATCCTCGACGATACGGCCTTGATCCAGCACGATGATCCGGTCCATCGCAGAAAGCGTCGACAGCCGGTGCGCGATGGCGATCACGGTCTTGCCCTCCATCACCTTGATCAGGCTGTCCTGAATGGCGGCCTCGACCTCGCTATCAAGGGCTGATGTCGCCTCGTCCAAGACCAAGATCGGCGCATCCTTGAGAAAGGCACGCGCAAGGGCAATACGCTGGCGCTGGCCACCCGAAAGCTTGACGCCACGCTCCCCCAAGAAGGCATCATAGCCGCGCCGTCCCTTATGATCGACCAAGGCGGCGATGAAGATATCAGCCTCAGCGCGGGCGGCGGCGGCATAGACCTCTTCGGGGGTCGCGTCCGGGCGACCATAAAGGATATTGTCAAAGGCCGAGCGGTTGAACATGGCGGTGTCTTGCGTGACCATCGCGATCTGGCGGCGCAGGCTGTCTTGTTTGACATTCCGCACATCGATGTCGTCGATCAAGACGCGGCCCGCCTCGGCCTCGTAAAGGCGCAGCAAAAGCGCCACGAGGGTCGATTTCCCCGCACCAGAAGCACCGACAATCCCAAGTTTCTGGCCCGGCGCGATGGTCAGATCAATCCCATCGACACCACCCGATTGCCGCCCATAGGCAAAGCTCACATCGGACATGACGATGCGGCCCGTCGCCTTGGGCAGATCGACCGCGTCAGGGGCATCGACCAACGCATGGGGCGGCGTCAAGGTGCGCATACCATCCTCGATCTCGCCCAAATTGGCATAGATCGCCATCAGCGTGAAACTGACCCAGCCCGTCATCTGTGCAATCCGCATCGAGACCGCACCAATGGCCGCGATCTCGCCTGCACTGACCAGCCCATCTTGCCACAGCATCACGCCAAACAGCACCAAGGCCACGGGCAAAACACCCGCCGCTGTCATCAAGACGAAGCGAAACCCCGTCGAAAACACGCCGAAATCCAAGGCGGCGGCGCGATAACCCTGCATCGCGGCGATGGCTGTCTGATCTTCGTGATCGACATGACCAAACAGCTTGACCGTTTTGATATTGGTGATCGTATCCACGATCTGACCCGTCACATTGGCCCGTGCGGCGGCACGCGTCTTGGACAGTGACCTGATGCGCGGCAGATACCAGCGGATCATGTAGAAATAGACCACCGACCAAACCGCCAAGATCATGCCGATCCGCCAATCGATCGCAGCCAGCATCACCACGGCACCCACCAGTGTCGCGATCGCGAAAGCACCAGCATTGATGGTTTCCGTCAGCACATTGACCAGCGCGGCGGCTGTCTGCATCTGCTTTTGGGCAATACGTCCTGCGAAATCATTGTCGAAAAAGCCGATCGCATGACCCAATGACCAGCGGTGCAAACGGCTTTGGATCAAGGGCGCGACATTGGGCGGAATGACGATCCCGTTGAACGCCGCCGCCGCCCCGAACAGAAGGGGTCGGATCAGCAAGAAGAAGCCGACATAGACGGCAATGAGCAAGGCATTGTCGGCGAAATAATCCGCTGGACCGTGCGCCAAGGCACTATCAATCACCAAGCCAAGCAGCCAGGCCGAGATGACCTCCATCGCGCCGGCCAAGGCCGAGAAAAGCGTGGCAAGCCAGATCACCGGCCAAGTTCCCGACAGGCACCAACGGATAAAGGGCCATAGCTTGCGCGGCGGCGCACCATTGGCAGGGGCAAAGCCGTCGATCATGCCAGCCAGCCAATCGCGCAAGCGGTGCAAAAGGGCGCTCATTCCGCGGCCTCCGCATCGGTGCCAAGAAACCCGCCCGATTGGCGCGCCCAAAAGCCTGCGTAAAGGCCGCCTTGGGCCAGCAATTCGGCATGGGTGCCCGCCTCGACAATATGCCCGGCATCCAGCACCACGATCCGGTCCATCCGCGCGATGGTCGACAGCCGATGCGCGATGGCGATCACGGTCTTACCCTCCATCACGCCGTAAAGCGTATCTTGGATCGCGGCCTCGACCTCGCTGTCGAGGGCCGATGTCGCCTCGTCCAGCACAAGGATGGGCGCATTCTTGAGGATCACACGGGCCAAGGTCACGCGCTGGCGCTGACCACCCGAGAGTTTCACGCCGCGCTCACCCACATGGGCGTCATAGCCGCGCCGCCCTTGCGGGTCTTCCAGCGTCAAGATGAAATCATGCGCCTCGGCGCGCTTTGCGGCGGCGATCATCGCGGCCTCGGTCGCATCGGGGCGACCATATAGGATGTTGTCGCGGACAGAACGGTGCAACAGCGCGCTGTCTTGCTGCACCATGCCGCTCTGGGCACGCAAACTATCTTGGGTGACGCGGCGAATATCCTGACCATCGATCAGGATCTGCCCCTCCTCCACATCATAAAAGCGCAGCAAAAGCTTCACGAGGGTCGATTTGCCCGCACCAGAACGCCCGACAAGGCCCAGTTTTTCGCCCGGTTGGATCGTCAGCTTCAACTGGTCCAGCCCGCCTGCGCCGCGCCCGTAGTGATGGCTGACCGCGGCGAAAGCGATCTCGCCGCGATCCATGACCAAGGTTGTCGCATCCGGTGCATCGGTCAGGCGGATCGGGTCAGTGATGGTTTCCATCCCCTCGGCCACCACGCCCAGCGAACGAAACAGCGTCGAGACCGCCCACATGATCCAGCCCGTCATGGCATTGAGCCGGAGTGTCAGCGCCGTCGCCGCCGCGATGGCCCCGACCGAGGCCGCACCACCCGCCCAAAGGCCGATGGCCCAGCCCACAACAGCGACGATGAGAAACCCGTTCAACGCGGTCAGAACCACATCCATGATCGTGTAAAGCCGCATCTCGCGGGCAAAGGTGGCGCGCGTCTGCTCGATCGCCTCCTTGGCGTAATCGATCTCGCGGTCATGATGGGCGAAGAGTTTGACCGAATGGATATTGGTGTAGCTGTCCACCACCCGCCCCGTCGTCATGGAACGCGCATCGGCGCTGGCCTTGGATGCGGGTCCAACGCGCGTAATCGTCCAGCGAAGCAACAGCGCGTAGAGCGCGAACCAGATCAAAAGCGGGATGGCCAAGCGCGGATCGGCATCGGCCAACAAGATCGCCGCCCCCACGAGATAGGCCAGCGAAAAGGTGATGGCGTCGAAGATCTGGAAAATCGCGTCACCCGCGCTGGTGGGGGTCTGCATGATCCGGTTGGCGATCCGGCCCGCAAAATCATTCTCGAACCAGCCCACCGATTGGCGCAACACCTGACGATGGGCCCGCCAACGGATCAAGGCACCGAATTGCGGCAAGATCCCGTTGTTGAGCAGCGCCACATCCAACCCTTGGATCAGGGGCCGCAGCGTCAGGATGAAGATCGCGGCAAGGATGAATTCCCAGCCATGGCTGGCCAGCACATCCGTCGGCGTGCCACTCGACAATAAATCGATGATCCGCCCCATGTACCAGATCAGGCCGATCTCGAATGCTGCAACCATTATCGACATAAAAGCGGTTACGGCAAACAGCTTGCGAAAGGGTTGACCATAGGTCCACAGAAACGGCCAGACCCGGCGCGGCGGCGTATCCGTCTCGACATAGGCCGTGTAGGGATCGACCAGATTTTCGAAAAAGCGGAACATGTGGCGGCCTTCTGAACGTCAAGCTTTCATATAGGCCGCGTGTCAGAGAAAAACCATCACCGCCGCCGCACCAAGGCCAAGTGACATGACCCGCGCAAAGATACGCCACGCAGCAGGCGTATTGAGCAACAAGGCCAAAAGCGCACCAGCAAAGCTCCAGAACAAGCAGACAAAAAAGTTCAGCCCGGAAAATGCCAGGGCAAGGCGCTGCGCCTCGCCCCATGGTCCAAGCCCCGCCGCATAGCCAGACGCGGCGGCCAGCGCCACGGCCCAAAGCTTGGGGTTGATCCATTGAAACAAGATCGCCTCGATCATGGTAAAGGGGCGCGCGCGCCCATCATCGGCCCGCCTTGCCGAAGATCGCCACAGCCCCACCGCCATCCAAGCAATCCATGCGGCAGCCGCGATCTTGAGCGCATATTGCAGCGTCGGCTGCGCCACCAAGATCGCGCCGATGCCAAGCCCGGTCATCCCCGCCACGATCCCCACGCCGATCACCACACCCGCGACATGCGGCAAGGTTGCGCGAAAGCCAAAGCGCGCCCCCGAGGCGGTCAGCAAGATCACATTCGGCCCGGGGCTAAACAGGCCGAGCAGAACAAAAGGGTAAAGCGGGTCCAAGGGTCACTCCGATTGGGGCAAACGCGACAAAAGCTCTGCGCGGCTGAGCGTAAAGCTCGACGCGATCCAGCGCGCTTCCAGCGTTCTGAGCGCCTGACCCAAGGCCGCACCCGACAGGCGCGGCATCAGATCGGCAGGCTTGATCGGAAACACGGCACTGGCCCCACGCGCGATCAAGGCGCGCACAGTCGGGTCAACCTGTGTCTCGAACTGGCTGGCGTGCAGCACCGCGATATCCCACGCGATATCGGCCCCATGCAGATAGGCCAGCGCATCGGGTGAAGTCGTACTGCTCATGCCGTCGCGCAAAATGGTCAGTCGCGCGATATCGGCCTTCGAGAGGCGCAAACCGGCGGCCACTTCGACCGGCCCAAGGGCGGCCAGTCGCCGGATCGGATCAGGTGGCGCGTCTTCGAAGCTGATGAGAATGGGCAGCATGCGCGCCATTGCACCGGGCAGTGTGCGCGCCAAGATCCCGGTCTGCGCCATAGCGGCGACGGCAGCGGCAGGATTGGGCGCGCTGAGCAGTTTCTTGATCTCTGCGCCGACCCTTTCGCGCGACAACTGGCCCAAGCCATCGGCGAGCGCTGCACATGCGGCCAAACCCTCGGCGTCGATCCCGGCATTCGGATCGGCATACCATGCGTGAAACCGAAAGAACCGCAGGATGCGCAGGTAATCCTCGGTGATCCGATCATGTGGATTGCCAATGAAGCGCAAGCGCCGTGCTGCAAGATCGGCCAGACCTTCGCCTGTCGGATCAAGCACTGTGCCATCGGCCTTGGCGTAAAGCGCGTTCATGGTGAAATCCCGGCGCGCGGCGTCATCTTCCACCAGATCGGTAAAGGCGATGGTGGCGCGTCGGCCATCGGTCGCCACATCCCGGCGCAGCGTCGTCACTTCGAAAGGGCGGTGATCGGCGATCAGCGTCACGGTGCCGTGGTCGATGCCTGTCGGCACAACCTTGACCCCGGCGTCCTGCGCCAATGCCATCACATCATCGGGCCGCAGATCGGTGGCGATGTCGATATCGGCGACATCAAGCCCTAGCAGCGCATTTCTAACGCAACCACCCACGAACCACGCGCCATGCCCGCCACGCGTGAGCAGATCCATAACCGTGGCCGTCGCCGGGTCATCCAGCCATGGCGCCGCCAGCTTCATGCCGACACCCGATCAGCCAAGGATTTCAAGATCCGCGCCGTTGCGCCCCAGATATAGTAGGGGCCATAAGGCACGACGAAATAGCGCCGCCGCACACCGCGCCAGCGGCGGCCTTCGATGCGATAATTCCCCGGATCAAGCAGATGCGCGATCGGCACGCGAAACACCTCGGCCACCTCGCCTGCTTCCGGGACGGCTTGGAAATCGCGGGTGATATGCGCGATAACCGGTTTTATGCTATAACCGGTTACAGTTTCATGGGCGGGTAACGCGCCCAAGATATCCACCGTCGCCGGTGCAAGCCCGATCTCTTCATGAGCCTCGCGCAGCGCGGCTGCGGCGGCATCGGCGTCGCCTGCATCCACTTTGCCGCCGGGCAATGCGATCTGGCCCGGATGATGCTTGAGATGCGAGGCGCGCTTGGTCAGCACGACACTTTCGCCAACCACACCGATCAACACGGCAGCGGGTTTGAGCACCCGTCCCGGCGGCAAGACGATCTCTGGGTTCAACTCATAATCCGACGAGGGGTGCGGCGGGCTTTCACGCAATGCCGCGACCAATGTCGCGAGATCAATCCTGCGATCCATGACCCTGCTCCGGATCTGCGCTCGCCTCGAAGCCCAAGGTGCTGGGGTCGAATTCGTAATGCGCGCCGCAGAACTGGCAATCGGCGGTCACGCGGCCATCATCGGTGGTCATATGGCCGATATCGCGCGCCGAATAGATCGACAGGCTGTTGCGCACCCGCTCTTCCGAACAGGTGCAGCCGAACGCCACCGGCAGCGCGTCATAGACACGCGGCCCTTCTTCGTGAAACAGCCGCAAGAGCAGATCGGTCGGCGCCACGCGCGGCCCGACCAGTTCCAGCGGCTCGACCGTGTCGAGCAAGATATTGGCCCGGTTCCAGTTCTCCGCCGCATCATCGTCAAGCAGGTCGACCGCCGCCAGCAACCCATCCTCGCCCGATGCACCATCGCCCATTAAGGGCGAGGCTTTGGGCATGTGCTGCAGCATGACACCGCCACCGCGCCAAAGCGACGGCTCGCCCGGTGCGCTGCTTTGGCCATAGCTCAACGCAAAGCGCGTCGGCAGCTGTTCGGATTGGGCAAAATACGCCTCGGCACAGGCGGCAAGCGATCCGCCCGACAAGGGTGTGATCCCCTGATAGGGTGTCGTATCGCGCCCTTGATCAAGCAGAATGGCGAAATAACCCTGACCGATCTGGCCAAAGGGATCTTGCCCAGCGACCAGCCGTGTCGCGTCAAAACTTGCATAGGCGCGGATGCGGCCGGGCGCACCCTCTTCGCTGGGGGCGTAGAAATCCGTCGCGATCAGGCGGATCGGCCCATTGCCCCGCACCTGCAACGACAGCTTCCAGCGCAGCTTGATGGTTTGCCCGATCATCGCGGTCAAAAGCACGGCTTCGGCCACCATCGCTTCGACCTCGGGGGGGTAATCATGCTGGGCCAAGACCCGCTCAAGCGTCTGGTCAAGGCGCGCGACGCGGCCCCGGATATCGCATCGGTCCAGTTGGAACGGCAAGACGGTGTCGTCCCACGCGATCTTTGTCGTCAATGTCATGGTTGGCTGTCCTGATCTGCGGGCCGTGCGTTCCATATAGCGGATCGCGCCGCAATCCCAAATCGGCTGTCACCGAAATCGGCTTCGACTTGTCGCCGCCCCGGTTTTGGGCAGTATATGTCGAAAGTGCATTTATGTGATATTTGAAGATGAACATCCTTTTCGTCCACCAGAACTTTCCCGGCCAATACCGAGAGTTGTTTCAATGGCTTATCGCGCAGGGGGGGCATCAGATCGTTTTTCTGACCCAGCGCAAAGGCGTGCCTGCGGTCAAGGGCGCGCGCATCATCGAATACACGGCCCATCACAAACCCGCTGACAGCGCCTATGCGCCCACGAAATATTGGGAGGAATGCACCGGCAACGGCTTAGGGGCCGCCTTTGCCGCGCAAAAGCTCGCGGCGGCGGGGTTTCGGCCCGACATCATCCTTGGTCATGTCGGCTGGGGCGAATTGACCTTTCTCAAGCAGGTATGGGCCGATGTGCCGATCATCGGTTTTTTCGAGTATTACTTTCTGGCTCAAGGGGGCTCTGTCGGGTTCGATCCGGAATTCCCGGCCTCCGATCATGCGCCCTTTTTGATGCATGCCCGCAACGCGGTGAATTTCGCCAATTTCCAAACCGTCGATCTGGGCCAATCACCCACATTCTTTCAGCGCGACACCTATCCAACGAACTTCCACGAAAAGATCTACGTCTGCCATGATGGGATTCGCACGGACCGGCTGGTGCCGAACCCACATGCACGCGTGCCGCTGTCGCGCTTGGGGCGCGCGGTCACCCGCGATGATGAGATTTTTACCTATATGTCGCGCAACATGGAGCCCGTGCGCGGCTTTCACAAATTCATGCGCGCATTGCCGCAAATCCTTGCTGAACGGCCGAATGCGCGCGCCTTGATCATCGGCGGAAACGAGGTGTCCTATGGTAAGGCAAGCGATGCGCAAGGCGGCTACCGCGCCGAGATGGAGCGTGAAATCGGCGCGCGCGTCGATTGGGACCGGGTGCATTTTCTGGGCAAGGTGCCCTATGCCGCTTATCAGCAAATCATCCAGATCAGCCGCGCACATGTCTATCTGACGGTACCATTCGTGTTGTCGTGGTCAAGCATGGAGGCCATGTCGATGGGTGCGACCATCATCGCCTCCGATACCGCACCCGTGCGCGAAGTCATGAAACATGGCGAGAACGCGCTTTTGGTGGATTTCCACGATCACAACGCCTTGGCCGCCCAAGTGATCGAGGTGCTGGCCCGCCCCGAAGCCTTCAGCCAGCTCGGTCAAGCCGCACGTGCGCATATGATTGCGAACTACGATTTCGCGACAAAATGCCTGCCCACGCATATCGCGCGGATCAACAGCCTTTTTCCCAAAGGCCGCGCGATCCCCTTGCGCTGAGTATCAATCAGCCAGCCCACTTGATTGATTGGCAAGCCCAAAGACCGCGCCGACAAGGCCGAAGATCGTCTGCGCCGAGGTGATCGGGCTTTCCGTGACAAGCACCAAGTCGCCTTGTGCCAAATGGAAATTGCGGGCGCTGAACAAGCCATCAGCCGATGTCAGATCAAGGGTGAAAACTACCCGCGATTGATTTGGCCCTGTGCCGTCCGCGCGTAGCGCATTTTGCGGATACTCCCGCAGGATCAGAACACCGCCCGGATTGCCACGGCGGCTTTCCACCCCGCCGATGATCGAAATCGCATCAAGCGCGCTGATATCATCTTGCACAAAGCGATGCTGGCTTTGCTGCCCGGCAGCGCCCAGTGACAGGAAATAGCGCCGATCTTCTTCCACGATCACCTGGTCGCCACCGCGCAGCAGCGTATTGCGCCGCGGATCCGCATAAAGCCTTGCGATGGATGTGCCGTAGATGTCACCCGCGCGGATCAGCCTGACCTGCGGATTGGTCAGGCCAGTCTGCACACCCCCGCCCAATGCGATCAGGTTGAGAAGCGTGAAATTGCGATCGGGCATCGGATATGAGCCGGGCGCGCCGACCCCGCCGATCAGGTCGACGGAATTGCTGCGCCCTTCGGCCATGGTCAGTTGCACCTGCGAGGACGGCACGATCCGCTCGATCGCCTCGTGCAAGGTTTGGCGCGCGACCTGTAGCGTCATCCCGGCGACAGGCGTATCGCCCACATAAGGCAAGAAGATCGTCCCATCGGGTGCCACTTCCAATGCTTGGATCTGCACCGCGCGCTGACCCGGTGCCGACAAAAGCGAGCTATCGCTGCTGTCCCAAATCGTGACCTCAAGCATGTCGCCCGTCGCGATCACTTGGGTGCGCGCGCCGCCGCTGGCGGGTATCCAACCAAGATGCGCGGGCTGTGGGTTTGGCCAATCATCCAAAACAGCGAGAAAGTCGCGCGTGACGGCATGAACAGCGAAATCCGTCTGCTCACCCTCGGCGGCTTGCACAATCTCGCGCTCGACAGCGGCCCCGCGCGGTAGAATCTCGCACCCTGCAAGGCCAAACACGATCAACGCGCAGCCCAAGACACCACGAATACGAAATTTAACCATTTGCGCTCTGCCCCGCATTCTTTGCGAACCTGTTTACGCAGCGCGGCTATGAATTCAACTTTCGCGAATAAAAATATCGAAAGAAGATGCAGAAATGCCCTTTTGCCCAGCCCGTCGATCGGCGACAGTCGCGGCGCGATGGTCCGCACGGGCGCATCTATACCTTTAAACCCACGGACAAAGCATGTTTGCGTCCTGAAAAATAAGTGCATCTTGTACCATGGCATCTTGTATCCTTTTGACCGGCGGGGCCGGCTATATCGGGTCGCACACCCATATCGCGCTGACAGCAGCGGGACATAAGGTGGTCATCCTCGATGATTTCTCGAATGCGCAGCACTCGGTTCCCGCGCGGCTGGAACAGATCACAGGTCAACCCATCACCGTAATCGATGCCGATGTGCGCGACGCCGACGCCTTGGCCAAGGTTTTCGCCACCCATACCATCGATGCGGTGGTCCATTTCGCAGCGCGCAAAGCGGTTGGCGAAAGCATGACGGTGCCGCTTGATTATTTCGACGTAAATATCACCGGGCTGATCACGCTGTTGCGCGCGATGGACAGGGCCGGTTGCCGCAGACTTGTGTTTTCCTCTTCCGCCACGGTCTATGGCGTGCCGGATGAGGCGCCGACGCCGGAAACCGCACCCTTCCGCGCGATGAACCCCTATGGCCAGACCAAGATCACCGGCGAACAGATGTTGGGTTGGCTACAAGCCTCAAACCCGGAATGGGCGGTGGGGATCTTGCGCTATTTCAACCCGGCCGGGGCCCATGGCTCGGCGCTGATCGGTGAAGACCCGCGCGATATTCCAAACAATCTGATGCCCTATGTCGCCAAGGTCGCACTTGGCCAATTGCCCCGCGTGATGGTGTTCGGGAATGATTACGACACACCCGATGGCACAGGTGTGCGCGATTATATCCATGTCGAGGATCTGGCCCGTGGCCATGTTCTGTCGCTGGAAAAGCTGTTGTCGACGGGCCAAAGGCATGTCGTGAACCTTGGCACCGGGCGTGGCTATTCCGTGCTGGAAGTGATCGCCGCCTATCAGCGCGCCAGCAATCGCGATGTGCCCCATATGATCACCGACCGCCGCCCCGGCGATGTGCCGATCTACGTCGCGCGCGCCGACAAAGCGGCCGAGGTCTTGGGCTTTCGCACGGAAAAAGGGCTGGATGAGATGTGCGTAAGCTCATGGAAATGGGTCTCGAACATGGCGGATGGGGCATGACGGGCAAGGCGCTTATCACTGGCTCATCGGGCTTCATCGGCTTTCACCTCAGCCGCCAGCTTTTGGCCGCCGGCTGGGAGGTGTTGGGCATCGACGCCATGACCGATTACTACGATGTCGCGCTGAAAGAGCGGCGGCAGGCGATGCTGTCGCAAAATGCCGGGTTTCGCACCCTCAACGACCGGATCGAGGCACCGGGCGTGCTGCATGATCTGATGGCCGATTTTCGCCCCGACGCGGTGATCCATCTGGCCGCGCAAGCGGGCGTGCGCCATTCCATCGACAACCCCGAAAGCTATGTCGAGGCCAATCTCATCGGCACCTTCCGCCTGCTCGAGGCGATCCGCGCGGTGCCGCCCAAGCACAGCCTTCTTGCCTCGACCTCGTCGGTTTATGGGGCCAATAGCCAAATGCCCTATGCCGAGACGCAAAAGGCCGACACACAGATGTCGTTCTACGCCGCCACCAAAAAGGCGAACGAGGCGATGGCGCATAGCTATGCCCATCTCTACGACCTGCCGATCACCATGTTCCGCTTCTTTACCGTCTACGGCCCTTGGGGGCGGCCCGACATGGCGCCGATCAAATTCACCAAGGCGATCCTCGCGGGGCGGCCTATCGACGTCTATAACCACGGCGATATGCGCCGCGATTTCACCTATATCGACGATCTGGTGGCGGGCATCATCGGCTTGATCGATGCGGTGCCACGGCGCCCCGCCGATATCGCGCCGGGCGACAGCCTTAGCCCGGTCGCGCCCTACCGCGTGGTCAATATCGGCAATTCCGAAAGCGTGGCGCTGACCGATTTCATCGCCGCGATCGAGGCCGCGACCGGCAAGACCGCGATCCGCAACCTGATGCCGATGCAACCCGGCGATGTCCCTGCCACTTGGGCCGATGCATCGCTGTTGCAAAGCCTCACCGGCCACCGCCCCAAGACGCAGGTGGCCGAGGGCGTGGCGCGTTTCGTGGAATGGTATCGCGATTACTATCGCGTCTGAGCGCTTAGGCCAGCCCGGCCCGCAAGCAATCATGCAGATGCAATAGCCCCACAGGCGCGCCTGTTGCATCAACCACGAAAAGCGCCGTGATGCGGTTGGCCGACATCACGGCCATCGCCTCGGCCGCCAGATCATCGGCCCCGATCACACGCGGGTTGCGGGTGGCGACCTGACCCGCGCTGCGCGTCATCAGATGGTCGATATTGCGCCGCAGATCGCCATCCGAGATCACGCCGACAAGCCGCCCATCTTCGACGACCCCGGCAATGCCGAAACTCTTTTCGCTCATCACGATCAGGGTATCCGTCATGGGCCGATCCGCCGCGACCAAGGGCAGGGCGTCACCCAAGTGCATCAGCTGCGCCACCTTGGAAAGCTGCGCACCCAGCTTGCCGCCGGGGTGGAAAGTGCGAAAATTCTCGGGCAGAAAGCCGCGCTGTTCCATCACCGCCACCGCCAGCGCATCACCCAAAGCCAGCGTCAAAGTGGTCGAGGTGGTGGGCGCCATGCCGATCACGCAAGCCTCGGGCGCGGGGGGCAGCAACAGCCGGTAATCGGCCGCGCGCATCAAGGTACTGTCGGACCGACCCGAGATCGCCACCATCGGAATGGCAAAGCGCGCAACATGGGCGACCATATCGCGCAACTCGGCGGTCTCACCGGAATTCGAGATCAGAATGGTCAGATCACCCGGCATCACCATGCCCAGATCACCATGACTGGCCTCGGCCGGATGCACAAAGGCCGAGGGCGTCCCGGTCGATGCAAAGGTCGAGCTGATCTTGCGCGCGATATGGCCCGATTTGCCGATCCCGCACAGGATGACGCGGCCCTTGGTGGCAAGGATCGCGCGCACCGCATCGGCGAAATCCGTAGGCAAGGCATCGGCCATGGCACTGACTGCCGCACCTTCGGTCTTGAGGACGCGGGCGGCGGTTTCACGGATGGCGTTTTTCTGATCGTCGGTCATGGCTTTCCCATAGCCCAAGGCCCCGCTTTTGGCGAGAGGGGGGATTTCCCCAAAGCGCCCCATCTGGCACAAGGCAGCGAACAACATGAGGCTGCGATGAACAGACGTTTTGGCCACTGGCCCGAGCCGGGCCGCCGCTACACCCCTCGCCCCGGCGTTTATGCCGTGATCGATGCGGGCGACGGCATCCTTGCCACCTTTCAAGAAGAGCCGCGGCCAGAGCTGCAACTGCCCGGCGGTGGCATCGACGCAGGCGAGCCCCCTCTGCGCGCGCTTTACCGCGAGGTGATGGAGGAAACCGGCTACCGCATCCATACAGCCCGCCGGCTGGGCATGTTTCACCGCTATGTCTATATGCCCGAATACGATATGCATGCCCAAAAGCTCTGCCATATCTATTACGCCCGACTGGGGCCGCGCCGTGGCGACCCGACAGAAGCAGGCCATAGCGCGGTATTCTTGCCTTGGGATGTTGCTGCCGAGCGTCTGGCGGTGTCGGGGGATCGGCATTTCCTGCGTCAGGTTTGGGCCTTGCGCAGGCGCTCACGCGCCGGATCGTGAAACTCCACCAACACGGCCGAGACATCATCGGGAAACACAGCCGTTCCGGCATAACCCGCCAGCGCCGCCTCGAGCGCCGCGAAAAAGCGTGGGCCGCGCAGATGGGCGCAATGGCGCACAAGGTCGATCAGCCCCCACTCATCCAGCGGATGGCCTTGGGGGTCGGGGCATTCGATCAACCCATCCGAACAGATCAGCATCCGATCACCCGGTAAAAGTTGCAGCTGCGTGCTGTGATATTCCGCCCCGTCGATCAACCCGATGGGAAGCCCGCCCGCGCCCACCCATTCACAGTGGCCATCAGCGCGCAGGATCAGCGGGTGCGGATGGCCCGCCTGCACCAGTTGAAACTGTCCCGTGACCAGATCGAGAAAGCCCAGCGCAAGGGTGAAATACCGCTCCGAGCGGATCTCGTTCAGGATCATCTGGTTCAGGCGGGCGGCGGCGACATCGGGGGCGACGGCGCAAAGCGCACCATCGGTTCCGCGTGTCAGGGCGATGTTCTGATCAGGGGTCGCTGCACTCAATATTCCCGCGACTCGCGCCGCGATCATCGCGGCCGCAACCCCATGCCCCGAGACATCGAGCCCAAACAGACCCACCGTGCGCCCATCGACCGGGAAACAGCCAACCATATCCCCACCGATATGACCCGATGCCTTGAGCCAAAGTGAAACATCGACTTGGCCAAAGCGGCGAAACCGCTCTTGCATCTGGGAGCATTGCAGCCGCCGCGCTTCGTCCAAATCATGATCGAGCGCATCGTAAAGCGTGCGCAACTCGCCCAAGGCACCTGACAAAAGCTGGTTCTTCTGCACCAGATCGCGTTGCATCGCCACGATCCGCGCGCCGGCGGTCAGGCGTGCGCGCAATTCGGGCGGGCGCACGGGCTTTGTCAGGAAGTCATCTGCCCCCGCCTCCAACCCTTCGGTCAACGCGCCATCCTCGCTCCGCGAGGTCAGCAAGATGACGTAGACATACCCCTCGCGCCGCAAACCGCGCAGGCGGCGGCAGAATTCCGGCCCGGTCAGCCCCGGCATAACCCAATCGCTGATCACCAACCCGATCTGGGGATCGGTCGCGGCGGCCAATGCCGCCTCGGGCGTATCGCATTCCACCACCTCATGGCCCCACCGCCGCAAAAGCGCGACCAAAAGCATCCGCTGCGCGCGGCTGTCATCAAGCACCAGCACACGCTGCGGCTCGGCGGTGGAATCGGTCAAAGGCCATGTCAGGCGGTCGGGTTGATGCAGCATTTGAACACGCGAAAACGATCGGGAAGCTCAGTTGCACCAATGCAGATTAACGCAGGGTGAAAGTGAAAATACGACCGATCCGGCATCGCATCGGCAAGGTTACGTTAAGTCTCGCAGGCTATGCCCCCGCTATTGGCCAAGAGGGGCAAAACCATGATCGACTGGACAAGGTTGAACGACCTGCGCGCCGATATCGGCGAGGCGGATTTCGCCGCTGTGGCCCAAGTTTTCGTCACCGAAATGCGCGAACGCCTTGTGGTCTTGGCCGCTAATCCTACCGCTGCCACGGCTGAGGATTTTCACTTTCTGCGCGGCAGTGCGGCCAATCTTGGCCTGTCCGATATGGTCGCGGCGTGCAATACCGCGGAGGGTGTTTGTCGGCTTGGAAAGGCGCCTGATGTGGCCGATGTCGCCGACGCTTTTGCCGCCGCCATCATTGCCATCGCCGCCGAGATCCCGGGGCTGACAAACAATCTCTGATTGGCCAGAGCCTCAGATCAGGAAATCTGACAGAACTTCATCTTGCGAGATGTCGCGGAAGCCGAAGCCGCGCGCGGTCACGCGCTCGACGATCCGGTCGAAATTGGCCGGATCATCGGTTTCGATCCCGATCAACACCGAGCCGAAGTTGCGGCTGTTTTTCTTGAGATACTCAAACCGCGCGATGTCATCGCCCGGCCCCAGCATATCGAGGAAATCGCGCAAGGCACCGGGGCGCTGCGGCAAGCGGAGGATGAAGTATTTCTTCAAACCCTGCCATTTGCGCGCGCGTTCCTTGACCTCGGGCAGGCGTTCGAAATCGAAATTCCCTCCCGATGTGACACAGACCACCGTTTGGCCCGCGATCTGATCGGCGATCTGGCCCAGCGCATCGACGGAAAGCGCACCGGCGGGTTCCAACACGATCCCCTCGACATTCAGCATCTCTTGGATGGTGATGCAGATGCGGTTTTCCGGCGCGATCAGCACATCCTGTGGCGCGACATCGCGCAGGGCCGCGAAGGTCAGATTGCCGATCCGCGCCACCGCCGCGCCATCGACAAAGGTATCGGTGATCGGCACCGTTGTGGGCGCGCCATGGGCCAGCGCAGCGGTCAGGCTGGCACCCCCCGCCGGTTCCACCAGTGTCAGCGCGGTCTTGGCACCCACGGCCCGAAGATATGACAGCATCCCCGCCGATAGCCCGCCGCCACCGACAGGCAGGATCAGCCGATCAGGCGCGCGGCCCATCTCGTCGAGCATTTCAACCGCGACCGAGGCTTGGCCCTCGATCACATCGGCATCGTCGAAGGGCGACAGAAAATGAGCGCCCGTGCGGGCGCATTCCGCCTTGGCGGCGGCCAGCGTCTCGTCGAAGAAATCGCCGGTCAGCACAATCTCGACTGTGCCTGCACCGAATGTGCGGGTTTTCATGATCTTCTGCTCGGGCGTGGTCACGGGCATGAAGATGCGCCCACGCACCCCGAAATGCGCGCAGACAAAGGCCACGCCTTGCGCGTGATTGCCCGCCGAAGCGCAGATGAAATCGCGCCGCGTGGGATCAATGGCCAATGCCTTGCGCATCGCATTGAACGCCCCGCGCAGCTTGTAGGAGCGCACAGGCGACAAATCCTCGCGCTTGAGCCAGATATCGGCCCCGAAGCGTTCGGAAAGATGCGCGTTGCGCTGGAGTGGCGTGGGCGCAAACAGGTCGCGCAAAGCGCGTGTTGTTGCCCGGGCGTTGTCTGCAAAATCATTCATCGCACTGGCGTGCCGCAACTCGTCGCGCAAGTCCAGCGCCAGTTATGCCTGCTCACCTTGCCCCGCGCCCGAAAACCCGGTATCGCCGCGCGGTCATTCCCGCATGCGACGGAGCCAGCCCATGTCCGCACCTAAAAAGGTTGTTCTTGCCTATTCCGGCGGCCTCGACACCTCGATCATCCTGAAATGGCTGCAAACCGAATACGGTTGCGAGGTCGTGACCTTCACCGCCGATCTGGGTCAGGGCGAAGAGTTGGAACCCGCCCGCGCCAAGGCCGAGATGCTGGGCATCGCGCCTTCGAACATCTTCATCGAAGATCTGCGCGAGGAATTCGTGCGCGATTTCGTCTTCCCGATGTTCCGCGCCAATGCGCTTTACGAGGGGCTGTACCTGCTCGGCACCTCGATCGCGCGGCCCCTGATCTCCAAGCGGCTGGTCGAGATTGCAGCGATGACCGGCGCCGATGCCGTCAGCCATGGCGCAACCGGCAAAGGCAATGATCAGGTGCGCTTCGAGTTGTCGGCCTATGCGCTGAACCCCGAGATCAAGGTGATCGCGCCTTGGCGGCTCTGGGATCTGACCTCGCGCACCAAGCTGTTGGAATTCGCCGAGGCCAACCAAATCCCCATCGCCAAGGATAAGCGCGGCGAGGCACCGTTCTCGGTCGATGCGAACCTTCTGCACACCTCGTCCGAGGGCAAGGTACTGGAAAACCCCGGCGACGAAGCCCCCGATTACGTCTATCAGCGCACCACCAACCCCGAGGATGCGCCCGATCAGCCCGAAATGGTGGAAATCACCTTTGAACGCGGCGATGCGGTTGCCATCAACGGTGTGGCCATGTCGCCCGCCACGATCCTGACCAAGCTGAACGAGCTTGGCGGCAAGCATGGCGTGGGCCGCCTTGACCTTGTGGAAAACCGCTTTGTGGGCATGAAGTCGCGCGGCGTCTATGAAACCCCCGGTGGCACGATCTTGCTCGAGGCACATCGCGGGATCGAACAGATCACGCTTGATAGCGGCGCGGGCCATCTGAAAGACAGCATCATGCCCCGCTATGCCGAGCTGATCTATAACGGCTTCTGGTTCTCCCCCGAGCGCGAGATGCTGCAAGCGCTGATCGACAAAAGCCAAGAGCATGTCAGCGGCACTGTGCGCGTGAAGCTTTACAAGGGTCACGCCCGCACCGTCGCGCGCTGGTCCGATCACAGCCTTTATTCCGAGGCGCATGTCACCTTTGAAGAAGATGCAGGCGCCTATGATCAGAAAGATGCGCAGGGCTTTATCCAGCTCAACGCGCTGCGCCTGAAACTGATCGCGTCGCGCAACCGCCGTATCAAAGGTTGAACGAAAACGCTGCGGCGGCCCTTAGGCGGCCGCGGCTTGCATCCGGTCCTTGAGCGGTGTTTCCTTGATCGGCAGATGCACGACAGCCGACAGCGCACCCACGGCGACGCCGATCCACCACACAGCGGTGTAATCGCCATAGATGTCGTAAAGCGCGCCGCCCAGCCAAACGCCGATGAAACTGCCAAGTTGGTGGGAAAAGAACACCAGCCCGTAAAGCGTGCCCATGTAGCGCAGCCCGTAGATCTGACCCACCAGACCGCTGGTCAGCGGCACGGTCGCCAGCCACAGCGCGCCCATCACGATGGAAAAGGCGATGACGCTTTCCGGCGTGATCGGCAGGATGATGAAAAGTCCCGCCGCCAGCGTCCGCCCCGTATAGATCAGCGCCAAGAGATAGCGTTTGGGGAAATGATTGCCGAGCCACCCGGCGGTGATCGTGCCCACGATATTGGCAAGCCCGATGAGCGAAATCGCCACAGCGCCCAGCGCCGATGTCGTGGTGATGCCCATGCCATGCAAAAGCGATCCCGGCGCGATGGGGCCGCAGAGCTCGGTCACAAAGGCTGGGAAATGCGCGGTGATGAAGCCAAGCTGATAGCCGCAAGAAAAGAAGCCGATGAAGATCAGTGCAAATGACGGGTCGCGGATCGCGCGGCCCACGATCTGACCCATGCTTTCCTCAATCTCGGCCTTGGCCGTGCGGATCGGCGCGCGCAGCATGGGTAGCGCGAAAAGCGTCGCCATGATCATGCCCGCAAAGATCAAGAACACGCTTTGCCATGCGAAAACCGACAAGAGCGCCTCGGCCAAGGGCGCGCCGAACACCTGCCCCGCCGACCCAGCCGCCGTGGCGATGCCAAGCGCGACCGAGCGGTTCTTGTCAGACGCCGCGCGTCCCACGATGGCCAAGATCACACCAAAGCCCGTGCCCGCGATGCCGAACCCCACAAGGATTTCCAAAAGCTGATGCTGGCCCGGTGTGATCGCATAGGCCGAAAACACCAACCCCGCCGCATAAAGGATGACACCGAGAAAGATCGCCTTGCGGTCGCCAAAGCGTTCCGCGATGGCCCCAAAAATCGGCTGACCGATGCCCCAAGCAAGGTTCTGGATCGCAATGGCCAGCGAGAATTCGGCGCGCAGCCAGCCGAATTCGTCGGCGATGGGGATCTGGAATACCCCAAAGCTCGCGCGGACGGCGAAACAGATCATGATGATGATGCACGATCCGATCAGCACCGGCGTGAACATATTGTCTTGGCGGGTCATTGGCACGTTTCCCCTTCGGTCCGCGTGACCCAATCACGCCCCGCGCGCCCCTGCAAGACCCGCTTAACCCTGCGGGAATTTCGATGTAGTCAGGCGCGCATGGGACAGCATCTGCAAGCAATCTATGACACCCGCGTGGCCGAAGGGCTGCTTCGCCCCGACCCGGCGCAGCGCGCGGCATTGGTGCGGTTGGAAAGCTTGCGTGAAATGCTCGCGGTGAACCCGAAACCGCGCGCCTCGCTTTTGGCGCGCTTCTTCAAGCCGCCAGAGCCGACAGGCAAACAGGGCATCTATCTTTGGGGCGGCGTCGGGCGCGGCAAGTCGATGCTGATGGACCTGTTCTTTCAGCATGCCCCCACATCCCAGAAACGCCGCGTGCATTTCCACGCCTTCATGCAAGAGGTGCAATCAGCCCTGCATGTGGCGCGCAAGACCGGGGTCGAAGACGCGATCAAACCCGTAGCCGACGATATCGCGCGCGACCTGCGACTGTTGTGTTTCGACGAGATGCAGATCACCGATATCGCGGATGCGATGATCGTGGGGCGCTTGTTCGAGAAACTCTTCGCCGCCGGCGTGATCATCGTGACCACATCGAACCGGCATCCAAAAGATCTCTATAAGGATGGGCTGAACCGTCAGCTTTTCTTGCCCTTTATCAAGCTCATCGAAGACCGGCTGGAGGTCGATCAGCTGGATGCCATGACCGATTACCGCCAAGACCGCCTTGCCGGAACGCAGGTCTATTTCACCCCCCTTGGCGGGGAGGCGACGCGCGCCATCGATGCCGTTTGGCATGATCTGACCGGCGGGCAGGAAGAGGTGCTTTGCCTTGAGGTCAAGGGCCGCGAGGTCAAGCTGCCGCGCTACTGGGCGGGCATGGCGCGGGCGTCGTTCTGGGATCTCTGCGGCCAGCCCTTGGGGCCCGCCGATTATCTGGCACTGGTGGGTGCCGTGAAGCTTTTGGTGCTCGAGGGTATCCCGCGCCTTGATGCGACCAAGTTCAACGAGGCCAAGCGCTTCGTCACCTTGATCGACGCGCTTTACGAGGGGCATGTCCGCCTGATCGCCTCGGCCGAAGAAACCCCCGAGCGGCTCTATCTAGAGGGTGCGGGAAGTTTCGAGTTCGAACGCACCGCCAGCCGCCTGCGCGAAATGCAGGGTGCCGCGTGGGGCGACGGGCGCGACACGCTTAGCTGATCGGCAAGAGCGGATCACAGCTGAGCCGCACATCCATGCCAAAGGCGGGCAGCGGCGTGAACGGATCGACGGAGCTATCGGAGATCCATGTGTTGTCGATGCAGACATCCTGCGCCCAGTTGCCGCCATTGAAGCCGAAACCGCCCGCAGCGCCGCAATCATTCACCTCGCCATTGGCGTTCCATTCTTGATACGTCTGCTGCTCGCGCGATCCGCCCATCGGAAAGGCCAAGCTGTCGGTATCAAATCGCAGCGTCCAAGATGTCTCTGGCGTCAGCGTGGACAGCGACCAGAACCCAATGGGCAGACCCTCATGATAGCCTTGGATGCGGAATTCGGTCACCTGCTTCTCGGTGATGATGCCGGTGCCCAGTAGGGTCTCGGGAAAGCCGATGATCCCCTCCATCGTGTAGCCATTCGCGCCGATCCAGCAGAATTGCAGCCGCGCGGCTTGCGCGGGCAGGGCGACAAGCATGGCCGCAAGACAAAAGCTGATGATACGGGCAATCCACATGGGTACGAGTGTGAACCCTTGGCGCCACAGGTCAAGGGGCGCGCGCCTAGCCGTTTTCTTTCAGGATCTCACCGGCCAGGTAAAGCGAACCGCAGATCAATACCCGCGCGGTCGGGTCTTGCGCCACGATATCGGCAAGTGCTGCACCCACGCTGTCGGCTTGCACCGCACGCAGCCCCGCGCGCGTCGCCGCCGCGGCAGTTTCGCTGGCCGATAGCGTCGCCGCCTGTCCGGGGATCGACACCGCATGCAGACTTTGCGCGACCCCGGCCAAGGGCGCCATATAGCCGGTCACATCCTTGGTGTTGAGCATCCCGCAGATCAGATGGGTGGGCCGCGCGGGCATGCCCGCCAAAAGCGCCGCAATCGCGCGGGCGGCATGCGGGTTGTGCCCACCATCAAGCCAAAGCTCGGCCTCGGGCGCGATGTCGAACAGCGGACCATGGCGCAAGCGCTGCATCCGCGCGGGCCAGACGGCATCGGTCATCGCGGCCTCGCAGGCGGCCTCGCCCTTGCCCATGACGCGCAAGGCGGCGATCGCCATGCCTGCATTCTCGATCTGATGCGCGCCCAAAAGCGCGGGCATCGGCAGATCGAGCAGGCCGTTTTCATCTTGGAACACCAGCCGCCCGGCTTCGGCCCAGACATGCCAATGCTGGCCATAGGCGTGAACCGGTGCGGAAAGGCGCGCGGCCTGCGCCTCGATCACCTCCAACGCGGCATCTTGCTGGCGGCCCACGATCACCGGCACATGGCGCTTGATGATCCCGGCTTTTTCACCCGCGATCCGGCCCAGCGTGTCGCCAAGATATTGCTCATGGTCCATATCGACAGGCGTGATCACGCAAAGCGCCGGTTGATCGATCACATTGGTGGCGTCGAGCCGCCCACCAAGACCCACCTCAAGCAGCGTGTAATCAGCCGGTGTCTCGGCAAAGGCCAAAAGGCCCGCGGCGGTCGTGATCTCGAAATAGGTGATGGCATCAGTGCCATTGGCGGCAAGGCAGCGGTCGAGCATATCCGACAGCACATCCTCGTCGATCAACTGACCTGCCAGCCGGATACGCTCATGAAAGCGGGCCAGATGCGGGCTGGTATAGGCATGGGTGACATGCCCCGCCCCCTCTAGCCCCGCGCGGATCATGGCCAATGTCGATCCCTTGCCATTGGTGCCCGCGATATGGATCACCGGCGGCAGACGCCGCTCGGGGTGGTCGAGTGCGGCCAAGATGCGCCACATGCGATCGAGCGTCAGGTCGATGATCTTGGGATGAAAGGACATCATCCGTTCAAGGAGGATGTCGGAACGCGGCATGCTCACGGCGTGACCTGCGCCTCATCGACTGGGTTCTCATCGGTGGTATCGGGGCTGGGCAGATCGGCCACCACTGCAGGCGGCATGCCGGTCAACATGCGGATAATACCAATCAACTCATCCCGCATCTTGCCGCGTGGCGTCACCCGGTCGAGCATCCCGTGATCAAGCAGATACTCGGCGCGCTGGAACCCTTCGGGCAGCTTCTCGCGGATCGTTTGTTCGATCACGCGCGGCCCTGCGAAACAGATCAGCGCATTGGGTTCGGCGATCTGCACATCGCCCAGCATCGCATAGGACGCGGTCACGCCGCCGGTGGTCGGATGGGTGAGCACCACGATATAGGGCAGGCCCGCTTCTTTCAGCATCTGGATCGCCACGGTCGAGCGCGGCATCTGCATCAGCGACAAGATCCCTTCTTGCATCCGTGCGCCGCCCGCGGCCGAGAACAGCACGAAGGGCCGCTTGAGCTTCACCGCCCGCTCGCAGCCCGCGACGATGGCGTTGCCCACATACATGCCCATGGACCCGCCCATGAAGCTGAAATCCTGCGCGGCTGCCACGATGGGGGTACGCCCGATCTCACCCTCGGCGACCAGCATCGCCTCGGCCTCGCCGGTGGATTTCTGCGCCGCGCGCAAGCGGTCGGGGTATTTCTTTTGATCGCGGAACTTCAGCGGATCGTCGATGGGCTTTGGCACCGCAACTTCGGTGAAGATGCCGTTGTCGAACAATGCCTCGAACCGCGCGCGCGGCGTGATCCCCATGTGATGACCGCAATTGGTGCAGACATTCAGCGCCTCGGACAATTCGCGGTGAAACAGCATCGTGCCGCACTCATCGCATTTCGACCAAAGATTCTCCGGCATCTCGCGGCGCGAGAAGATCGAGTTGATCCGGGGGCGGACGTAATTGGTGATCCAGTTCATAAGGCGCGGCGCTCCGGGGTCTGTCCGTGTCATGACGAGATATGAGATGCTGGCCAAACTTGCAATCACAAGCCGATTTCGCGCATGACGCCCCATCGCGCGCGTGATAGGGCACGGCCCATGGCCCAGCTTCCGACAAAAGAACAAATCTTGGCGTGGATTTCCGAAAATCCCCACGCAACCTCCAAGCGCGACATCGCACAGGCCTTTGGGCTGAAGGGGGCAAAGCGGATCGATCTCAAGCGCATGCTCAAAGAGCTTGCCGAAGAAGGGCATTTGGAAAAGCGGCGCAAAACCTATCTTGACGCCGACCGCCTACCGCCTGTGTCGGTGCTGCAAATCTTGCCCCCCGACGCGCAGGGCGATTTATTCGCGCGCCCCTTGGAATGGGCAGGCGAAGGGCCGGTACCACGCATCTTGTTCTCGGCGCGCGCGACCGATCCCGGCCTTGGGGCGGGCGACCGTATCCTGGCCCGTTTGCAAGAGGTTGAAGGCGAAGAGCATCACTATATCGCGCGGCTGATCCGCAAGATCGGCACCAATCCCGCGCGCGTCTTGGGCGTCTTTCGCGCAGGGGCCGAAGGTGGCCGGATCGTGCCGATTTCCAAAGGCTCTGACCGCGATTGGGTGGTGCGGCCGGGCGAAACCCATGGCGCGCGCGATGGTGAATTGGTCGAGGCCGAACAGATCGGCCCGAAGGCACGCATGGGCAGCCCGCGCGCGCGCATCGTCACCCGGCTGGGCGATCCCGGCGCGCCGCGCGCCGTCAGCCTGATCGCGATTGCCGAACATGGCATCCCCGATGCTTTTCCCGATGCCGCCGTGGCCGAAGCCGATGCAGCGACACCCGCCAGTGTCAAAGGGCGCGAAGATCTGCGCGATCTTCCGCTTGTCACCATCGACCCCGCCGATGCCCGCGACCGCGACGACGCGGTGCTGGCCCATCTTGACGATGACCCCAAGAACCCCGGCGGCCATGTGATCTGGGTCGCCATCGCCGATGTCGCCCATTACGTCCGCCCGGGATCGGCGCTGGATCACGAGGCCAAACGGCGGGGCAACTCCACCTATTTTCCCGACCGGGTGGTGCCGATGCTGCCCGACACGCTGTCGGGTGATCTATGCTCGCTGCACGAGCATGTGCCGCGCGCCTGTCTGGCGGTGCGCATGGTCATCGATGCCGATGGCAACAAGATCGGCCATCGTTTCGTGCGTGGGCTGATGCGTTCCGTCGCCTCGCTCGCCTATGAAGAGGTGCAAGACGCCATCGATGGGCAAGCCGACAGCAAGGCCGCGCCGCTGCTCGATGATGTGCTGCGCCCGCTTTTCGCCGCCTATGGCGCGCTGAAAAAGGCGCGCGCGCATCGTCAACCGCTTGAGCTTGATCTGCCTGAGCGCAAGATCGCCCTCAATGACGCGGGCGAGGTGGTGTCGGTCGGCTTCAAAGACAGGCTCGACGCCCATAAGCTTATCGAGGAATTCATGGTACTGGCCAATGTCGCCGCCGCCGAAGAGCTGGTCGCGCGCCGCCAGCAGCTATTGTTCCGCGTCCATGAAGAACCCAGCCCCGAAAAGCTCGAATCATTGCGCGAAACCGCCGAGGCGAGCGGCTTTTCACTGGCCAAGGGGCAAGTGCTGCAAACGCGCCAACTCAATCGCCTGCTTGAACAGGCGCAAGGCGGCGATTTCGCCGAGTTGATCAACATCACGACACTGCGCGCGATGCAGCAGGCCTATTATTTTCCGCAGAATTTCGGGCATTTCGGCCTCGCGCTCAGGGCTTATGCGCATTTCACCTCGCCCATCCGGCGCTATGCCGATCTGGTGGTCCATCGCGCGCTGATCGCGGCGCATGGCTGGGGCAATGACGGGCTGCGGCTGGAAGATGCCGAGGCGTTGGAAGAAACAGCCAAGCATATTTCCGACACCGAGCGCCGCTCGATGGCGGCCGAGCGCGACACCAATGACCGCTACCTTGCGGCTTATCTGTCGGATCGCGTGGGCAGCACGTTCACCGGGCGGATATCCGGGATCGCGCGGTTCGGCGCTTTCGTGAAGCTTGACGAGACAGGCGCAGACGGGCTTTTGCCGATGCGCGCCTTGGGGCAAGAGTATTTTCACCATGACGCCGATAGCCAAACCCTGATGGGGTCCGAATCCGGGCTGACTATCGGGATCGGTGATCGGGTCGCGGTCAAGCTGGCCGAGGCGGTGCCGGTCACGGGCGGTTTGCTGCTTGAACTGCTGGAAATCGAGGGGCGTCAGAGCCCGATCCGCCGTGGTCGGAGTGGCGGCAAATATCGTGGCGGCCCACAGCGCAAGGCAGGGCAAACCGCCAAGAAACGCGGCAGCCTGCGCAAAAAGGCGCCATCGCGCCGGGGGTGAGGGGCGAAAACCCGCCAACTCTGGTGGCAAAGCGTGGCGCGCCATACAGAAATGACGCGCAAGCACCCTGCACAGCGGCGCCGCAATCGCCTATATTGTCGCCAGGGCAGAAACAATCAAAACACCGAGCCACCTGATGCGCAAAGACCTGATCGCCTCATTCATTGCGACCGTCACGCTGGGATTGCCCGCGATGGCACTGCCGCCGCTGCAATCGCCGCGGCCTGAATTGCGCCCAAGCGCCAATCTGACGGTTGTGACGGCCTCTAGCCAAGGTTCACCCTTGGCGGTCAGCCGTTCGTTGCGGCCCTTGCTGCGTAACGCCCCGCAACCGATCGTGATCGACGCGCAGGCCGCCGTGGCGCAGGCGGATTTCGCCCAGTGGCAAGCCGATTTCCGCAATCGCGCCTTGGCGCAGGGGATCCGTCCAGCGATATTCGACAGCGCCTTTGCCGGGGTCGTGGTCAATCCAAGGGTGATCACCCGCGATAGCAATCAGGCCGAGTTTTCGCGCACTTTGTGGGAGTATCTCGACGGTGCGGTGTCTGAGGTGCGGATCGCCAACGGGCGCGCGGCACTGGCCCGACATGCCGACACGCTCGCCCGGATCGAACGCCGCTATGGCGTCGAGTCCGAAGTGGTGCTGGCGGTTTGGGGGCTCGAATCAGCCTATGGCGCGATGCGCGGCAACAGCGACATCATCACCGCAATGGCGACGCTGGCCCATGAAGGGCGGCGGCGCGATTTCTTCGAGGCCGAGTTGATCGCAGCCATGCGCATCTTGCAGGCAGGCGATGTGGCTCCCCGGCAGATGACAGGTTCATGGGCGGGCGCGATGGGGCATACGCAGTTCATGCCCACGTCCTATCTGGCGCATGCCGTCGATTTCAACGGCGATGGGCGGCGCGATATCTGGTCGGATGATCCCACCGATGCGCTGGCCTCGACCGCCAATTACCTACGCCATCACGGCTGGACGACGGGCCAACCTTGGGGGGTGGAGGTCGTCTTGCCGCAAGGCTTCGACTACAGCCTGACAGGCGAAGGGACCAAGCGCGGCGCGGGGTTTTGGCGGCGTCAGGGCGTGCGGCTGACCAATGGCGCGCAGGTGCCCGATCACGGGCAAGCCGCGATCTTGCTGCCCGCCGGGCATCGCGGCGTGGCGCTGATGATCTTCAACAATTTCCATGTGATCGAACGCTACAACCCCGCCGATGCCTATGTGATCGGGATCGGCCATCTGGCTGACCGGATCGCGGGGGCCGGGCCATTCCGCGCATCATGGCCACGCGGCGAACGGGGCCTGAGCCGGGCCGAACGCGAAGAGCTTCAGCGCCGGCTTGCCGCGCGCGGCATGCACAGCGGAACGGTCGATGGAATCATCGGACCGCAAATCGCCGACTCCGTCCGCCGCTTTCAGGCGTCGGTCGGCCTTGTGCCAGATGGTTTCGCCTCGCTTGGCGTGTTGGAGCGGTTGCGCTAGGGCGGATGGTGCGCCTGTCACAGCGCGCCACCCCCATGATCAATCGCGCAGCAACTCGTTGATCGAGGTCTTGGAGCGGGTCTTTTCGTCCACCCGCTTCACGATCACCGCGCAATAAAGGTTCACGCCGTTCTTGGACGGCATCGAGCCTGCCACCACGACCGAACCGGCAGGTACTTCGCCATACATGACCTCACCGGTTTCGCGATCGACGATCTTGGTCGATTGGCCGATGAAAACGCCCATGCCCAGAACCGACCCCTCGCGCACGATGCAGCCTTCGACCACCTCGGAGCGCGCGCCGATGAAGCAATTATCCTCGATGATCGTGGGGCCGGCCTGCATCGGCTCCAAGACGCCGCCGATGCCCACGCCGCCCGACAGATGCACATTCTTGCCGATCTGCGCGCAGGAACCCACCGTCGCCCATGTATCGACCATCGTGCCGCTGTCGACATAGGCACCGAGGTTCACGAAAGAGGGCATCAATACCACCCCCGGCGCGATATAGGCCGAGCGCCGCACGACACAGTTGGGCACGGCGCGGAAGCCTGCCGCTTTCCACTCGCCCTCGCCCCAGCCTTTCCACTTGCTGTCGACCTTGTCCCACCAGCTTCCGCCCTGCGCGCTGCCGGACTGCATTTCCATATCCTTCAGGCGGAAGCCCAAAAGCACCGCCTTTTTCGCCCATTGGTTCACATGCCAATGACCATCGGCCTGACGCTCGGCCACGCGCAAGCTTCCGCTGTCGAGCGCCGATAGCGTCGCCTCGATCGCATCGCGGGTTTCGCCCTTGGTGGCGGGGGTGATCTGGTCGCGCGCCTCCCAGGCGGCTTCGATGGCGGTTTCGAGCGCGGCGTTGGACATGGGGCTATCTCCTGCGGGATGAACGGTTTGCGCGGCTATAACGGGCGCGCCCTGTGCTGGCAATCGCGGCGCGGCCTTGCTAGATCAAGGAAGGACCAGTGCATGAGGACAGGATATGACCGAAGACCCCCGGCCGGGACCGTTCCGCCACGCCGAGCAAGATCTCGAATCCGCCCGTCACGCCCCTGACACCGCACAGGCAAAATCGCCCGCCTACAGGCTGGCTTTTGCCGACCCCGATTTTCTGCTCCGCGATGAATTGCGCCCCGTGCGGCTGCAACTCGAACTGCTCAAACCACAGCTTGAGCTTGACGCGCGCGGCATCCGCTCGACCGTGGTGCTTTTTGGCGGCGCGCGCATCCCCAGCCCCGAGGCGCAAGGCGACGGCCCCGCCCATCCCATGGCGCAATATTACGACGAGGCGCGCCATTTCGCGCGGCTCGTCACCGAACGCTCGGTCGCAAGCCAATGCACCGAGAATGTCATCGTCACGGGCGGCGGCCCCGGCGTGATGGAGGCCGGCAATCGCGGCGCGGCCGAGGCGGGGGGCTGTTCCATCGGCCTCAACATCGTGTTGCCCCATGAACAAGTGCCCAACGCCTATGTGACGCCGGAACTGTGCTTCAACTTCCACTATTTCGGCATCCGCAAGATGCACTTTCTGCTGCGCGCCAAGGCGATCGCGGTCTTTCCCGGTGGTTTTGGTACGCTGGACGAATTGTTCGAAAGCATCACCTTGATCCAGACGGGCCGCATGGAACAGGTGCCCGTGATCCTCTTTGGCGAAAGCTTTTGGCGCGCCGTGATCAATTGGGACGCGCTGCGCGAGGCAGGCACCATCGCCGCCGCCGATCTGGAGCTGTTCCGCTTCGTCGAAACCGCCGATGAGGCGCTGGCGGTCATCGACAGCTGGCCACTCTCGGGCCGCCGTGGCGAAATCCCGGGCCGTTAAAGATCGCCCAAAAGCGCCGCACATTGGCGCGGCAGATCGGCCAGCGTCATCGGCGGGCGCGGCGGCGGCGGCACATAGTTCGGATCAGGCGGCGGCGGGTTCAGGATCGCCTCGGCCCGCGCGCGGGCCTCGTCACAGCCATCGCCGGGGGGCGGGGCATCTTGGGCCTCGCAATCGCGCGATCCGGCCGGGCAATGCAGCCGCACATGGAAATGGAAATGATGCCCCACCGCGGGGCGGATTTTCCGCAACCACTCCCTGTCGCCGGTGGCGTTGTCGCACATCCAGACCTTGGCCCCGGTAAAGAAGAAAATCCGCGCCACGCGCGGATCGCTCGCGGCAAGGCGCATCACCTCCATATGCGTGGGCGTCCAGTTTTCGCCAACCCGCGCCCCACCCGCCGACCGGGTCGAGATCGACGACAGGCTTTCGCGCTCGGCCGCCGACAGGTCGAACCGCGTGGGCGGCAACATCCAGATATCGGCATCCAGCCCTGACTGATGGCTCACATGGCCCGACAGCATCGGCCCGCCGCGCGGCTGGGTCAGATCACCGACATAAAGCCCCGGCCACGGCGTCTGTGCGGCGACTTGGGCCGAGAAATCCTGTACGAAATCGACCAGTTCGGGATGGCCCCAGTTGCGATTGCGCGACAGCCGCATCGCGGCCCATGTCGGCCCCGTCTCGGGCAGGCGCGCCGCCCCGGCCAGACAGCCGCGCGAATAACCGCCGATCACGGCACTCTGGTCGCCGTCGGGCCCTTGCGCAGCACCGAACAACAGCCGCGCCTCTTGCCCCGACAGCGTGGCATCGAGCGGCGGAAAGCTTGGGCTTTCCTGCGCCGTGGGGCTGCAAGACATCACGGCCAAAATACTCAAAGCGGCCAAACCGATACGCATGTTCACACCCGCTGCTCTCCCTCCGCACGGACCCAGATGATCAGGATCAGACCCAGCACGAACAACCCGATCAAGGGCACCATCCCCAGTCGCGCGCTTTCGGTCAGGTAGGTCGTCACCCCGATCAGCGCAGGCCCGAGAAAAGCCGTCGCTTTGCCCGACAGCGCGTAAAGCCCAAAGGCTTCGGTCGGGCGACCCGCCAGCGCATGGCGGCACATCATCGAGCGCGAGGCCGATTGCAGCACACCGCCCGCGCCCCCGATCAGCGCACCACAGATGTAGAAGGTGATGTCCGGCACGGCCGAGCCTTCGACCAGCGCGATGCCCCAAAGGCTTTCGCGCGTCATGCCGACAACCACCAGGCAGACCCCGATCAGCACGATGATACTGCCGATGATCACGGGCTTGGGGCCATGCCTTGCGTCGAGCTTGCCGCCGACCCATGTGGCGACAGCCGCCGTGATGGCTCCCACGATCCCGAAAACCCCCACCTGCGTCACCGACCAATTCAACACCAGGACGGCATAGGTGCCGCCAAAGCCGTAAAGCGCGTTCAACGCATCGCGGTAGAACATCGACGACCCGAGATAGGCAAACAGGCTTGTCCGCTTGGGCAGGGATTTCACCGTGCCCCATAGCTCGGACAATGCCGCGCCGAACCGTCCATGGGTGGCCGGGCGCGGCACCTCGCGCATCCACAGGAAAAACGGGATCATGAAAACGATATACCAGATCGCCGTAAATGGCCCGACAAACCGCGTGCCTTCGCGCATCGCGGGGTCAAGGCCCAGCGCGGGGTCCAGCCCAACAAAGGTCTTGCCACTCTCGCCCTCGGCGAAAAAAATCAGCATGATGAACAGGGCCAAAACACCGCCCAAATAGCCCCAGGCGAACCCATTGCCTGAAAGCTTGCCGATCGCGTTGTCATCACCCAGCTCGGGCAGCATGGAGTTGGTAAAGATCGTCGTGAACTCCGCCCCGATCAACCCGATCCCAAAGGCAACCAGCGCCATCACCAGATAAGAGCCATCCGGCAAAAGCACCCAGATCCCCAGCGCACCCAGCACGTAAAAGGCCGAGAAAAGCACGATCCACGGCATCCGCCGCCCGGTGTTATCGGCGAATGCCCCAAGGATCGGCGCACAAAGCGCGATGATCACGCCTGACACCGTCTGGCCCAACGACCACAGGCTTTGCGCCCGCGCATCTGCCACCTGTTCGGCCAAGCCCTGCGCCATGAAACTCTCGGTCGCGACAGCCGCGAAATAAGGTCCGAAGATAAAGGTCAGGCACAAGGTGAAATAAGGCTGGCTCGCCCAATCAAAGGCCCACCAACCCCAAATGCGACGGCGTGGTGTCAGATCAGACAGGCTTGCGGGATCAGGCGATGCGATGCTCATGGGCGCAGCATCCGCGATTGTCCCCCGGTTTGTCTACGGGCTTGATGTTCCGTCCTGCATCGGCGGCCAAGGGCGCGCTTGATCGCCACCCACCCAGCCTGCGACCCAATCGGGCAAAGCCGGCGATTGGCCTTCATGGCCCATGGCGCGCGCCACATCCGCGACAGGTGCCAAGCGTCCTGATTTCGTGATCCCCGTGCGCAACAGCGCATGGTTACAACATGTCTCGCCGCGCCACATCGCCTGCTCGATATAGAAGAACTTTTCGTCCCAGCCCAATAGCCGCGTTTGCAAGCCAAAGCGCTGAAACCCCGTGATCCGCGCCCGGTAGCGCACCGATGCACCCGCCACCACCAGCCCCCAGCCTTCACGCCGCAGCACATCCCAAAGGCCGATCCGAACCGAAAGCGCAAAGCGCCCCAGATCGTAAAGCGTCAAGATGCGCCCATTGTTCATCTCGAAAAACCCATCCAGATCATTGGGCAGGCACCGCATCGCCATGGCATGGGTGTCAAACAGCGCCAAACGCGGCTTGGCACGTTCGGTCATCATCACGGAGGCGAGGCGCAAATAAGGATACATCCCGCTGCCAAAGCCCAGCGCGCGCCAGTCGTCAACCCCGCCCTCGCGTCAGCATGGCCCCCTGCCATCTTTGCTTTCCAAATACTCCGGGGGGGGGCGCGCCCACAGGGCGCGATGGGGGCAGAGCCCCCTCAACTCAGGAATCGTCGCCTTCGGCGACGGGGGCAGAGCCCCCTAAACTTAAGGATCATCGCCTTTGGCGAAATGGGCATACGCTTGCACCATGCGCCGCGCCCGACTATCTGGCAAAGACGCAGCAGCCAAGGATACCGCGCCCATGACCTCGCTTTTCCAGATCCTCATGCTTTTGATCGATGTCGCCTTCATGATCATCCTTGTGCACATCATCATGAGTTGGCTGATCAATTTCGGGGTGCTGAACCTGCGTCAACCGATCGTGGCGCAGATCTGGTATGGCATGAACCGCTTGGTCGAGCCGGTCTATGCCCCGATCCGCCGCCGCCTGCCTGCGATGGGCGGGCTCGATCTGGCACCGCTGATCGTGATCTTGGGGCTTTACGTGCTCGAGATCGTCTTGCGCAACAACGTGTCGCTGTTCTTGTGAAAACCGGCTGAGCGGGGCGGACTCGACTCCATCAGGGTCTTGACCTAATTTGGAACAAAACATGAACATTTTGGACCGCCCACGGCATGATCACCCCCCCGCATACGACCCGCGCCGCCCATCGGCGGATCTTGTCGCTGTGGTTTCCCCGGTTGGCGGCCGAAGATGTGCTGCGCGCAGCACCAGGCTTGGGCGAGGCACCGCTTGCCGTGGTGGGCGAGCTTGGCAATCTGCGCCAGATCACATCGCTGAACCTTGTGGCCAGCGCGCGCGGCCTGTCGCGCGGCCAAGCGCTGGCCGAGGCCTTGACGCTTTGCCCCGATCTGATCACTCGCCCGGCCGATCCTGATCGCGCGATACAGGTTTTGGCAGCCCTGCGCCGCTGGGCGGGCCGCTTCAGCCCGTGGGTTGCCGAGGAAGGGCCTGATGCGCTGCTGATCGACCTGACCGGCTGCGCCCATCTTTTCGGCGGTGAGGCGGCGCTCTATGACCAAATCCACCATGATTGCGCCGATCTGGGGTTCAGCCTCTGCGCGGGCATCGCCGACACCCCTGGCGCGGCTTGGGCCCTCGCGCGCTATGCGGGCGGCGGCGGCACAACACCCACCCGCAACGGGGACGCCATCGATCAAGAGGCACGCGCAACCCGCTCGCGCGCGCAAAGGCGCCATTGGGTCAAAGGTGGCGCGGCACCACAGCCGCATGGCAGCGGCCCACGCGGGGTCGCGCGCATCTCGCCCCCCGGCGCCTTGCGCCAATCGCTGGCCCCCCTGCCCATCGCCGCGCTGCGCGTGCCGCCATCCACGGCCGAGGGGCTGGCCCGGCTAGGCTTGCGCCATATCGGCGATCTCTGGGGCATGCCGCGCGCAGGGCTGGCGCGGCGCTTTGGCCAAGATCTGGTGCGCCGTCTGGATCAGGCGCTGGGGGTCGAGCCTGAGCCGATCTCGCCTGCCGGTGCGCCTCTGCATTTCGCCACAAGGTTGAGCCTGCCCGAACCCATCGGGCTTGAGGCCGATATCCTCGCCGGCCTCGATCGGCTCTTGCCGGTTCTGTGCGACAAGCTCCGCGCCCGTGGGCGCGGCGCGCGGAGGCTCCGGCTCGAGATGATCCGCGCCGAGGGTGGCACGGAACGTATCGAGATCGGGCTGGCCCGCCCCACAGACAAGCCTGACGATCTGCGCGGGCTTTTCGCGCTGAAACTCGACAAGATCACGGCGGGTTTCGGCTTCGACGTGTTGCGGCTGACAGCCCCGGTGACCGAACCGCTGCACAGCACCGAACACAAGGGCGGCTGGGCCGTCGCCGCCGAGGCGCAGACCGCCCGCGCGCCCGGCCAAGCGCTCGATGATCTGATCGCGCGTATCGGCGCGCGCGTCGGGCTGGATCGCATCACCCGCGAACACCCCGCCGACAGCCATATCCCCGAAAAAACATCCGCGACACAGGCCGCGGCCTATAGCCATCCCGCCACCGATTGGCCCGCCACACATCGGCCTCGTCCCCTGACGCTGTTTCGCCCCGAACCCATCACCGCCGCGGACAAACCCGACCCACCGCTGCAATTCCGCTGGCGCGGACGCAGCTTCGAGACGACCGCGGCCCATGGCCCCGAGCGGATCGCGCCGGAGTGGTGGCTCGACGATCCGCAATGGCGCTCGGGCGTGCGCGACTATTGGCGCGTGACCACCATGCAGGGGTCATGCATCTGGCTGTTTTATGCCCATGGGGCCGGCATGTCGGGCGGCTGGTTCGCACAGGGTGATTTCGGTTAACGGCATCAGCTGATCCTGATTGTAAACACGCCGGCGACAATCATATCGAAAACCGAAAATTGGGTGATATTGTCATGATTTGAAAAAGTTTTTGCCTCTTTTCACAAATGGACAGAGACTGTTAACCTTTCTCACGAATCGTCTCTCCTTCCCACTGCTGTGGCGGCGCGCCCTATGCAGGATGTGGATCATGCGGGGCGGCATGTGTGTCACCCCGCTTCGGGGCTGTATCGATTAACGAGTGGAAGGGTGCTGCCATGCTCGGTTGGCTTTTGCTGGTATTCGCAGGATTGTCTCTTTCGACGGTGCTCGACTCCAACGGTTCCGATGACAATCAGGATGACCGCGCCAATGATGACTCCGGCGATGCGGGACAGACGAGTAACACCCGTATCCTGACAGCGGGTGCAGATCAGCTCTTTTTGCGCGACAGCACGCCCACCACGATCAATGCCTTGGCCGGCGACGACACCATCACCACGATCGGCAATCAGGATCTGAAGGCGCTGCTCGGCCCCGGCGATGACGAGATCCGCATCCGCACAGGCGAGGCCGAGGTTTTCGGCGGCGACGGCGACGATACCATCCGGATGACCAATGGCTCGCTCTCCGCCTTTCTGGGCTTGAGCGATGACCGGCTCGTCAGCGGCAACGCCACGGTCAATGCCTTCGGCGGTCCGGGCGACGACACCTTGATCAGCGGGCGTGGCGACGACACCCTGTCCGGCGGCACGGGGGCCGATGTGCTGCGCGGTTTCGGCGGCAATGACGCGCTCGACGGCGGTTTCGGCGATGACAGAATCTTCGGCGGCACCGGCGATGACACACTGCGCGGCCAAGCGGGTGACGACCTGCTCAATGGCGCAGGCGGCGCGGATCGTCTGCTCGGCGATGGGGGTGACGACACGCTGAGCGGCGGAACCGGCAACGACAGCTTACAGGGTGGTGAGGGCAACGATTTGCTCTTCGGTCAGGAGGATAGCGACCAGCTTCGCGGCGAGGCGGGCGATGACGTCCTCGATGGCGGCGCGGGCGAGGATTTCATCGATGGCGGCGCGGGCGATGATACGCTGCTGGGCGGCGAGCAGAATGACCGCCTGCAAGGTGGCACTGGCGATGACCGCCTCGATGGCGAACTTGGCGACGATACCCTTGTCGGCGGCTTTGGCGATGACAGCCTGTTCGGCAATAATGGCAACGATCTTCTCGTCGATTTCACCGGCGTCGACAAGCTGGTGGGCGGGTCGGGCAACGATACGCTCGAGACCGACGGGATCGGCGACACCTTGCTGGGCTTCAGCGGCAATGACCTGCTCATCGCACGCACCACGATCAACAGCGAGATCACGGGTTCGGTTCTGGATGGCGGCGTGGGCGATGACACGATCATCGGCGATCTGAACTCTACCATCACAGGTGGCGACGGGGCGGACGCAATCACCATTGCCAGCGCCTTCGGCTCGGCCGCGTCACCGGCGGTGATCACCGATTTCGACCCTGCGGTGGATCGCTTGACCATCGACACAACGGTCGAGGGGCAACCCCCCGCCGCGCCGACTTTGAGCTTGCAAAGCGCGGCGAACGGAACCGATGTCGAAGTGCGTCTGAATGATGTGGTCTTCGTCGTGCTGCAAGGCACGACCATTTCCGATGTGCTGGCGGCCAGCATCGTCACGATCCCGGCCGCCGCAACGCTGCCTCCGGTGGACCCACCACCGGTGACCACACCGGAAACACCGCCTGTGATCACGCCTGAGCCCCCCCCGGTGACGACACCGGAAACACCGCCGGTCACATCACCCCCAAGCTTCAACCCGATCACAGGGACCGACAATGACGATCTGCTCGAAGGCACGTCAGGGCCCGACGAGATGAATGGCGGTGCGGGGAATGACCGGGTCAATGGCAATGACGGCAACGACATCATCACCAGCACCGCAGGCGAGAATATCCTGTCCGGCGGGAATGGCGACGACCAGCTGATCGCGGTGAACGGCGTCGATGTCCTGTTAGGGGAAGCCGGCAATGATACGCTGACCAGCGACGGCGTATTCGACTTCTTGGTCGGGGGCGCTGGGAATGACTTCCTCGAGGTCAGTAATCCCTTTGCTGCGTTCGCTATGGGTGCAACGCTCGATGGCGGCGAGCGCAACGACACATTGTTCAGCTTAGGTGTAAGCACCTTGAACGGAGGTTCGGGCAACGACCTTCTGGTCATTCAGGATATCGGCAGCACAGCGGAGTTTGTGATCACTGCATCCGGCGTCGCAAACGGGGGTGAGGGCGACGATTCGTTGACAGGCGGGCCGGGTGATACCCTGATCGGCGGTGAGGGCCGAGACAGCTTCGCCGTGGCAACCATCGGCGAAGGCGCTCCGACAATCATTACGGATTTCAATCCGGCCGAGGATCGCTTGACCATCGTCTACTACGTGCCCGAAGGCCAAGACCCCGCCCTAGTGACTCCGTCAAGTCAACAGGTCGGAGATGACACCGAGGTCCTTTTTGACGGTGACGTCGTGGCCCGCGTCCTTGGAACGCAAGTCGCTGATGTGAATTTCTTATTCTTCGTCAGATCCGACGCGCTGTTGGCTTAAGGCGAGCGGCGGTTCAGACCGCCGCCTTGCGCATTTCATCAAGGTAGATCTCGCGCAGCCGCGCGGTGACATTGCCCGGCTTGCCCGCGCCGATGGGCTGGCCGTCCATCTCGACCACCGGCATCACGAAGGCCGAAGCCGAGGTGATGAACGCCTCATCGGCCGCCTTGGCCTCATCGACAGTAAAGGGGCGTTCCTCGACCACCATCTGCGCCTCGCGCGCAAAGCGCAGAACGGCGGCGCGGGTGATCCCGTGCAAGATCTCGTTGCCCAGATGCCGGGTGACGATGGTGTTGCCCTTGACGATATAGGCGTTGTTCGACGTGCCTTCGGTCACATGGCCATCTTCGACCATCCACGCATCATCCGCGCCTGCCGCCTTGGCCATCATCTTGCCCATCGAGGGGTAGAGCAGTTGCACGGTCTTGATATCGCGCCGGCCCCAGCGCTGATCCTCGATCGAGATGACCTTCATCCCTGTTTTGGCCAATGGGCTCTCGGCCAGCCCCGGCTTGGCTTGGGTGAACAGCACGATGGTCGGCGTCGCATCCTTGGGAAAGGCGAAATCGCGATCCGCTGCACCGCGCGTGATTTGGAGATAGATCAAGCCCTCGTCGATCGCGTTCAACCGCACCAATTCACGGTGGATCGCGAGCAATTCATCCTCGGTCACCGGGTTGGCCATCGCCAATTCATCAAGCGAGCGTTGCAAACGTTTTGCGTGACCCGCGAAATCGATCAGCTTGCCGCCCAGCACGCTGGTCACCTCGTAGACGCCATCGGCGAAAAGGAAGCCACGGTCGAAGATCGAAACCTTGGCCTCGGTTTCGGGCAGGTAGTCTCCGTTCACATAGACGGTGCGGGTCATGGCGGTATCATCCCCAAAGTTCTGGCCGCGGTGGATGCACCCCGGCGGCGTCATATTCCAAAGCTGTTGCCCGGTCTTCTGCCAGCAGAAGCGGCCCGTCAAGATCCACAATAGATGCCCCCTGTGCCACAAGCACGGCAGGCGCCATCGCAAGCGACGACCCCACCATGCAGCCGACCATCACGCCAAAGCCCATGTCGCGGGCCGTATCGCGCAGCGCCAAGGCCTCGGTCAGGCCGCCGGTCTTGTCGAGCTTGATGTTGATCATGTCGTATTTTCCGCCAAGCGCGGGCAGGCTTTCACGGTCATGGCAGCTTTCATCGGCACAGACGGGCAAGGGCCGCGCAATCTCGGCCAACATGTCGTCCTGTCCGGCGGGCAAGGGTTGCTCGACCAACGTGACGCCCAGACGCAGAAGATGCGGGGCCAGATCGGCATAGACCTCGGGCGTCCATCCCTCATTGGCATCCACGATAATGCGGGCCTTGGGCGCGCCTGCGCGCACCGCCTCGAGCCTTGGCATATCATCGGGCGTGCCAAGCTTGATCTTCAGAAGCGGACGATGGGCATGGCGCGCGGCAGCCGCGCGCATCACCTCGGGTGCTGCCAAGGAAAGGGTAAAGGCGGTGATCATGGGGCCGGGTTCCGACAACCCCGCTAATCGCCAAACACGGCACCCCGCCTGTTTGGCCGCCAGATCCCACAAGGCGCAATCGACCGCGTTACGCGCCGCGCCGGGTGGCAGCAGGGATTGAAGCTGGGCCCGTGTGACACCCTCGGGCAGGGATGCAATCTGCGCCGTGACACTGTCGTGGCTTTCGCCGTAGCGCGCATAGGGCACGCATTCGCCGCGCCCGGTGTGGCCATCCCGCGTGATCTGCACCGACAGCACCAAGGCCGCGCGACGCGATCCGCGTGCGATGGTAAACACCTCGGACAGCGCAAAGGTCTCGGGGATGACAGTGATCATCGCGGCCCTACCGATCCAGACCCGGACACATCGCCCGGGGCCATATGGCCAAGGCCTATCAGCGCTGCGTCAAAAGCGCCACGGGCCGGTCGCTGACCGTCTCGAAATCAAGCGGTGCGGTGGTGGTGGCGGCGGTGTTGCGCTTGAACTCATAGCGCATCAGATCGCCCTGCTGCTCCGAGGCAACGATGAGCGCCTGATACAGATGTCGCGCGCCGTCGTAGATATCGATCAACCCCCGCAACCGCGGCGCATCGGCGGCATCGACCGAAAACCCATCCTCGGTCATCTCGAGAATCGGATAGGCCTCGTCGCCGATATGCACCACCCGCGTGGCGCGGCGGCGGCGGGCTGATTTTTGCGCTGCTGCTAACTCGTCACGAACCGATTGTGGTAGGAAGCTCGACATCACCGTGTCCTTCCGGATTGCGTCTTGTGGATAAATTGGCGCATGGCGAAATTTAGTCAATGATTTGAATATGCTGCAGTTGCAAACGTCACGCATCGGCCACATCCCCCTCTGGACGCGGGCACGCCAAGGCCGCATGCTGAGACTGCACAAGACCAAGCAACGCGCCAATGTGAGAAGGGCCTGCTATGACTGCGACCCACCCGGGTCACCCGATCCTGCATTTTCTCAACACCGTGCGCGATGACGGCAAGCAACGGCGCGAGAATAGCTTTGCCGACCCGGCGGCGTTGCAGGCGATCCTGATCGCGGCCGGCCTGATCGGCGCTGATCACCCGACGCCGGGGCCATCGCAGATGCAGGCATTGTTGGCGCTGCGCGAGGCGGCATATGCCGTTTTATCGGCCATCGCCGCAGCCCGCACCCCCGACCGGGAAGAGGCCTTGATGCTTGAGATGACGATCAAGGCGGCAGTGCAGGATGCAAGCCTGATGTTCAAACCCGGTCGGCTTGGCGTCAGTGCCGGCCCGCTTGGCGGTGTCCATGACCGGCTGGCCCTATCGCTGTTCGATCTCTTGCGCGCCGATGATCTGGCGCGGCTGCGCGAATGCGCGCGTTGCACGCATCTGTTCATCGACCACGGGCGTGGACCGGGGCGGCGCTGGTGCGCGATGTCGCGCTGTGGCAACCGCGCCAAGGCCGAGGCGTTTCGCCGTCGCAAGCGTGGCATTGGCGCATAAAGCCATCAGCAATGCTTGCGGGGTGACGCATCCCTGTTAGGTTAAAGGTCAGGGTGACGTGTAATCAAAGGTGTGTGGTATGGTGCGTGGTGTCTTGGCGGGCTGTTTTGCCTTGGTGCTGTCTGCAGGGGGCGCCTGGGCCCAGCAATGCGGCGGCAACTTCAACCAATTCGTGCAAGATCTGCGGACCGAGGCCGCCCAGCGCGGCTATGATCGCGACACGATCGACGGGTTCTTTCGGCATGCGAGCTTTGACCAGCGCACCTTGGATGCCGATCGGCGGCAAGGTGTGTTTACCCTGCCCTTCACCGAGTTTTCGCGCCGCCTGATCAGCCAGAACCGGATCGACAATGGCCGCCGCAATGCCGAGCGGCACCGCGCCACCTTTGACGAGGTGGAGCGCCGCTTTGGCGTCAGCCGGGGGATCTTGCTGTCATTCTGGGCCTTCGAGACCGATTACGGTGCGTTCCAAGGTGATTACAACACGCTGGATTCATTGGTGACCCTCGCCCATGATTGTCGCCGCCCCGAACTTTTCCGCCCCGAGGTTTTCGCCGTGCTGGAACTTTTCGCGCGCGGCGATTTCGACCCGGTCAATACCCAAGGCGCTTGGGCAGGTGAAATTGGCATGGTTCAAATGCTGCCCGAGGATATCGTGACCCATGCGATCGATGGCGATGGTGATGGGCGGGTCAGCCTCCAGACCTCGGCGGCCGACGCGTTATTGTCGGGGGCCAATATCTTGTCCTCGCTCGGCTGGCGCCCGCGCGAACCTTGGTTGGTCGAGGTGACGATCCCCGATAATCTGGACTGGTTCGACACCGGCATTCACACCAGCAAGACCATCGCGACATGGGAGGGGCTGGGCGTGCGTGCGCGCAATGGCAGCTTGCCCATGCGCGATGCGCAAGCTTCGGTCATTCTACCCGAGGGGCGCTTTGGCCCGGCCTTTTTGGCCTATCCGAATTTCAGCGTGCTGTTCGAGTGGAACCAGAGTTTCACCTATGTGCTGACCGCGGCCTATTTCGCGACCCGGCTCGAGGGGGCGCCTGTCTTTGACGCGCGCAACCCCGAACCCGGCCTATCACGCGACGAGATGCAGGCGCTGCAACGCAAGCTGGAGGCGCGTGGCCATGATGTGGGCGGCACGACCGGCATCCTCGGCGCACGCACGCGCGCCGCCGTGCGCAGCGAACAGCGCAGGCTTGGCTTACCCGCCGACGCCTGGCCGACGCGCGCCCTTTTGAACGCGCTTTAAGGCCGTTTTTGTTTACTTTCTGGTAAGAAACTGCCACTATAATGGCCATACGGTAGGTGATTTCCTTCAGGTCTCACCAGGGTGGCCCCACGAAGTGCTCGCTTCGTGGGGCCTTTCCTTTTCGGGCTATCACCCGAACAGGATTTGGATGACCGCGATGACAAGCGAGAGCGCCGTCAGGGTGACCATCCATTTACGGTAGTGTCTTTCCCGCAATCGTCTCACCTCCTTTCGCCACGAAGGATCGTGGCAGGGGCAAGGCTATGCTCACATGGTCAACAAGGTGTTAATCGTTCGTTCAGGCAACCATCTGCTCGGCCTTTTTGAGATCGACCGAGACCAGCTGCGACACGCCTTGCTCGACCATGGTCACGCCGAAGAGCCGGTCCATCCGTGCCATCGTCACCGCATGGTGGGTAATGACCAAGAACCGCGTCGCGGTCTGGCGCGTCATCTCGTCCAGCAGGTCACAGAAGCGCGTGACATTGGCATCATCAAGCGGCGCGTCCACCTCGTCGAGCACGCAGATAGGGGCGGGGTTGGCGAGAAAAACCGCAAAGATCAACGCCATGGCGGTCAGCGTTTGCTCGCCCCCCGACAAGAGCGACAGGGTCGAAAGCTTTTTGCCCGGCGGCTGGCACAAGATCTCGAGCCCCGCTTCAAGCGGATCGTCGCTTTCGACAAGCACCAAGCGCGCCTCACCACCGCCGAAGAGATGCGTGAAGAGCTTGGCGAAATTCGTGTTCACCTCGTCAAAGGCCTTGAGCAGGCGCTCGCGCCCTTCGCGGTTCAGGCTGGAAATACCCGTGCGCAGCTTGGCGATGGCCTGTTCGAGATCGGTCTTTTCGGCGGCCAGCGTGTCATGTTCGGCCTGCACCTCGCGCGCGTCTTCCTCGGCGCGCAGGTTGACCGCACCCAAAGCGTCGCGCTGACGGCGCAGGCGTTGCACCTCGGCCTCGATATGATCGGAGGGCGGCAAGGCATCGGGCAGATCGCCGAGGCTTTCGCGCAGATCCTCGGGCGTGGTTTCCATTTCCTCGGCGATGCGCTGGGCCGCGCTCTCCACGGCTTCGCGGGCGGCATCGCGGCGGGCTTCGGCGGCAGCGCGCGCCTCGCGGGCCTCGGATGCGGCGCGCTCGGCGTCGCGCTCGGCCACGATCGCATTGCGCAGGGCGCTTTCGGCGGTCGAAAGCGCATCGCTGGCGGCGGCTTTGCGCGCCTCGGCGGTGGTGATCTTTTCGGCCAAACCGGCACGGGCAGCGGCCAGCTCATCGGGCTTTGCGCGCGCGTCTTGCAGCTTTGCCTCTGTCTCGCCCTTGCGCGATTCTAGCTCGGCCAGGCGCCCGGCAGCGCTTTCAAGACGCTTGCGCCAGCCGCCGACCTCTTCGCCGATCTTGGCTATCCGCGCCGTGCGGCGTTCCCCCTCGCGCTTGACTTCATCATGCGCGGTCCGCCGCGCCAACATGGTCATACGCGAGGCCTCGACCGTGGTGCGGATATCATCGAGCCGCGCCTTCGCGGCATCGAGATCCTCCAACTCGGCCTTGGCCCCCTCGGCGCGGGCCAGTTCGGTCTGTGCGGCTTGTGCCTCATCGCCATGGCGCAAAGCCGCCGCTTGCAGGGTCTCGAGCTTGCCTTCCAAAACACTGCGCTCTGCTTCGGCTTTGCTGAGCATGCGCGAGGTATCGGCAAGCCGCGTATCCGCCTCGCGACGGGCCGCGCGGGCGGCGCGGTCCGCCTCGGTCAATGCGCTCAGCCGGGCGGCCAACATCTCATGCGCGGCACGGGTGCCCGCCGCCTTGGCGGCAGCCTCCACAGCCTCGGCACGCAATTCGGTCAGGCGGTTGACCTGCTCCAGCCTGCGCGCCGCTGATGACACGGCATCGGCGGCAGCGACGGCAAAACCATCCCAGCGCCACAGATCGCCCTCGCGGCTGACGAGGCGTTGACCGGGCTGCAACAAAGGCTGCAAGCGCGGGCCATCGGCGCGATTGATGATCCCGATCTGTGACAAACGCCGCACCAAAAGGGCAGGGGCTTGCACCACGGAGGCGATCGGGCGCGCACCGCCGGGCAAGGGGGCGGGGGTGGCATAAGCGTCAAGCGCACTCCAGCCAGAGCCGCCGGACACCTTGGTTTCCCCCGCCTTTAGGTCGTCCGACAGCGCCGCACCCAGTGCCGCCTCATAGCCTTTTTCAACCGTGATCCGGTCAAGGATCTGATCGCCCTGCCCCCGCTCGCGCTCCAGCAGGCGGTTCATCGCAGTGACTTCAGCCTCCAATGTTCCGGCGCGGCCTTCGGTATCAGCGCGGGCAGCGCGGGCTTCGGCCTCGGCATTCTGGGCATCGCTGCGGGCGATCTCGGTCTCGGTCAGGGTTTCTTCGGCACGCGCGGCAAGGTCACGCGCAGCGGCCAGCGCCTCATCAGCCGTGGCAACATCACGGGCAACGGCGGCGAGGCGCAGTTCGGCCTCTTCGGCTTGGCGCGTGGCGGTCTCGGCCTCGGCGGCATGGCGGGCGCGGGCTTTTTGCGCGTCGCTGACGCGGCGGTCGGCCGATTGGTGGCGGGCCGACAGGCGGGCGGCCTCTTCTGTGGCCTCGGCCAAATCCTGTTCGCGGGTCCGCAACACACCCGCCGCTTCCTCGGCGGCGGCAAGGGCGGTCGCAAGGCGGTCATCATGCCCCTCACCCTCGGTCGCCAGTGCGGCGCGCTCATCCTCCAGCCGCGTGATGGTCTCACCGGCATCGGCATTGAGCGCACCCTCACGGGCGATGTCATGGGTTAGCTGGTCAAGCCGCCCTTCCAGCATGCTGACCGCCTCGCGCGCGCGGGAAATCTCACCATCCAACCCGTCGCGCTCAAGCGACAAACGCTGCAAGATCGCGCCTGCGATCGCCTCTTCCTCGCGCAGCGGCGGCAAGGCGGCTTCGGCGCTTTCACGCAATGCGCCTGCTTGCAGCGCCCCACCCTCGGCCCGGCCAGCGGCGGCCAGCGCCTCGCGCAGGACAGCCTCGGCGCGCAGAACGCCGTTTTGCGCATCGCCCCAGCGCAGCCAAAGCAAAAGCCCCTCGGCCTGACGCAACTCGGCGCCGATCTCGCGGTAGCGCTGTGCTTGGCGGGCTTGGCGGGCAAGCGTGGCAAGCTGAGCGGCAAGCTGTTCCAGCACATCATCGACACGCGCCAGATTGCCCTCGGCGCCTTTCAGCTTCAACTCGGCCTCATGGCGGCGCTGATAGAGGCCGGAAATCCCGGCCGCCTCTTCCAGCACGCGGCGGCGCGCCTTGGGGCGGGCATTGATCAACTCGGAAATCTGCCCTTGGCGCACCAGCGCGGGCGAATGCGCACCGGTCGAGGCATCGGCGAAAAGCATCTGCACGTCGCGCGCGCGCACATCCTTGCCATTCAGCTTGTAGGCCGAGCCCGCGTCGCGGGTGATACGCCTTGTGATGTCGAGCGTATCTTCGTCATTGAACCCCGCAGGGGCCAAGCGTTCGGTATTGTCGAGTTGCAGCACGACTTCGGCAAAGTTGCGCGCGCCGCGCGTGGCGGCGCCGGCGAAGATCACATCCTCCATCCCGTCGCCGCGCATCGCGGTGGGCCGGTTTTCACCCATGACCCAGCGCAGCGCCTCGAGCAGGTTGGACTTGCCGCAACCATTGGGGCCGACAACACCCGTCAGACCGTCCTGAATGATCAGGTCGGTGGGGTCGACGAAGCTTTTGAAGCCATTGAGGCGTAGCCGGGTGAAACGCATGGCGCGGCCCCTTTCGGGAAAAACGATTCTGAGGGGAAAGCTTCTGGCCCAGCGCCGCCTGAGTCAAGCGGTGGGCCACCGCATATAGCAATTCCGACCGGGTTTTCCCAATATATACGCATTCACGCAACGAATATTGGCGCTGGACCGCACAACGGCCATATTCGGCGCGATTGCATCCGTGCTGTTTCATCCCACCCGGGTCATTGAGATCGGGCCGATCTAATGCTACCTTACCCACAGCCCGGCGTCGGGGAGATCAGGCGCGCAGATTGGAGGATCGGGTCCTGACCGGACACACCACCGCGGTGGCACAGGCCACCCCCCACCGGACCGCAGCAGCGGCCCAGATGGACGCACCGACCAGCGAGGAACTGCTGGCCAGCGTTCTTGCATCACTGGATGACGACAAAGCTGAAGAAGTCGTGCAGATCGAACTGCGCGGCAAATCCTCGATTGCCGATTACATGGTGGTCGCCTCCGGGCGGTCCTCGCGGCAGGTTGCGGCGATCTCGGACAATTTGGTCGAGCGGCTGAAAGACAGCTATCGGATGAATTGCAAGGTCGAGGGCAAAGGCGCCGGCGATTGGGTTTTGATCGATGCGGGCGATATCATCGTCCATATCTTTCGCCCCGAGGTGCGTGAGTTCTATCAGCTTGAGAAAATGTGGATGCCTGCGGGCGGCACAGCCTAGCGATAGGCCATCATGCGAGTGCATCTTTGCGCGGTCGGGCGCCTGCGGGCAGGGCCCGAACTGGCGCTGATCGACGATTACCTGACACGGTTCGACCGGACAGGTCGGATGCTTGGCCTGACGTCGGGCGGCGTGACCGAGGTCGAGGATCGCAAGGGCGGCGGCATGCAGGCCGAAGCTGACCTGCTGCGCCGCGCTATTCCGCGTGGCGCGCAGCTTTGGGTGATGGATGAGCGCGGGACGCAGATGACATCACCGCAATTTGCCGATCATTTAGGCGCATTGCGCGATGCGGGTCAGGGCGATCTGGCGATCTGCATCGGTGGCGCCGATGGGCTGTCGCCCGATTTCCGGGCCGAGGCGGCGATGGCGATCTCGTTCGGCGCGATGGTGTGGCCACATATGCTGGTGCGGGTCATGTTGGCCGAACAGCTGTACCGCGCGGCCGCGATCCTGTCAGGCGGCCCTTATCACCGCGCATGACCGCCTAGCGGTTCAAGATATCCTGATAGTAGCGGCGCAAAAGCAAAAGCCCGAAGAACAACGAAATCAGCGACCACAACATCACGACGGGGATCGAAATGTAATCGGGCGCATAAGTCGGATAGATGCCCGTGCGCGCCATGCCGGTGAAATGTATCCAAGGTGTGTACCACAAGATCTCTTGCACAAAGGGCGGCATGTTTTCGTAAAGAAAGATCACCCCCGCAACGAGGAACAAAGGGCGGGTCAATATCCCCCAAATGCTGCCCCATGCAGGGAACAGCCCGATCAAAAAGCAATTCAGCGTTCCCAGCCCAAGACCCAAAAAGGCGGCAAGCAGGACCGACAAGATGATCGGTCCAAATTCCAAGGTCGCGGTGGCTTGGGTGAATTGCAAAATACCCACGAAGACCATGATGAAAATCACCACGCCGGTCAGCAGGTTCAAGATGAACCGCGCGATGATCGCATCCAGCCATGACACCGCCGGATACATCAGAAGCGGTTTGGAAAAGCTGATCGCCGACTGCACGCTGCCCATGATCGTGGCCGAGATGATGAAGGGCAGATAGCCCGAGGCGTAAAACAAGATGAACGAATTGCCCAAGGGCGGCGCGCGCAGAAGAATGGCAAAGACCACCGACATCACGATCAACGCGCCCACAGGCTCCAGCACAGCCCAGACATAGCCGCCCGGCGTGCGGCCATAGCGCGTCGACATCTCGCGCAGGATCAACGCCATGATCGCGCGCAATGCCGGAAAAGATCGCAGCTTTGTGACCGTCCGACTTCCCGGAAGCGACGGTAAATATGGTTCTGGGCTATTCAGCGCGACGCTCCAACAGGCTGGCTTTGGCTGCGCAGACTATGTATGAGCGAAAGAGCGAATTCAAACTATTGATAGAAAGCGGCGCATTTGGCCAATACCGCGGGACCACAAGCTATGCCGGCACAACCCGGCCCGCAGGGGCAAGCGGCCAACGCCGCCCCCCCGGCAAAGCCACCTGCTGCGCCGGGTGCTGCAAAACCGCCCGCGCCCGAGAAGAAAGACCAAAGCTTCAAGCCCGCGGCGCGGCAAGCGCGCATGCGGCGACGCCATTACGGGCTTTTGCTGTCGTTCCTGATCATGGTCGCGGCGCCGTTTTTCGTGACGGCCTATTACCTCTACACCTATGCACAGGATCAATTCGCCGCGCGCGCGGGCTTCACCGTGCGCAGCGACGAAGGCAGTGCCGCGACCGATATCTTGGGCGGTATCGCGCAGTTCGCAGGGACATCGACACAGGTCGATGGCGATATCCTGTTCGAATTCATCACCAGCGCCGAGTTGGTCGGGCGCCTGAACCAGCGGGTCGATCTTCGGGCGCATTTCTCGGCACCGCATGACATCGACCCGATCTTCGCGCTGTCACCCGATGCCGCGTTCGAAGATCTTGTTTCGCATTGGCAAGACGTGGTCCGCGTCTCCTATGGCCAAAGCAGCGGCTTGATCGACCTAGACGTTCTGGCCTTCGATCCGGTCACTGCCCACACGATCGCAATGGCGATCGTCGAAGAAAGCCAATCGCTGATCAATGAATTGAACGCACAGGCGCGCGCCGATGCGATGCGCTTTGCCGAAACCGATCTCGAAGCAGCGATCACGCGGCTCCGCCTTGCGCGCGAGGCGCTGACCCAGTTTCGCACTGAAACCCAGATCGTCGATCCCGAAAGCGACCTTCAGGGGCGCACAGGTGTTCTCAACAACCTGCAACAGCAACTTGCCGAGGCCTTGATCGAATTCGATCTGCTGTCGGAGAACACCACAAATGACAACGATCCCCGGCTGGTGCAGGCCCAGCGCCGGATCGAAGTGATCCGCGACCGCATCGACCAAGAGCGCCAGAATTTCGCCACGGGCGATGTGGGGCGCGACGGTCAGGACTATCCGACATTGATCGCCCGCTACGAGGGGCTGATCGTGGATCGCGAATTCGTCGAAGGCAGCTATCGCGCCGCGCTGACGGCGCTTGACGCGGCCCGCACGAATGCCGCGCGACAAAGCCGTTACCTTGCGGTCTATATCCGCCCGACCATTCCCGAAAGCGCGGAATTCCCTCGGCGCGATGTCATCGCAGGCATGGCGCTGTTGTTCCTGATATTGGGTTGGGCGACCGCCGCGCTGATCTATTACAGCATCCGCGATCGGCAGTGACGGGGCGGCGCGATGATCCGCTTCGAGAAGCTGACCAAAAGTTTCGAGGTCAATGGGCGGCGCAAGATCGTCATCGACAACCTATCGCTGACGCTGGAAACCGGCCGATCCTTGGCGCTCTTGGGGCGCAACGGCGCGGGAAAATCCACACTGATGTCGATCATCGCGGGCAATATGCGCCCAGATCACGGGCAGGTCATCTGCGACGGCACCATGTCATGGCCCATCGGTCAGGCCGGGGCCGTTCACCCGCAAATGACCGGCGCACAAAACGTGCGCTTTATCGCCCGCGTCTATGGAATCGAAACCGAGGAATTGATCGATTTCGTGCAGGATTTCGCGCAAATCGGCGAGCATTTCCACATGCCCGTGCGCACCTATTCCGCCGGGATGCGCGCCAGGCTGACCTTTGGCCTGTCGCTGGGTATCAAGTTCGACACCTATCTGATCGACGAGGTCACAGGTGCGGGTGATGCCGCTTTTCGCGCGCGAAGCGTGGCGCTGTTTCACGAACGCATGAAAAGCTCGGACGCGATCATGGTGAACCATAACCTGCATGAGTTGAAAGAGTTCTGCGACGCCGCCTTGATCTTGGAGAATGGGAAACTGACGTTTTTCGAAGACCTTGACGAGGCGATCGACCGACACAAGCGCAATCTGTCATAAAACGCGACACGCCTTGGTTGCGCATAAGGTTAGCGGATACGCTTCAATCCGCGCCGATTTTCCCACCTTGACCATATTCCATTCCTGAATGCGCCAAGCGCCGCGCTGAGGCTGCCCTCGTTCACGTTTCGGGGAGCCACCGATGCCGCGATTGACCGTAGGGGCGCATATTCAGACAGGCCAAACCATCCTTGATCACGGGATCACGGATCTTTTGGTACATATGACGCCAGCGGGACCGATGCTCTATTCGACCTCGGGGCCAAGCGGCGGCGTCGCGGCCTTTACGGTCGGGGCGAATGGCACGCTGAGCTTGAGCGATTTCACCCATTTCGACCCGGCACTGTCCACCTCGATCATGGATAGGCTGACGCTCTTGGAAACGGCCAGCGGCCCGCGCTTGGTGGTCGCGGGTGATCCGGATGCGGGGCTGACGGCACTGGCACTGGACGGCATTGGCCAGATCGGCGGCCAAACCACGCTAAGCGGGCTGATCGGGGTCGACACCAAGGTGCTGGACATTGATCAGATGGGCGGCAACACCCTGTTTCTGGCCAAGCCCGGTGCCGGGTCGATCCAAGCTTATAGCTTCGACGCGACCAATCCCAACGGGGCCTTGTCGCGCCAGTTCACCCTTGCAGACACGCCGTCGATCTATGCCGACTCCGTCTTCTCCCTCGCGGCGGTGCCTTTGGCTGGCGCCAGCTACCTGATTGGGGCCAGCCTGACCGAACAAGGTGTCACAGCCTATCGTGTCAGCCCAACGGGGCTGACCGCGACGGGCAATCTGGGCATCGCCGAAGGCATTGGCATCATGACGCCAACCGCGCTGGAGACAACCACGCTGGGTGGGCGCAGCTTCGTGCTGGTCGGATCGGCACCCGGCGACGGCATGGGGCAATCAGGTGCCATCACGGTGATGCAACTGCTCAGCGACGGAAGCTTGGCACCGACCGACCACGTGATCGACACGCGCGCGACGCGCTTTGGCATGCTGCAAAGCCTCGAGGTGATCGAGGCTGGCGGCTTCACCTATGTCGTGGCAGGCGGCGGCGACGACGGGATAAGCTTGTTTGTTTTGCTACCGAATGGCCGACTGCATCTGATGGATGTCATTGCCTATGACTTCAATATCGGACTGGAGAATATTACGGCCATCACATCGATGCGCACGGCCAATCGGGTCGATATCTTCGTCTCGTCACAGATCAGTGCCGGTGTCACCACCCTTGCCTTTGACGCGGCAGGCAACGGGCACATGCGCATGGCCACAGCGGCAGGCGGCGACCTGATCGGCAGTGGCATGGATGATATTTTGATCGGTGGATCAGGCAATGATCGCATCACCGGCGGGCAAGGCGCGGATATCATCGAGGATGGCGCAGGCAACGACACGCTGACAGGCGGGGCAGGCGCCGATCGCTTCATCCTGCGCGCTGATGGCGTCCGTGACACGATTACTGATTTCGAACCGGGGCGTGATCGATTGGATCTGTCGGGTTGGCCCTTTCTCTACGACCCGTCACAATTGACGATCATCCCCACCTTCGACGGCGCATTGGTGATTTGGCGCAACGAGCTTTTGACGATCCAGACACAGCTGGGCGTATCATTGAGTGCAGCCCAAGTGATCGCCGCCGTGATCGCCACCCCGGAACGCAGCCCAATTCAGTTCACCCTACCCGAAGACTCCCCCCCGGCCCGACCGCGGGGCCGGATGATCTGACCGGCACGGATGGGAATGACACGATCGACGGGCTTGGCGGGAACGACACGATCAATGGGCTTGGCGGCGATGACCGCCTCGATGGCGGTGCGGGTTTCGACCGGCTGATTGGCGGGGATGTCGATGACAGCCTATTGGGTGGCGATCAAGCCGACAATCTTTACGGCGATGCGGGCAACGACACGCTTTCGGGCGATGATGGCAATGACCGTCTTTTCGGGGGCGCGGGCGCGGA
>Ga0209652_1000196_pt1 | contig 51009 bp, 53 predicted proteins | sample SaaInl74LU_5_DNA_FD_184641 | JGI IMG/M metagenome (GOLD analysis project Ga0209652, IMG submission 184641) | Marine microbial communities from expanding oxygen minimum zones in the Saanich Inlet - ESP_74LU_5_DNA (SPAdes) (version 2) | ecosystem: Environmental > Aquatic > Marine > Intertidal zone...
GCGAACTTCTCTACATAGTTATCGAAATTGGTGAGCAGGATGTATTCACCAAAACTTTCTAAACTTTTCCCTGTGTACCTTGGTAGCCAATTTGCTACAATGTCTTCTTTCCGTTCCATATCTTCCTTAATATTGCGTACTTCCGCAGCACCTAATTTATGACAGAGCTAACACTTCCGCCCTATCCCTTCAAACTTAAGACGGTCAATCAACAAACACAAATATTTGATGAAGTCCGTAAGCGCTGGTATATCTGTACTCCAGAAGAATGGGTGAGGCAGCATGTAGTTATGTTCTTAAACCTTCACTTTTCTTATCCTCTTAGCCTCTTCGCCCTAGAAAAATCTTTGCAGTTCAAGGGGATGAAACGACGTACAGATATTTTGATGTACAACGCAAAAGGCGAAGCTAAATTATTGGTTGAATGTAAGGCTCCGGAAATTGCATTAAATCAAGACGTTCTTGATCAAGCTGCGCGTTACAACATGACGCTTGGCGTGCCTTTTATTCTCATCACTAACGGCTTGCAACACTATTGTCTTTCAGTTAATAAGGACAATAAAGTGAAGTATCTTGATGCCATCCCTCACTTTTCAGAATTATAGCTCGGAAGTTTCCTATTTTTGCCGCGCAAATAACAGAACATGATCAACTTAAAAGAAATACTCAGTATCACCGGAAAACCGGGCTTGTTTAGAATTGTTACTACAAGCAAAACCAACATCATTGTGCAAAGCATGATCGACGGCAAACGCACTGCAGTTTCTGCGAACAGCAAAATTAGCGCTTTGGATGATATCAGCATTTTCACTTACGAAGATGATATTCCTTTGGCGGAGGTGATGCAAGCTATTTACGATAAAACAAACGGTCAGGAAGGACCTAGTCCGAAAGCTGCGCATGCTGAACTGCGTTCTTTCTTGGAAGAAATCCTACCTAATTTTGATCAAGACCGTGTTTACCATAGTGATTTGAAAAAACTTTTCTCTTGGTACAATCAGCTTTTAGCTCACGGACTCTTTACTGCAGAAGCCGAAGAAGCTACGAGCGAAGTTTCAAGTGAAAACGAAGAAAGTAAAGAGGGATAAAATGGAAATTCCAAGCGCCGCACCAAGGTTGTTTCTAGCTGAGAACGTTGATTTAGATAATTGGAGCGATCTGAATACGTATTTCAGCGATTTAAAAACTAGAAACATTCCTACAGAAAGTGACCTGAAGCAATGGCTGAAGGACATTTCGGAGCTGGAGGCTGTTCTTGAAGAACATCTTGCTTGGAAATACATTAAAATGACCATTGATACGCGTGATGAAGCTTTATCCGCAGATTATCAGCACTTCATAAGCGAGATCCAACCGCAAATTGCTCCACTTAGCGACAGTATCAACCGAAAATTAGTGCAACACCCACTAGCGGCAGCTTTGAGCGGTGAGGCCTTTCGAATTTACATTCACAAGCTGGGCTTGGAGGTGAAGCAATTTCGCCAAGAAAATGTTCCACTCCAGTCTGCCTTGAGAAAACAAGCCCAAGAATACGGGGCTATAACTGGTGGACTCTCTATTGAGTTTGAAGGCGAAAAACTCACGATGCCACAAGCCGGAGCTAAACTTCAAGACACCAACAGAGCCTTAAGACAAGCTGTTTTCGAGGCCATAAACGCTGTAAGAATTGAGGTTAGAAAAGCCTTAGACGACTTGCTCAATGAGCTCGTGAAGGGCAGAGATCTAGTTGCTCGGAATGCAGATTATGCGAATTTTCGCGACTATGCTTTTGACATGCTTGGTAGGGTTGATTACACCGCTGAAGATTGTTACAATTTCCACGAAAGTATTGCCCAAGAAATCGTTCCGCTTGTAAAAGGCTTCCATTCAGAGCGAAAAACAAAAATGCAGCTTGAGGTATTGAAACCATACGACCTTGCTGTAGATCCCGAAGGGAATGAAGCGCTTGCTCCCTTCAAAACAGCCGGTGAACTCTTGGAGAAAAGTGTGGAGGTATTCAAGCGAGTAGACCCTTATTTTGGTGATTGCTTATCGACCATGAACACCATGGGGCATTTGGATTTGGCCTCTAAGCCAGGTAAAGCTCCAGGAGGTTATAACTATCCGCTTTACGAAATTGGTGTGCCCTTCATTTTTATGAATGCGGTGGGAACACAGCGCGACATGGTCACCATGATGCATGAGGGCGGCCACGCAGTGCATTCATTCCTCACACGAGATTTACCAATTACTTCCTTTAAAAGTTGTCCTTCAGAGGTGGCTGAACTTGCTTCCATGGCGATGGAACTCCTGAGCATGGATCATTGGGATGTGTTTTATTCAAATCCGGAAGATTTAAAGCGAGCGAAAAAAGACCATCTTCAAGATTTGCTTTCTGTTCTACCTTGGATTGCCACGGTTGATGAATTTCAGCATTGGCTTTATCTGAATCCTGAACACCCTGTTGAGGCGCGAACTGAGAAGTGGATTTCTTTGGGTGAAAAGTACAGCTCAGGAATGGTTGATTGGAGTGATTATCCTGAAGCTCAAGCCACATCATGGCAAAAGCAACTGCACATTTACGAGGTACCCTTCTACTATATCGAATATGGAATGGCGCAACTTGGTGCAATTGCCGTTTATAGAAATTATCGCCAAAACCCTGAAAAGGCCATCCAGCAATACAAAGACGCCTTGTCTTTGGGCTACACGAAGTCGATTGGTGAAATCTACAAAACAGCGGGAATCGCTTTTGATTTCTCTCAAAGCTACGTCAGAGAATTGGCTGATTTTATTCGGGCTGAACTGAAAGCTTTAGACTAAAATTCAAAAGTGAGCTGAGCGGCTTCCGAGGAATCGTCTTCGTAATTCAACTTCGAAATACCTAGACCTAGCAAGCGCACTTCATCATCTTTAATCGCTTGTTCGTAAAGATCAATACCGATACTTGCAAAATCTTTGGGCTTGATAAAACTGCTGAAGGTCTTACTTCTGGTCTCTTGAGAGAAGTCGGCATATTTAATTTTCAGGGTGATACTTTTCCCTTCTACAGCTTGGTTTTGCTTGGTTTTCTGATTCGAAATGCGCTCAGTTAAACGCTCAGCTAATCGCTTGATGGCTTCGTGAAAAGCTTGAGAATTGGACAGGTTTTGAGCGTAGGTTTCTTCGCAAGAGATCGATTTGGGGATCCGATTGGGTTTCACTTCGCGATCATCAATTCCTCGACAGATGTTGTAGAAATAGCTTCCCGATTTTCCAAAGAGTTGATTGAGCACGTTTAGTTCAAGGACTTTGAGGTCTTTTCCGAAATAGATATTTCTTCGCTTAAGTTTTTCGCTGGTGACCTTTCCAATGCCATAAAAGCGTTCAATTGGGAGTTGATCAATAAAGGCCTCTACATCTTTTGGAGCAATGAGTGTTATTCCGTTTGGCTTGTTCACATCAGAAGCCACCTTCGCCAAAAATTTATTTACACTCACCCCTGCAGATGCTGTAAGTTGTGTTTCCGCAAAAATTCGCGCTCTAATTTCCTCTGCGATTAGCGTTGCGGAGTGAACTCCTTTTTTATTGTGGGTGACGTCGAGGTAGGCTTCGTCTAGAGACAGGGGTTCTACCAAATCGGTATAATCCAAAAAAATCGATCTGATTTGTTTCGACACTTCTTTGTAGGCATCAAAACGCGATTTCACGAAAATCAGTCCGGGGCACTTTCTCGCCGCAATTGCGCCGGGCATGGCTGATCTCACCCCATACGCTCTCGCCTCATAACTTGCCGCAGCCACTACTCCCCGTTGACCACCGCCACCAACAGCCACTGGTTTTCCTCTGAGTTCGGGAAAATCCCGTTGTTCCACACTCGCGAAAAAAGCATCCATATCAACATGAATGATTTTTCTGGTGGAAGTATTAGGAGTGTCTTTCTTGGCTTCGTTCATGATGATTTCTTCGCGAAGAAAATGATGGATTGGACGATGAACAATTTCGGACAAAAAAAAGGGCTGGCATTACTGACAACCCTTTTTAAGTACTTTGAATCTTTTACTTTGCGAAGTTCGGAGCAACAACAAGGTCTTTACTTCCTTTTGTATAGGTATAGAAACCTTCGCCTGATTTAACTCCTTTTTTACCTGCCATAACCATGTTCACGAGCAAAGGACAGGGTGCATATTTTGGGTTTCCAAAACCATCGTGCAAGACCTTTAAAATGCTCAAACACACGTCCAAGCCAATAAAGTCGGCCAATTGCAAAGGTCCCATTGGATGAGCCATACCAAGCTTCATCACCGTATCAATTTCTTCCACGCCTGCAACGCCTTCATGCAAAGTAATGATGGCTTCATTGATCATTGGCATTAAGATTCTATTTGCCACGAATCCCGGATAATCGTTCACTTCCACTGGAATTTTCCCCAGGTCTTTGGACATGGCCATGATGCTTGAGCACACCTCGTCAGAAGTAGCATAACCGCGAATGACTTCAACCAATTTCATGATCGGAACGGGGTTCATAAAGTGCATTCCGATGACCTTCTCTGGTCTTTTCGTTTCTGCGGCGATTTGTGTAATTGAAATCGAAGAGGTGTTGGTAGAAAGAATACATTTCTCAGGAGCATGTTCGTCCATGTCTCTGAAGATGCGCAGTTTGAGGTCTACATTTTCAGTTGCTGCTTCGACGCATAAATCTGCATCAGCGATGGCTTCTTTTAATACCGTAAATGTTTTGATATTGCCTAAAGTTGCCGTTTTCTCTGCTTCCGTGATGCGCTCTTTTGCAAGCATTCTATCAAGATTCTTGCTGATGGTTCCAACAGCTCGGTCTAATGAGTCTTGTGAAATATCTACCAAACTTACTTGGTATCCACTTTGGGCAAAAACATGGGCGATTCCGTTCCCCATCGTTCCTGCTCCAATAACTGTAATGTTCTTCATGCTTCAAAATTTTCAAGGCAAATGTACCTCCTCAAAATCGGGGGTACAAATTCTTTATTCAACAATGAAGGCTTTTCTGAGTTTGCCTTCTGTAAGTTCAAGAACATAGTAACCAGCGCTCAGGTTCAAAGGTACTTCTGCTTGATTCGAATCAAAGGTCCCTCGAGCAATTGCTCTTCCACTCAAATCGCGAATCACATAGGCTTGTTGCTTTAAGTCCGTGTTAGATGAAACATGAAGAAGTGAAGTGGCGGGGTTGGGGAATAAATTCAATTCATTTTGAAAGACCATCGTTTCGTTGACATTCACAAACTGACCATCGATGAGTTGTGGTCGGAAATTCTCCAAATTAAACCTCATCACCGCCACTTGTTCAGCAGTAAACATATTGATGCAATCGTCTTGATTGTAGTCCATATAATTTTCAATCATGTTGGGCAGTTCATCATCAGTACATTCATCCAGTGAGAAGTCGCAATTGTAGTTTGCTCCGCTGGCTGCATCTGGTGTATCGGCAATTCCGTCATCGGTGGCACATCCATTAAAAAAGGCATCGCCCCAAATGTGTCTAAGTCCTAAAAAGTGACCAACTTCGTGCGTCAGGGTTCTTCCGCCGTTGTTAAAAGCCACTCCATCGGCATCTGCCTGAGGGTTGTTACTTCCAAGTGCCGTATAATGAACCACCACACCTTCAATATCTTCGGCAATAAAATCAAAAAAGCCCTCCCAGTTTGCCGCACCATTTGGAGGATAAGCGAAGCCCAGGAGCTGACCAAAACCGGTGTCTTCAATGTTACAAACCCAAATATTCAGGTACTCCTCTCCCCAAGAATCTGCTCCACCGCTTTCTGAAAACTTCACCTCATCGAGCGTGATTTCGGTAGAAAAGAAATCTAAAAAAAAGCCACTCTCTTCAGTTTCTACTCGGTTTATCCCATTAGTTGGGTTCCCTTGAGGATCCTCAGCAGCCAGCACAAATTCGATTTCCGCATCTGCTGCTATGTCTGCGAATATTTCTCTTGTTTCATTAGCATTGGGATTCAAACGCCTAAAGTCTTGAGTTAAAATCTGGATTTGATTGGTGAAAACCTCATCGGGCAAGTTCTGCTCGGGCGTGTTGTACACCACATGGAAGACCACTGGAATTTGATAAACCGTGTTGCTTTTTTTCTGAGCTCCTCTCGCACCTTTAACACTTTGGGCCAATTGGGCTTGCATTGCTCCCATGAACTGGGGCGTTTTGGAAGCCATTTTTTGCAGAACAACATCGTGAGCGCAAGTTTCATGTTGTGCCAAGGCTGATAGGGTGAAGAACATCACCAAGATTGAAGAAAGCAGTGTTTTCATGTGATTTATTTCGCAGTAAATTAGAAAAAAAAGCCCGAAGCCTTGATCTTTTGAGCACATGAAATATTTTAGGAACTTGCAGGCATGAGCAATAACCCACAGCAATCTACTAAGCAAGGCGAAAATTGGCGCGATCGTTGGCACGAGATCATCTTTGAGGCCGACACCAAAGCAGGAAAGCGATTCGACGTTATTCTTTTGTGGTTGATTGTTCTTAGTGTGGGCGTAGTGATGCTGGAGAGTGTGGGCAGCATCAACGATGAGCACGGAAAACTACTTTTCAGTTTGGAGGTGTTGTTCACTATTCTTTTCACCTTTGAATACATCATGCGTTTGTTGGTGGTGCAGAAACCCTGGAAGTATGCCCTCAGTTTTTTCGGTTTGATTGACTTATTGAGCATTATTCCAACCTATCTCGCCATTCTCAGCATTGGAAGCAGTGGTTTACTGGTGATTCGTATTCTTCGTTTAATGCGGATCTTCAGGGTGCTAAAACTCATTGGTTTTGTGAAAGAAGGGCAAATGCTCCGTAAAGCACTGAATGCTAGTCGGCACAAGATTTCGGTTTTCTTGCTAGCGGTATCGAGCGCAGTGGTTGTTTTGGGAACGGTGATGTATCTGATTGAAGGTCCGGAAAACGGTTTTACAAGCATCCCTAGAGCAATTTATTGGGCCATCATTACACTAACCACTGTGGGTTATGGTGATATTTACCCACACACAGCCGTAGGGCAAGCTTTGGCGAGTTTGGTGATGATTTTAGGTTATGCCATTATCGCCGTTCCTACAGGAATTGTGAGCTCAGAAATGGTGAAAGCAGATTCAACAAACACCATGAACACCCAAAGTTGCCCAGTTTGCGGAAAAGAAGACCATGCCTTCGATGCCAAATTTTGCAAGCATTGTGGTGGAACTCTCTGAGGATTTGCGTGTTAATATCGTCACGAAGGAATAGCCTTTTTACCTATCTTTCAAGTCCATAATCACATTAAAACGGGATATATGAATCAACCTACTCGACTTTTTGACTTTCCTTACTACCAACTAGCGAATCGTCCGTTAGAAAAAATGTTGAACACTAAAATCAATGGTGAATGGAAATCATACAGCACCCAAGGTTTTATTGACGACTTGAATAAAATAAGTCGAGGCTTGATGCGACTAGGTGTAAAGCCCGGGGAAAAGGTGGCGCTCATTTCGCACAACAACCGAATGGAATGGAATGTTATGGACCACGGCATTCTTCAAATTGGGGCGATTGATGTGCCGATTTATCCTACCATGACTCCTGATGATTACGAGTACATCTTAAATCACAGTGAAGCCAAGTACTGCTTTGTGTCCAACGATGAGATTTTTCAGAAAGTAAGCTCGATTAAAGACAAAGTACCTGGACTGATTGAAACTTACACTTTTGAAGATGTTCAGGGAGCAAAAAACTGGACAGAGGTATTGGATTTGGGCGAAGACAAAAGCAATGATGCAGACCTTGATGCTTTAAAAGCTGGTGTGCTTGATACTGATTTGGCGACCTTGATTTACACTTCAGGAACTACTGGGCTTCCAAAAGGAGTAATGCTCACACACAGAAACATTGCTTCTAACGCGCTGGGTTCTTGTGAACGACTGCCCGTAATTACAGATAAAGAGTATCGTTGTTTGAGCTTTTTGCCGGTATGTCATATTTACGAGCGCATGTTGCATTACTTATACATGTACAACAGTGCAAACATCTATTTTGCCGAAAGTCTAGAGACCATTAAGGAAGATATCTTTTTTGTTAAGCCTCACGTTTTCTCTGCCGTTCCGCGTTTACTGGAAAAGTTCCATGATGGAATTGTGGCCAAGGGAAAAAGTGCTGGTGGTGTGAAGGCGATGATCTTTAATTGGGCTGTTGATACTGCGCTTGAATGGGAACCTGAAGGCAAAGGCGGATGGTACAATTGGAAGCTAAAAATGGCCAGAAAACTCGTTTTCAGCAAAGTGAGAGAAGCGCTTGGCTTAACTGAAATCATGGCCGTGGCCTCTGGTAGTGCCGCACTTCAACCGCGTTTGGCTCGCTTTTTCAATGCAGCGGAGATCCCTGTTTTTGAAGGCTATGGTCTAACAGAAACCTCTCCTGTTGTTTCTGTAAACACCATGAATAAGCCAGGGATGCTAAAAATTGGAAGCGTTGGGAAATTGCTGAAAGATGTTGAAGTGAAAATCGCGGAAGACGGCGAGATTTTATGTAAAGGTCCGAACGTGATGATGGGCTACTACAAAGACGAAGAAAAAACCAATGAGGTACTAAAAGACGCTTGGTTCCACACAGGAGATATTGGTGTTATTGAAAACGGATTCTTGAGAATTACTGATCGTAAGAAGGAAATTTTTAAAACCTCAGGAGGTAAATACGTAGCTCCTCAGCTCATTGAAAACGCCATGAAAGCCTCTTTATTCATTGAACAAATCATGGTTGTTGGTGAATCTCAGAAGCACCCTTCAGCACTCATCGTTCCTTCTTTTGATTCTGTTAAAACCTGGTGTAAACGTCACAGCATTGAGTACACTACTCCAGCCGAAATGATCAAGAATGAAAAAGTAATTCAACGCATTCAAAAAGACATTGAATCCATTAACGAACAATTTGGCCAATGGGAGCAAATCAAAAAGGTGAAGTACCTCCCTGAATTGTTCACTGTTGAAAGCGGTGAGTTAACACCTACTCTCAAATTAAAGCGAAAGCCAATCATGGCTAAATACGCCGACATTATCGCAAGCATTTACGAATAAGATGATTCTTGACACCATAGAGCAGCTCGATCAGGAGCTGTTTCTTTTTTTGAACCAATTCCACGCAGACTGGCTGGATTTCCCGATGTTCCTAATATCGTGGCCCATTTTCTGGCTTCCTGTCTACGTCTTCTTTTTCTACACCTTATCCAAGCGCTATCCCAAGTTGAAGTCCATTCTTCTCGGACTCCTTTGCTTGGGAGTAACCATTGGCGGTGCGGATAGTATTTCTACTCGCGGCTTCAAGTATACCGTAAAAAGATACCGCCCTACTCATCATCATGTTATTGGTCCGCAAACCCACACCGTAGAAAACTTCGATGGCAATGAATATCGCGGAGGCAAGTATGGTTTTATCTCTGGGCATGCGGCTAACTTTTTTGGTATTGCCACATATTTCTTTCTTCTTTTTGGGCGAAATAAACATCACCGTTGGCTTTTCGCTTGGGCGGGTTTAATTGCTTACAGCAGGATATATCTTGGAGTGCACTACCCTTTAGATATCATTGGCGGAACCATGGCTGGAGTGCTGATGGGTTTCATTTCGTATCGGCTGTTTCTTTTCTTCCAACGAAAAATTGAACCCGCATGAACTATTTGATGATCTTTATTGGTGGCGGATTAGGCAGTGTACTGCGTTTCGCAATCAGTTCTTTATTGAACAAAAGCTCCATTAGTCTTCCCTTGGGCACTTTGGCAAGTAATGCACTTGCCAGCCTTATTCTTGCTTACACCGTGTTTTATTTGGTCCCCAAAACGGGTACTCATCATTGGACCTACGCCTTCATCGCTATTGGTTTTTGCGGTGGTTTTAGCACCTTTTCCACTTTCAGCATGGAAAGTTTTAAGTTGGCTGAAGCTGGCATGTGGGCCTGGTTCTTCGCCAATATTGCCTTTAATGTCATTCTTTGCGTGGCTTTGATTCTTTTTATGGTGAAGCTAAGGGCATCATAATATCATAAGGATAATTGAAGCTGCTCACCTTTCGCAATCGGTTTAGAGAATGTAACTTTGAGGCAAATCTGCATTCATGAAGAAATTTCTGTTCTTATTGTCGCTTCCCGTGTTTTGTATGTGCCAAACACCTCAGCAAAGCACCGAATTGACAAACGCTAACATGAGCACTACAAGATCTGAAGTGCCCGCAGCGACGAGCATCAGCCAGAAAAAAGAAAAACCAAAACTAGTTGTAGGCATTACGGTTGACCAAATGCGCTACGATTATATTACAAGGTATTGGGACGACTACGGAAGCGATGGTTTCAAACGCCTCATTAATGAAGGTTACTTTTTCAAGAACCACCATTTCTCCTACACACCAACTTATACTGGTCCGGGCCACGCCAGCATTTACACAGGTACCACGCCCGCTTACCATGGAATAATTGCCAACAATTGGTACATCCGCTCTATGAAACGCGAGATCTACTGCACTGAAGACAGCACTGTTTCTGGAGTTGGTACAATGGGCCCAGCGGGACAAATGTCGCCAAGAAATATGATTTCAAGCACCATGACCGACCAGTTGCGACTTTCTTCGAACATGCGTTCGAAAGTTATTGGTGTGAGTTTGAAAGACCGTGGCGCAATTTTGCCTGCCGGACATTCTGCCAATGCCGCTTATTGGTTTGTGGGTGGAAATTGGGTGAGCAGCGATTACTACATGAGCACGCTTCCTGCTTGGGTGCAGAATTACAACGATGGAGATGGCGCTGAAAAGCGATTGGCCACCAACTGGAACCTTCTTCGCGATGAAAGTACTTACGACGAAAGCGCTCCAGACAACAACCCTTATGAGAGTCCGTTCAGAGGAACCATCAAACCCACCTTCCCTTACGATTTAAGTGCTTTAGCTCCAGAAAACGGGGGCATTGACATCTTAAAAGCAACACCTTATGGAAATGAACTCGTTGCCGAATTTGCGAAACTGTGTATCGAAAAAGAGCAATTGGGTAAAGGAGCTTTTACTGATTTCATCACCGTAAGTTTTTCTTCGACTGATTATGTTGGTCATCAATTCGGACCACAGAGTAGGGAAGCCCAAGACACTTATTTGCGCTTAGACCTTGAACTCGCTAGTCTTCTTAGCTATTTGGATGACACCATAGGAGAAGGTGAATACTTGGTTTTCTTAACTGCCGACCACGGTGCTTCTCCAGTTCCGAACTATGCTTTAAAGCACAAAATACCTGGAGGATACTGGAATCCCGCCCCAATGGAAGCGCGAATTGATAGTATTTTCAACGAAGATTACGGCACCGGAAAGTATGTGGAGTACTACTGCAACGAGCAGATTTATTTGAACAAAGCGCTTTTGGCAAAAAAAGGCATTTCCCTTCGCGAAGCCAGCGAAAAAGCAGCTGATATAGCCCTAAGTTTTGAAGGAGTACAAAGTACTTACACCCATGACGCCATGAGCAAGCATGAATACTTGGAAGGCATGGCCAGCACCCTTCAACTTGGATTTAGTCAGAAATTTAGCGGTGAGGTGATTCTCGTGCTTGAGCCCAACTGGATGTTGTATGGACCAACCGGAACCACTCATGGATCAGGATACAATTACGACACGCACGTTCCTTTTCTAATTTATGGAAGTGGCATTAAGCACGGACAGAGTTATGAGCGCAGTGAAATTCGCGACATTGCGCCCACTGTTTGCCAAATTCTTGGAATCGAATACCCCAATGCTTGCACAGGAACTCCATTGTTCCAGGTTCTAGATTAAACGATACTATGGTTAAATACACCCTTTCATACGAAGCAGCGCATCGGCATGAACTCATGATTAGCGCTACCTTCCCTACTCATGGACAAGCTCAAATGGAATTGCAGCTTCCCCGTTGGCGTCCGGGTAGGTATGAATTGGGAAATTTTGCCAAGAACCTGTTGCGCTTTGAAATCCCTGACTTCAGTTTCGAAGCGAAGGGAAACCACACTTGGTTGGTGCAATGCGAAGGCGCCAAAGAGATTAGGGTTCACTATGTATATTGCGCTGCTGAGCTGAATGCAGGAAGCACTTACCTCACCGCAGAACAGCTCTATGTGAATCCGGTGAATTGCTTTTTGTACAACAGCCAATTTCAAGATGAGGCTTGTGAAATTCAACTTGTTTTGCCTGAGAATTATCAGCTTTTGGGCGGGATGAAGCAGACGGCGAAGCATCAAATGCAAGCCAAAAATGTTCAGGAGCTGATGGATTGTCCGTTCATGGCTGCAGAAGAAATTGAGCATTGGACTTACACTTGCGAGGGCATCCCTTTTCATATTTGTTTGTTGGGAAAACATCATCTCAACAAAGAAAAAGTGCTTCAAGAATTCGCAGCATTCACCCAAGTTCAGCTTGAAGCCTTTGGTGGTTTTCCTGTTGACGAATATTACTTCCTGTTTCAGCTCCCTCCTTTTCCCGTAAGGCACGGTGTTGAACATGAAAACAGCACTGTTATAGCTCTCGGACCAGGAGCAGAAGTGCATGAAGGAAGTCTGTATAAAGATTTTTTGGGCATTTCCAGTCATGAACTCTACCACACCTGGAACGTCAAAAGCATTCGTCCGAAAGAGATGATGCCCTACGACTTCAGCAAAGAAAATTACAGTCGTTTAGGATATGTGGCCGAAGGGGTAACCACTTACTATGGCGATGAGATGCTTCATAGAAGCGGTGTGTTTTCTGATGAAACCTACCTTGCTACCATGGAAGAACAGTTGCACAGGCATTTTTGGAATTGGGGCTGGATGAATAAATCGGTGGCCGACAGCAGTTACGAAACTTGGCTGGACGGTTACGAGCGCGGGGTTCCAGGAAGGAAGGTTTCCATTTATACCGAAGGCTGCTTGATTGCATTTATTTGTGATGAAATGATCAAGGAAGCTAGCGAGGGCAGACTATCTCTTGATGATGTGATGAAGCTCATGTGGGAGAAGTACGGCAAAAAGGGCATTGGGTATAGCGAAGAAGACTACTGGTCTGCCATGAGTGAGGTGCTTGAACTTGATTATAGTGGAGTAAGGAACGACCTTGTTTCGGGAACAGAAGATTATGGTCCGTATTTATCGCGAGCCTTTCGCTCGGCGGGCATCCTTTGGGAACAAAATGAGATTGGTTTTTTTGAAACGCGTTTGGGGCTTCGCTTAATGAAGCAAGGTGAGCAAATTGTTGTTTGGGATGTATATCCGAACTCACCTGGAGATCAAGCTGGCCTTTGGGTGGGTGATGTGTTGGTCTCTTTAAACGAGCATTTACTAGACAAAAATTGGAATGCTATTACGGAAGTCATCAACAATAAAGAAATACTGACAATCAAGGCCTTGCGAAGAGGAACGTCGCTATCTGTGGGCTTAAAAAGCTCTGAGCGAAGCTATTTCCTTCGCCATTCTTTGGCTTATCAACAATGATTGTCAGCATCTATGGCTAATGTCTTATGGCATTTTTAATTGAATTCGGTATTTTGCTTCACTTTTTACTCTGAATTGGCTGAGTTCAAAGCCCAAAACAACTCAAATTAAGCCCTGCATGAATTTCATGTTTCTCTCTTCATGGATGATTCCCTGTCCTAGCAAAAAACTGCTTGGGATTGAATGTCCGGGATGCGGAACTCAGCGTGCCTTAGAGCTGTTTTTCACTCAGTCGCCTTTAGAAGCCATTGCCTTTTATCCCCCGATTTTACCTTTACTTATCTTCGCCGGCAGTGCAGCTACCAATCTATTTGTGATCAAAAACAACAGAACAGCCAACATCACCATGCTTACCGGTGCTATTTATGTGGCTACACTCATCATTAATTTTATTATCAGACACCTTTAAATGGAAGCATTAGATCAAAAGCCCGAAGCGGGTCAACTTAAAAATGCCGTAGGCGCGCTCGTGTTGGGCATTTTATCAATTTTAACCTGCATGTGTTATGGGATTATTGGTCTCATTTTGGCGATTATCGGCTTGGTGATTTCGAAGCAGGACAATCAGTTAGTGAAAAACAATCCGGATGTGATGTACATGAACGCTGGAGCTTTAAAAGCTGGACGTATTTTGTGCATTATCGGACTGGTTTTTAACATCTTGATGATCATCTACTTTGTGGTGATCCTCCTCGTCATTGGAACGGAAGATCCTCAGGTTTTTGAGGAGATTTTTAGACAAATGAGATAATTAGTGCACGGAGATATCCGAAAATCCATTTAATAGAGTAGGAACAATCTAAACCTTAACAACATGTCAGAAAAAACAACAGAACAAAAACCCGTTCAAAAGAAAACAACCATGGCGCTTATTTGCTTCTTTCTAGGAGGATATGGCGTGCACCGTTACATGATGGGCTACTCAAATTGGTGGGTGATGCTTATTACTTTAGGTGGATGTGGTATTTGGACCATCGTTGATTTTATTCAAATTCTTACCGGAAATATGCACATGGCTGACGGAAGAGAGCTTGAAGCCTAAATTCAACACGACTTTATTAAAAAGACCTCGTCAGGGGTCTTTTTTTTATACTTACTTTTCTCATTCTATGATGTTTTGGACCTACTTCAAATCTCGATGGCCCTATTTTTTGGTGGTGATTTATAGCCTCTTCGCTCTTGTGCTTTGGTTTGCAAATGGAACCGACATCATGATTCCTTGCATCTATACCAGTATTAGTGGTTATAATTGTCCGGGCTGCGGCCTGACCAGAGCGGTAATCCTTCTCCTTCAGTTCGAACTAAAAGCAGCTTGGCAGATGAATCCTTTGATCTTTATTGTTGTGCCCGCCATAAGCTATTTTGTGATTAAGGACATTATAAGTTTTAAACATGGTAACAAACACTTGTAAATAAGTTCGATTTGGAAGATTTGTTTTAGAAAGAATTATTTAATTATTTCACCAAAAAAAAGTTAATAGAACTTCTTTTATTTAAACCTTAATCTTTTTAAATTTTACATTATGGAAAATGCAACAGCTAATTCAGGACCTAGCAAAATGGTATTGGCATTGATTTGCTTCTTTATTGGAGGCCTTGGTGTACACCGTTTTATGACAGGTAAAGTTGGTACTGGAATTTTGATGTTCCTCACTTTGGGCGGTTTCGGTCTTTGGACTTTAATTGATTTCATCATGATCCTTATGGGGAAATTCACCGATAAAAACGGAAACCCAATTACGGAGTAAGTAGGGATTTTTAAGCTTATTTAGCTTCGCCCATCATCACAAATTGAATCATATTGGCCCCGAACTCAAACGCTTTTTGGCGAAGAGCTTCGGGGTCTTTGTGTACTTCCCAATCTTCCCAAGCATCTCCCAAGTCACATTCATAATCATAAAAGCACACTAATCGCCCTTCATAAATAAGCCCTAAACCTTGAGGTGCTTTGTTATCGTGTTCGTGAATTTTCGGTAAACCCGAGTTGAAATCAAACTGCTGGTGATAAATGGCATGTTCGAAAGGCAATTCGATGAAATCTAAATCAGGAAAAACACGTTTCATTTGCGGACGCACAAATTCATCCATTCCATAATTATCACTGATGTGCAAAAATCCGCCACTTTGGAGGTAAGCTCTCAAATTGTCAATATCAGAAGCAGACAACACCACATTTCCGTGTCCGGTCATATGAACAAGCGGATAATTGAATAATTCTCGGCTGCCAACATCAACAAAAGGCACCTCTTCGTTGATATTCATCCCTAATCTTTCGTTGCAATACTTCACTAAATTAGGAATACTACTGGGGTTCGAATACCAATCTCCTCCACCCTTATATTGAAGCACAGCAAGCTGATAAGTTCCCGTTTCAGAGAAACTCATCAAACTGAACAACAAAGAGATAGCCGCGAAAGCAAAAAACAAACGATTCTTCATACCGTAAAGGTACAAAACACCACCATTGAATTTATCATCGATGCCTTTTTAAGCCTTCGTAACCCTAGAGTATTTGCACTCGTAGATGGGCGTTGGAAAATCCAAGTGCAAATACCTATATTTGCGCTCTTAAATTTTTATAAACCTTAGTCATGCAGAACAAAAGTGCTGTATTACTCTTTACTGTCCTTCTAGCCCTCGCTACGCTATACACCCTCTCTTTTAATTGGGTATCAAGCAATTACGAGAAACTCGCAGAAGAAGTTGGAGCGGATTACGCAGATTCCCTTATTGAAGTAGGAGATTTTAGCGATGCCAAACGAGATTCACTAACCACCGTTTACACGCGTAAGTTCCTTAGAGACAGCGCAAACGCTGAGGTTTATCCGGTTTTCGGACATACCTACAATGAGGTGAAGCAACAAGAATTAAACCTGGGTCTTGACCTTAAAGGTGGAATGAGTGTTACCCTTGAGGTATCTATTCCAGATTTGGTGAAGTCTTTGAGCGATTATTCTGATCAAGCAGATTTCAACAACGCAATTAATGAAGCCATTGAAGCGCAGAGCTCTTCAAACTCCGACTTCATTACTTTATTTGATGACGCTTGGCAAAATCAAAATTCTACTGTAGAATTACGTCGTATTTTCTTCAACCCTGAGAACTCAGAGCTTTTCCCGGCCAATAGCACGGATGAGCAAATTATTGAGATTCTTCGTGCTGAAGCACAAACAGCAATCAACAATACAGAAAACATCATCCGTAAGCGTATCGACCAATTTGGTGTAGCGCAACCGAATGTTCAGAAAATGGCATTTAGCGGACGTATTCTTGTTGAACTTCCGGGTGTAGATGACCGCGAACGTGTTCGTCAGCAATTGAAATCAACTGCAAACTTGGAGTTCTGGGAAACCCTAGATGCTCAAACTGTATTTGGTGGTCTTGCTAACTTGAACAACGAAATTGCTCGTCAGAAATTCCCAGAGCGTATGGCACTTGTTGATTCTTTAGACAACTTGTCTAGAGCTAATCCACAGGATACAACCATTGCTCCTTTGACTGATTTCTTGACGCAAGATGAAATCCGTGAGATCTCTCCGATTTTCTCTCGTCTCGACACCAGAATTGCCAATGGAATTATCCTCGGTGCAGCTGCAGTAACAGACGTAGACGAGTTGTCTGCCATGTTCAACAGCCCTGAAGCAAAAGCTACCCTTCCTCCTAACGCTAAATTAGCTTGGGATGCGAATCCAAACGGTAACGCTGTAATTCTTTACTGCCTTCTTGACGAAAGCGGAAAAGGTCAGCCTAAACTCGACGGTAAATCAATCATCGATGCATCACACGGTTACGATCAAATTGGTAAACCAGCTGTGAACATGAGCATGGATGCTGAAGGAACTCAGATGTGGGCTGAAATGACCCAAAAAGCATCGAGCAACGGACAACGTCCTATTGCCATTGTTTTGGACAACAGAGTGATCTCTGCTCCAAGCGTTCGTCAGCCCATTGAAGACGGTAGCTCTCAAATTACATTTGGTGGCGCTGGAACTTTGAACGATCAGTTGAAAGAAGCTGAAGATTTGGCTGGTTTGTTGAAAGCCGGTTCACTTCCCGCTCCTGCGAAAATTGTTGATGAAGTATCTGTTGGTGCTTCTCTAGGTGAAGACAACATCCAGAAAGGATTGATGTCGTTCATCATCGCTCTCTTAGTAGTGCTGATATACATGATCTTCTATTATAAAGGAGCTGGTTTGGTTTCTGACATCGCTTTGATTGCCAACCTCTTCTTCTTGATTGGTGCACTTGCCGCTCTGGGAGCTGCCTTGACACTTCCTGGTATCGCCGGTATCGTATTAACGATTGGTATGGCGGTTGATGCAAACGTACTTATCTATGAGCGTATCAAAGAGGAAATGAGGAATGGTAAAGGACTCAACCTTGCAGTTAAAGACGGTTACAGCCGCGCTTACTCTGCAATTATTGATGCTAACATTACCACTTTGTTGACTGCCGTTGTGTTGAAAGTGTTTGGTTCAGGACCAATTCTTGGTTTCGCCAATACCTTGATCATTGGTATTTTCACTTCTTTGTTCTCGGCGATCGTATTAACTCGATTGATTTTCTTCTCTCGTCTTGAAGGTAAGAAAGCCATCAGTTTCTATTCAAACTTGACAAAAGACTGGTTCACGAACAACAACTTCCAATTTGTTGCGAAGCGTAAATTGTTCTACGGATTGTCTTTGGTTATCATCATAGCTGGTGTTGCATCTTTGGCAACTAAAGGTTTGAAACAAGGTGTTGACTTCTCAGGAGGTACTTCATTCGATATTGCTTTTGTTGAGTCGGTAAACATCGACGAAGTGAGAAGCAACTTGTCTGAGGCATTCACCGAAGAAGGAACTAAAGGTAACCCAACCGTTCAATCAAAAGAAACCGATCGCGATTACAGAATCACGACCAACTTCATGATGAACAGCAACAGCGCTGATGTGGATGAGGAAATCAATGCAGCTTTGGCTAGCGGACTCGCTCCACTTGGTGTTGATTACGAAATCACTCGTTATAACAAAGTGGATGGAAACATCTCTGATGATTTCAGAAGAGGTGCTACTTACGCTACCATCTTTGCCTTATTGGTCATCTTCTTGTACTTGGTATTCCGTTTCCGTAAATGGCAATTTGGTCTTGGTGCATTGATTGCGATGGTGCATGACGTTCTTATCGTATTGTCGCTCTTCTCTATTTTCGGTGGTATCTTGCCATTCACCATGGAGATTGATCAAGCCTTTATTGCAGCTATTCTTACCGTAATTGGTTACTCCATCAACGATACCGTGGTGGTGTTCGACCGTATTCGTGAGTACTTAGGATTGTATGCTGGTAAGAAATCTGGTGAGGTCATCATTAACGACGCTTTGAACAGCACTTTGAGCCGTACCATCAATACCTCGGTTTCGACTTTCATCGTGTTGTTAATCATCTTCCTTTTCGGTGGTGATAACATCAAAGGCTTCGTATTTGCCTTGCTTATTGGTGTAGTTGTGGGTACATACTCATCAATCTTCATTGCAACTCCTTCAGTTCTTGATTTTTCAAAGAACCTCGGAATGAAAAAATAGGACCACGTCCTGCTTAAAATACAAAGGCCGTTTCTCGCATTGAGGAACGGCCTTTTTTTTCGACGATATTCACGCATTGTATTGCTTTTCCATACCTTTGCAACATGGGAGGAACCGAAATCATTTTCATCTTTTTAATCTATCTTTTACTCTTCGGAGCTAAAGGAATCCCTAGTCTTGCCCGAAACATGGGTAAAGCCCTCCGTTTTTTCAGAGAAGCTACTGGCGACATCCAAAAAGAAATGATGGACGGCGCCAATGAAATCAAAAAAGAAGTGGGCAAAATCGAAAGTCAAGCCCGCGATTTGAAAGACAAGTAATTCATGGAATATCTATTGCTCATTATCGGGCTTGTTTTTCTAGTAGTAAGTGGCGAATTGCTTGTGAGAGGTGCAGCTGGAATTGCATTAAAGTCAGACATCCCTCCCATCATCGTTGGTCTTACTGTTGTTTCTATTGGAACATCCGCTCCAGAACTATTTGCTTCTGTGAATGCAGCTTTGTCTGGCAATCCTGGTTTAGCCATTGGAAATGTCTTGGGCTCAAACATTGCCAACCTGGGCTTGGTCTTAGCAATTACCGCTATGATTTACCCAATACCCGTTCCCAATACCATGCTCCGTTTTGACTGGCCTGTGATGATGATCGCTAGCATCGCTTTCCTCCTCGCTATCCTCAACTTAAACATTGCCATGTGGGAAGGAATTATCATGCTGCTCTTACTTACTGCCTTCATTTTTATCCTCATTCGAAAAGCGCGGAAGGAGAAAAAAGCAGCCGTGCTTAGCGACGTGGAAGAACTTAACGCCTTCCAATCAAAACCCTTTTCACTTCTCGCAGGTTTAATCATCATTGGTTGTGTTGGCCTTTATTTTGGTTCGGGTTGGTTTGTTGATGGTGCATCTCAAATCGCTAAAAACTTTGGTGTTTCTAATCACATCGTGGGTGTTACTGTTGTAGCATTTGGCACCAGTGTTCCTGAGCTGGCGGCTTCAATCATTGCTGCTTTTAGAAAACAAACCGATATCAGTATTGGTAACCTCATTGGCTCTAACATCTTCAATATCTTCGCTGTTCTTGGCACAACTGCGGTAATTACGCCTCTCGAAGTTGATGCTGTTGTACTCAATAAAGACATTTGGTGGATGTTAGGAATCTCCATGTTAGTGCTTCCCATGATGCTGATCGGAAAAGATGGGATTAACAGATATAAGGGCTTCATCTTCCTTTTGGCCTACTTAGCTTATATCTACTCTGTTCTTGCATAATTGACCCTTGGCTCATGCAGCGAATACTTCAAGATGATGCTTCCGCTTTGGACTACTACCAAGCCTACTTCAATAATGAGCTTTGGTTTTCTTTGCTTCGCGATGCCATCCCTTGGACTCAAAACCACATTACCGTCTTTGGAAAAACACACCAAGAACCTAGATTAACCGCATGGTTCGGTCCGGAATACGCCTACTCATCAATCAAATGGCCCAAACGCCCCTTTCCCGATGTCTTATTAGAAATGAAACAAATATTAGAACAGGAGCTCTCCTTCGAATTCAATGCTGTGCTTTTAAATTACTATCGAAACGGACAAGATAGCATGGGCTGGCATCGCGATAACGAACACAACATCAAACAAGAGCTTATAGCCTCAGTGAGTTTTGGCAAGGAGCGTCCTTTTAAAGTCAGAAACAGAAAAACAAAGGAGAACTATGAAGTTCTCTTGGGAAATGGCGATCTCTTGGTGATGCATCATTTGCAAGAAGCATACGAACACGCCTTGCCAAAATCAAAGCGCCATTCAGGAGAACGCATTAATTTAACCTTTCGAAACATCACCTCAATCTAAAGAGCTATACTTCATTTAAGTTGCAAAAAACTACATTTGTGCTATGTCGATTCAGAAAAAAGTAAAACGAGTAACCACCAGTACACTTCAAGAAATGAAGATGTCTGGAGAAAAGATTGCCATGTTAACGGCCTACGATTTCAGTATGGCCACGGTGATTGACATGGCTGGGATAGATGTTATTTTGGTTGGTGATAGCGCGTCTAATGTAATGGCCGGTCATGAAACAACCCTACCCATTACTTTAGATCAAATGATTTATCATGCAAGCAGCGTTGTACGAGGTGTTAACCGTTGTCTTGTTGTGGTTGATCTTCCGTTCGGAACCTACCAAGGAAACTCCAAAGAAGCCTTGTCTTCAGCCATTCGCATCATGAAAGAAAGTGGCGCACATGCTGTGAAAATGGAAGGTGGTAGAGAAATCAAAGAAAGCATCGACCGAATCTTAACAGCGGGAATTCCCGTGATGGGACACTTGGGCTTAACCCCTCAATCGATTTACAAGTTTGGAACTTATGTGGTTCGAGCGCGTGAAGAGGAGGAAGCCAAATTACTCTTAGAAGACGCCAAAATTTTAGAAGAAGCCGGCTGTTTCTCCATTGTGCTCGAAAAAATCCCAGCGCATTTAGCAGAGCAAGTGGCTCAGGCGGTAAGCATTCCAGTGATTGGTATTGGAGCGGGGTCAGGTGTAGACGGACAAGTTTTGGTGAGTCACGACATGTTTGGCATCACCCAAGAATTTTCTCCTCGTTTCTTGAGAAGGTACTTAGATATGGGCGACCAAATGAAACAGGCCGTTTCTCAATACATCAAAGACGTAAAGAGCACGGATTTCCCAAACGAAAACGAGCAATACTAAGCTTCGGATGAGCGAAAAACAACGACCAAAACACCCCAGTGGTAAAGGGAAAGCAAGTTGGGCACAGGCACCAAAAGCCCCTATTGTGATGAGTACGCCCAACAACATACAAGTGTTGTACGAAGACAATCACATTATTGCGGTCAACAAAAGAAGCTCAGATATTGTGCAAAGTGACATTTCTGGCGACACCACCCTTTGCGAAGTTGTTCGTCAGTACATCAAGGTGAAATACAACAAGCCAGGAAAAACATTTACTGGAACCATCCACCGAATCGACAGGCCCGTAAGTGGTGTTTTGCTTTACGCAAGAACAACCAAAGGCTTGAGCAGGATGATCAGCATGTTTAAGAATCGAGAGGTTCAGAAAACCTATTGGGCAGTTGTGAAAGATGCTCCCCCAAAAACAGAGGGAAGGGTGGTGAATTACCTCATCAAGAACGAAAAAATTAACAAAAGCTATGCTCATGATTCACCTGCAGAAGGAAGAAAAGAGAGCGAGCTTTACTACCGTGTTGTTGGGAAATCAGACCACTACTATTTTCTTGAAATCCAACCTAAAACAGGCAGACACCATCAAATTAGAGCAACACTAGCTAGCTTAGGATGCCCCATTAAAGGCGATATCAAATACGGCGCAAAACGCACCAACGATAATGCTTCTATCCATCTTCATGCGAGAAAGATTGAATTCGTTCATCCTGTGAAGAAAGAAGTGATCTGCGTCATTGCTCCTCCACCAGAAGATCCGCTCTGGGCAGCATTCTTAGAATACGATCAAAAAGAACAAAAATGAGTCGCCTTAGTGAATAAAAAGAGACAACTTCACGGCAGAGAATCGCTAAATTTAGCACCGCAAAAGAAAAAACTATGAGTGAGAATACAGAGCACGTAAAATGTTTGATCATTGGATCAGGCCCCGCAGGATATACTGCGGCAATTTACGCGGCAAGAGCAGACATGAAGCCTGTTCTCTACCAAGGTCTTCAACCTGGTGGACAATTAACAGAAACAACTGAAGTAGACAACTTCCCAGGATATCCAGAAGGGATTAGTGGTCCGCAAATGATGATCGACCTTCAAAAACAAGCCGAGCGTTTCGAAACACAAATTCGTACCGGTTGGGTTACTAAAGTTGATTTTAGTGGTCCAATTCACAAAGTTGAAATTGACGAAGGAAAAAAAACAATCACAGCGGATAGCGTGATCATTTCTACAGGTGCTTCTGCGAAATGGTTGGGCTTGGAAAGTGAAATCAGACTTCGCGATGCCGGTGGCGGTGTTTCTGCTTGTGCTGTTTGTGATGGATTCTTCTACAGAGGACAAGAAGTTGCTGTTGTTGGTGGTGGTGATACTGCTGCTGAAGAAGCTACTTACCTGGCTAAGCTTTGTACGAAAGTATACCTCATCGTAAGAAGAGACGAAATGCGTGCTTCAAAGGCCATGCAACATCGTGTGCATAATACTCCCAACTTGGAAGTACTCTATCATCACGAAACTTTGGAAGTATTGGGCGATACAGGAGTTACTGGAGCTCGACTCATCAACAATCAAACAAAGGAAGAAAAGATCATCGACATCACTGGTTTCTTTGTTGCTATTGGGCACAAGCCAAATACCGACGTTTTCAAACCTTGGTTAGACATGGATAAAACGGGGTATATTGTTCCTGTGCCTGGAACTTCTAAAACCAACGTTGAAGGAGTTTTCGTTTCTGGAGATGCAGCAGATCATGTATACCGCCAAGCCGTTACGGCTGCTGGCACAGGCTGTATGGCCGCATTGGATGCCGAGCGTTACCTCGCAGCTAAAGGCATTCACTAAGCCAAAAAAATCGAGTATAAATAGTACCTTAGGCCGTCTTAGCATCAGTTAAGACGGCTTTTTTTATGAAACAGCTCCTGCTCCTTATTTGTCTACTTTCTCTCGCTTTCACCCCACAAGAAGCAGCTGTAAATTACAGTGAAGATGAATTAATGGGAACTTTCGACCCAAAAACACATCCTGATTTTGCGCTCATTCCACAACATTTAACGAGCAAGTCGAACATCTACCTGAGAAAAGAAACTTTGGAAGCTTTTGAGAACATGCATCGCGAAGCAAAAAAAGAAGGAATTCACCTCACCATTATCTCTGCAACAAGGAACTACACTTATCAAAAAGGCATTTGGGATCGAAAGTGGTCGAAAAGCAAATATATGGGCTGGCAAGGGATGGACAAAGTGGAAGACATTATGAAGTACAGCGCTATGCCCGGTACATCGAGGCACCATTGGGGTACCGATATCGATCTAAACAGCTTGGAGAACAGTTATTTTACTCATGGTGAAGGAAAAATAATCTACGACTGGCTTATCGAATGTGCTCCAGACCATGGATTCAAACAGGTCTACACCAATAAGAATTTGGGCAGAACAGGTTATGAAGAAGAAAAGTGGCACTGGTCTTACATGCCACTGAGCAAAGAAATGCTTCATCAATACAAAGAAAAAATAAGTGCCAAAGACATTCCAAATTTCCCTGGTTCAGAACACATCGACTCACTAAAGATCATTGAACGCTACGTCAATGGAGTTGAGGAGAATTAACTACTTTCGGTATATTCACATCAAGACCTCGCATCACCAAGCTTACCTTGCAGCAACATGAATAGAGAAGCCATCAACGAAGATCAGCACGATTTAAAAAAAGTAGGACTCCCTCCAGGCAGTCTTATTTATACAGGTAAAAAAGGGAAAGGTGAGGTTACTATTGAACTGATTTCCTACAACGAACAAATCTACGAGCGCAAATTTCTAGATAGCCACGATAACATTGAACAACACCTTATCCCTGATGCTGTTAATTTCATTTCCATCAATGGAATTCATGAGGTTCAAAAAGTAGAAGAGATTGGAGAACAACTGGGCATTCACCGGCTAATTTTAGAAGATATTCTCGAAGTGAACCAGCGACCTAAAGTGGAAGTTTTTGACGACTACATCTTCTTCACCATGAAGATGCTTGGTTTGGGTAAGGCGAAAAAGAAAATCAACTACGAACAAGTGAGTGCCATTATGGGGAAGAACTTTGTTCTGCTCTTTCAGGAACAACAAGGCGATATTTTTGATGGCATCAGAGAGCGCATTGAGAAAAACGTTGGGATTATTCGCAGAAAGGGCAACGACTTCCTCGTTTATCGTTTGTTAGACACCGTGGTTGACAACTACTTCATCATTGGTGATCACCTCGGGAGAAAACTCGATCGAATGGAGGCTGAAATCATTTCCGATCCGCACGACACTCACGTTTCTCAGCTCATTGAAGTGAAGAAACAAATCATGCGCCTCAGACGCTCCATCATCCCACTAAAAGATGCCGTTTCGAGCTTAGAAAAAACACAACACCCCTTCATCCAGAAAAAGAACGTTCCTTACTTTCGAGACGTGCTTGAGCACAACACTGAAGTCATTGAAGTCCTCGAGGTCTATCGAGAAACCGTGATGAGCCTTATCGACCTGCACACCTCTTTAGTGAGCAATCAGATGAATAACATCATGAAAGTGCTCACCATCATCTCTTCGATATTTATACCGCTCTCCTTCATTGTGGGATTGTATGGAATGAACTTTCATTACATGCCTGAACTCACCTTCAAGTATGGCTACTTTGTGGTTCTTGGTGTAATTTTACTTATAATACTAGGTATGTTGAGGTATTTTAGGGTGAAGAAATGGCTTTAATAAAGGGGTGAAACGAAAAAAGGCCTTTCAAACGAAAGACCTTTTTACTTCGGGCGATTGGTGGGGATCGAACCCACGACCTCAGGAACCACAAACCTGCGCTCTAACCAACTGAGCTACAACCGCCATATTTGGGACGGCAAATTAACGAATAATCTTTATTCTGTGCAATGGTAAATCAACAATTTCTGATGATGCTTTTCTATCTTTGACGAAATGAAGGAAAGTACCAACCATCGCCTACGTGTTTTATTTCTTAGCAGCTGGTATCCAAGTCAAGAACACCGCACTTTAGGGAACTTTGTTCAGCGCCACGCTCAAGCTGTTGCTAAACTGCACGACCTAAGTGTGATTTATGCTACCCCCTACAAGAAACGTGGTTTACCTTCTGATGAAATCAAGGAAATCAAAGGTGTAAAAGAATACATTGGCTACTTCCCTCCTGGCCTCAACACCATCCACAAAAGAAAAAACACCTTCCTTCGCTTATTCAATGAATACATGAAAGTAAATGGCGCTCCGCCAGACATCGTTCACCTCAATGTACTTTACCCCGCAGGCAACCAAGCGCGTTGGTTGAAAAAGCAGTTCAAGATCCCGTTTATTGTTACTGAGCACTGGACTGGCTATCACCCCGAGCACAAAACCAAGGTGCGCTGGGACCAACGAAGAAGCATGCTAAAAAGCGGTAAAGAAGCAGCTTTTATCGCTCCTGTGAGTGAACAACTCAAAGCGTCGATGGAAAAATGGGGCATTGAAGGGAATTATTCAGTTGTTCCGAATGTGGTTGATACTGTTCTCTTCACCCCTAAAAAACGCCCAGAGGAAACATCAAAACAAAATACCATACTTCACGTTTCTTCTCTGGTTGATGATCATAAAAACATCAGCGGAATGATGCGAGCAGTTAAACCCATTCTCCAAGAAAACCCAAAATACCATTTCAGAATTATTGGAGACGGGAATATCAAACCATACGAAGCACTGGCAAAACAGCTCAACATCAACGAAAATCAATTCAGCATTCAAGGAGAACAATCTTTAAGCAACATTGCGAAAGCCATGCAAGAAGCTGATCTTTTTTTAATGTTTAGCCGATATGAGAACTTGCCTTGTGTTATTCTCGAAGCCTTCGCCTGTGGTGTTCCCGTGGTGAGCACAGATGTGGGTGGCATCAAAGAACACTTGAACGAAGACCGTGGAATTCTCGTAGCAAGTGAAGATGAAGCAGGGCTAACAAAGGCCATTAGTGACGCTTTAAAACGCTCTTGGAATCACGAAGCAATAAGCGCCTATGCAAACAGTCACTTCTCTGAATTGGCCATTGCGCAAAATTTCACGAGCCTTTACCTTAAGGCCCTAGGAAAAGACGAAGCATGATCAGAAAAATCCTTGGAACCATCGGCTCTCGCCTATTGATCATGCTCTTCACCATTATCGTGGTGATTTGTAACTCGAGGTATTTGGGGGCGAGCGGACAAGGAACGGCTGCTTTAATTCAATTTGGGGTATTGCTTGTTGTTGCCCTAAACAACTTTATTGGTGGAGGAGCAGTAGTGTACCTCAGTGCGCGAATACCGGCCAACAAACTAGCACTACCGGCTTATAGTTGGTCGTTTTTAGTGGCCTTCATGGCTTACTTCGTTTTCAAATTCACAGCAATTGTTCCTTCTGAATATGCCTTGGAAGTGGCCTTTTTAGGACTCCTACAATCGCTTTTTGGTTTTCATTTAATGGTGATCATGGGAAGCGAACACATCAAATCTTACAACACCATTTTAAGCATTCAAGCGCTCCTACTGGCTGGAGCTCTTCTTGGTTTTTACTTTGTCGACACGCCAAGTATCGATCATTTCATCCACGCCCTCTTTGTCAGTTTCGGAGGCACCTTCCTTTTGGCCTTTCTGCTAAGTTGGAAGCGGGTTTTTGCTGGTAAATGGACCATCAACAAAAGTGAGATCAGAGAATTGTGGGACCTCGGCAAATACGGACAGAGTGGCAATTTACTTCAAATGTTGACTTACAGAAGTAACCTCGTTTTCCTTGAAAAATTAAGCTCCAACCGTTCATTAGTTGGGATTTATTCCATCGGATTGTATGGAAGCGAAGCCATTTGGAACATCAGTAAAAGTTTGGCAACCATTCAATATTCTCGCATTGCAAACATGAGTGATCGAAATGAAATCAGAGCACTCAGCCTGGCATTTTTCCATGTGAGTTTAATAGGCACTTTGTTTTTGGTGTTCATCATGCTCCTAATCCCAGACAGCTTCTACACTTTTGTTTTGGGCGATGAGATGGTGGGCATCCGCATTATGCTCTTCTACCTCGCCCCAGGAATCATTGCCAATGCGTGCAGCGGAATACTATCGCATCACTTTAGCGGAATAGGAATGCCATCAAAAAACACCTTAAGCAGCGGAATTGCACTCGCGGTTACCATCGTTTCGGCATTTATCCTCATTCCCTACTTTGGGCTAATTGGAGCGGCAATGACGGCTTCTCTCGCGTATTCTTGCCAGTTGCTTTCTTTGCTCTTCTCTTTTCTGGCTGAAGAAAAAACAAGTCAATGGAGCGACTTCATCCCTAAAAAGTCCTCTTTTCATTTGCTTCGCGAAGCAAAATAAATCAAGCTAGGTCGAAAAAATCATCCACTAAAGGCGGACGCTCAACGGTAAATCCTTCGCCCAAAAAAGCACCCGCTGGCCTACCAAAGTCCATAGCTCTCGACTTTAACACATCAAAAAACTCACTCCCTGAGATCGGCGTATCCGGTTCAGGTGAATTGGGGTCGTAAAATTGCGATCGATAAGCTTTAATACTGGCCATCTTGGTTTCGAAAAAGTTGCTCACGTCGATCACAAAATCAGGATGGGTGTAATAATCTTGGATGTAGTGATACACCGCTTTGGGCCGCCAAGCCTCTTGAGCTAGCCCGTCAATACTCGTTTCTATTTTCCTGAGGCCGGACAAGAAGCAAGCCCTGCTAACCAGTTGTGACCCTCGCGCATGGTCTGGGTGACGATCTTTCACGCTGTTGGCTAGAACCACATCCGGTTGGTATTTTCGAATCATTTCAATCACCTTAATCAGGCTTTCTTGGTTCTCTTCAAAAAAGCCATCACTCAACTGAAGGTTTTCTCGATGCTGCACCCCTAAAATTTCTGCCGCAGCAGTAGCTTCGATCAACCTTAAAGGACCAGAACCACGCGTCCCAAGTTCCCCCATTGTAAGATCAATTAGCCCAACTTTTTTCCCTTGTTGCACCAACTTTGCGATGCTGCCACCGCAAGATATTTCAACATCATCGGGGTGAGCACCAAAACCCAATACGTCTAGCTTGATCACCATACTACTTAGAAATCCAGTTTAAAATCTCCTCGTCGATAGGCAAAGTCTGAGGTTGAACATCCTTCACTAAAGCACCGTTCTCATCAATCAAAAACTTGTGAAAGTTCCATTTCACCTCGAAATCACCAACACCATTCAAGCTCTTTTGAGTTAACCACTGGTAAAGCTCACATTGTCCTTCATCTTTCACATGAACCTTGGCCATCATTGGGAAAGTAACACCATAATTTTTCTGACAAAAGTTGGCTATTTGCTCCGCACTCCCCGGTTCTTGAGCTCCAAAATCGTTTGAAGGAAAACCTATAATTTCGAAATTATCTCCTCCATGTGCTTCGTAAAGTTCTTGTAATTGTTCGTACTGTGGCGTTAAACCACACTCGGAAGCCGTGTTTACAACCAGTACTTTTTTCCCCTTCAAAGAAGAAAGATCGAATGATGCACCATCAAGGGTGCTCACTGTAAAATCGTGAAATGTTTTCATGTTGTTTTCGAGATTATTGTCATTATTTTTTGGCGAAAGCATATCTGTTGAAGTCATCCCCATCAATGCAAAAGCAGCTAAAAAACCAGCTACCCAAAACCATACTTTTCCTTGTTTCATTTTTCAAAGTTAAAAACTAGATCTGCCTATTGGCCGACAATCATACATAACAAACAATATTTTTCCATTTTGTTCTGTTTAGAACTTTTTGCATTTAACTCAGTATAAGGATAGCAAGTAACTCTATTTTTGACATTCATTCATAGCCATGTTAAAAAGTTTTATAACTCATTTTTTCCTTCTTTCTGTTGTGATCGTTAATGGTCAGGACATGCTAGAGCCATCATCTGGAGGTGGTTTCGAAGAAAGTATCATTGAAAGAAGAACTGCTGTCGTTCTCAACAACAACGAAGCTGTTGCTGAAGATGAAAATGCAGCCGAGACCATGCGTGACAGTTATATCGACAGTTTAATGACCTTCCCTGCTCATGATATCTATGAAACTTGGGACAACATTAACATTCATGCCTACGACTTTGACTATAAAGACTTCAGCGACACCTTGGACATTGTAATGAAACGCAGCGAATGCGATTTCAGCCATCCGTTTAGAGGTAACATCACTTCTAACTTTGGCGATCGTTCTGCTCGTTACCACTATGGTATTGACATTAAGCTATACAAAGGTGACCCCGTAAAATCTGCTTTTGAAGGCGTAATTAGAATTTCACAGTACAGCAAAAGCTATGGAAATGTAGTGGTTGTGCGTCACAACAATGGCTTAGAAACCTTGTATGCCCACCTAAGTGCGCGTAAAGTAAAAGAAGGTGATCATGTTGAAGCTGGAGATGTTATTGGTTTAGGCGGTAACACTGGACGTTCTACTGGTTCTCACCTCCATTTTGAGTGCCGTTTTAAAGGCGAACCTATTAATCCAAACGACATCATTAATTGGGAAGAAGGCAAGTTGGCCTGCGACACTTTGCAGCTTACTCCTGAAAACTTCGCTTACCTCAAAACTGCACGTTCTAAAAAATACCACACCATTAAATCTGGTGATACCCTTTCTGGTATTGCAAGAAAATATGGCACTAGCTTGAGCGCAATATGCTCACTTAATGGTATGAACCGCAATTCAACAATTTACGCAGGAAGAAAGATCCGCGTTCGATAGTGTATCATCAAACTTTCGATTACCTTTTGAACAAAGAAGGGAATACGAAGGTTTTTATTTAGAATGTTCAATTTTCAGAACATTGATGCACTAGAATATGGCTAACAAAGCACTTGTTATTGGATCTGGATTTGCTGGTTTAGCAGCAGCTACCGAATTGGCACACCTCGGTCATGAAGTTCATGTATTTGAAAAAAATGCAGAATTAGGAGGTCGCGCAAGAAAATTCGAAGTAGATGGTTTCGTTTTTGACATGGGTCCGAGCTGGTATTGGATGCCCGATGTTTTTGAAAACTACTTTGCCCGTTACGGAAAAAAGGTTTCAGACTATTACGAACTCCACAGACTCGACCCTTCTTACCGAGTTTACTTTGAAGATGGTCCGATGGACATTCACGCTTCTCTTGAAGAACTTAAAAAGTCTTTCGAGGCGCTAGAGCCTGGATCTGCCAAGATGTTTCAAAAATTTCTTGACGAAGGTCAAATCAAATATGAAATTGGGATGAACAAATTCGTTCAAAAACCTTCCCATTCAATTTTAGAATTTGCCGAGTTATCCATTGCAAAAGACGCCATCAAGCTGCACATCTTAAAGTCCTTCAAAGCTTATGTGGCGAAGTATTTCAAGAATCACAAAATCAGACAACTGCTCGAATTCCCCGTGCTTTTTCTCGGTGCTAAACCAGAAAAAACACCGGCCATGTATAGTTTAATGAACTATGCAGACACGGTGCTTGGTACGTGGTATCCCATGGGAGGAATGAATGAAATTGTGAAGGGAATGGTTGACTTGGCGAAAGAAAAGGGAGTTATCTTTCACGCTGGAGCTCCAGTGGAGAAAGTCCTTGTTCAGAACAAAGAAATCATAGGTTTACGTGTTAATGGTGATGATATTCACGGCGATATCGTCATTGGTGCAGCAGACTACCATCACGTCGAACAAAAATTGCTCGATGAAAAAGACCGCATGTACGATGAGGCCTATTGGGATAAAAGAACCATGTCGCCCTCTTCTGTGCTCTACTACCTCGGTGTAAACCGCAAATTAAGCGGCTTGCTCCACCACAATTTGTTTTTTGATACCGATTTTGGTGTTCACGCAGAAGATATTTACGATAATAAACGTTGGCCAGACGACCCTTTATTTTATGTTTGTGCCCCTTCGAAAACCGACAAAAATGTAGCCCCTGAAGGCATGGAAAACATTTTCATCCTCATTCCAGTTGCACCCGATATGGCAGAAGAAGACGAAACTAGGGAGCATTATCTTAAATTAGTGCTCGATAGAATTGAAAAGCACACTGGAGAACGTATTCATGACGACATTGTTTACAAAAGAAGCTTTGCCCATTTTGAGTTCAAACAAGAATACAACTCCTACAAAGGAAATGCCTACGGTTTAGCAAATACCCTAGATCAGACAGCCTTTCTAAAACCGAAATTGAAAAGCAAAAAAGTAGATGGACTCTATTTCGCTGGACAACTTACAACCCCTGGTCCGGGCGTTCCTCCAAGTTTAATATCTGGAGTAGTGGCTGCCGAGGAAGCACATAAATACATTAAACAACGCGTAGCTGTAATTTAATTCATCCCTAATGAAAGCCCTTTTTGATCAAGTTTCTATGCAGTGTAGCATGCTCACGACTAAGTCTTATAGCACCTCTTTCTCCTTGGGAATTAAGTTTCTCGACAAGAAACTGCAAGACCCCATTTATGCGCTTTATGGTTTTGTTCGTTTTGCTGATGAAATTGTAGATACTTTCCACGGATTTGAAAAACGTGAACTTTTTGATCGCTTCAGAGCAGATACTTACCATGCCATTGAACACAAGATCAGTTTGAACCCTATTCTCAATAGCTTTCAAGCCGTTTACCATAAGTACAATATCGACATCGACCATATCAACACCTTCCTTCGTTCGATGGAAATGGACTTAGATCAAAACGAATACGATCGCGAAGGCTACGAAGAGTACATTTTGGGATCAGCCGAAGTTGTTGGACTGATGTGCTTGCAAGTATTTGTAAATGGTGATAAACAAGAGTACGACCTCCTCTATCCGCAAGCCAGAAGATTGGGCGCAGCTTTTCAAAAAATCAATTTCTTGAGAGACCTCAATGCCGATTTCAAAGAACTAGGAAGGGCTTATTTCCCAGGTTTAGACGTGGAGCATTTCGACGAGGAAACGAAAAAAATTATTGAAGCGGAAATTGAAGAAGACTTTAACGAAGCTTACAAGGGAATTCTTAAACTCCCGAAAGAAGCTCGTTTTGGTGTTTATGTAGCCTATGTTTACTATTTCAGACTCTTTAAAAAGATTCAAAAAACTCCAAGTAGTCAAGTACTTCAAGAACGCATTCGTATTCCAAACCAAAAGAAATTGGCCCTTTTTGTAGGCTCGTATGTGAAGCACAGCTTAAACATTTTGTAAGATGAAGCACCTGCTCGTGTTCTTATTCTCCTTTGGGCTAAGCGCTGCTGTTTTCGGACAATATAGTGCGTTTCGAGAACTGTACCTCATTGAATTAGAGAAAGAGAAATGTTTGGAACTCTTTGAAATCACCAAAGAAAAAAAAGACCCTTTGATGATGGCTTACCACGGCGCATCCTTAGCCATGCTTGCCGATTTTGGCTTCAACCCAGTTAAAAAAATGGAGCAATTCAATACAGGTAGCGAACTGATCACAATAGCCATCGAACTCGATCCAAAAAACATTGAAATTCGATTAATTCGCCTGAGCATTCAATTGGAAGCGCCCGATTTTCTGGGATTCAATTGTTGTGTTAACCAAGACTTAAGTGCCGTTAAAAATGCGCTCAAAAACAACTGGTTAAGTTCAGATTCCAACTACAAAATGAAAATCATGAGCTTTTTTGAACATCGCGGCATAACCCTTTACTGAATGGAAGAAGTAATTCTCGTAAACGAACAAGATGTGGCCATCGGTAGAATGGAGAAGATGGAAGCCCATGAAAAAGGACTACTCCATCGCGCTTTTTCCATTTTTATCTTCAACTCGAAAGGTGAAATGCTTTTGCACCAAAGAGCAATAGAAAAGTACCATAGCGGTGGGCTTTGGACCAACGCATGTTGCAGTCACCCAAGAGTTAATGAATCACTTCAAGACGCAACAAATCGACGCCTTCAAGAAGAAATGGGATTGAGTTGCCTTATGGACAAAGTGTTTCAATTCATCTATAAAGCCGAACTCGACCATGGTCTTACGGAACACGAACTCGATCACGTTTTTGTAGGGATTAGTGACGATGAACCAATCCCTAACCCTGAAGAAGTGGCAAGTTTCAGATACGCGAGTCTTGAAGCAATCGACGAGGAACTTTTAGCTCAACCGCAGATATTCACCGAGTGGTTTAAAATATGCTACCCACGCGTAGCGCAATTGATTCGCGAACAGTGGTAAAAACAGCGAGCATCGTCGGAGCTGGAATTGGAGGTATTGCTACCGCTATCAGGCTTCAAGCTAAAGGATATCAAGTAAGCGTATTCGAGTCTTCCAACGAACTTGGAGGTAAACTTCGAGATTTCATGCTGGACGGCTTCCGCTTTGATGCTGGTCCTTCCCTCTTTACCCTCCCAGATTTAGTTGATGAACTTTTCCGCATCGCCCAGAAAAACCCAAAAGATTACTTTCATTACGAGCAATTAGACCGAAGCTGCCACTATTTTTGGGATGATGGTACTGCCCTCGTCGCATGGTCTGATCGAAAAGCCTTCAAAGCCGAAGTAAAAGAACAACTTGGGGCAGATGAACTGGCCCTTGAAAAGAAACTTCAACACAGCGCCTTTCAATACGATACGCTTGCAGAGCTCTTCATGCACAAATCGCTTCATAAATGGCGCTCCTTTGCAAATTGGGCAACGCTCCGTGCGCTTTTTAGAATACCTTTTCTCGGATTGAGCACCAGCATGCACAAGGCCAATAAAAAACTGAACAACGATAAACTCACGCAACTTTTTAACCGCTATGCCACTTACAACGGATCCAATCCCTACGATGCTCCAGCGGTACTCAACATGATTCCCCACTTGGAACACGGCATTGGCACTTTCTTCCCTAAAAATGGAATGGTGGACATAAGGAATGCACTCATCCGTTTGGCTGAAGAACTCGGTGTGAACTTTCACCTGAACTCCAAAGTAGATCGTATCGTGCATGAAAACGGCAGCGCTACAGGAATTGATATCCAAGGTCAATTTTACCCCTCTATTCTTGTTGTGAGCAACGCAGACATTCACCCTACCTACCATCACTTACTGAAAGATCTCAAGTTGCCGGTGAAACAACTCGCCCAAGAACGTTCAAGCAGTGCCCTCATTTTCTATTGGGGTATCGATGTTTCATTTGAACAGCTTCACTTGCACAACATCATGTTCTCCAATAGCTACAAGGAGGAGTTTGATGCGCTCTTCAAACATAAAACACTGATCGACGACCCAACTGTGTACATCAACATCACTTCAAAGTGCAAGCAAGATGACGCCCCAAGTGGAGCTGAGAATTGGTTCGTGATGATCAATGCCCCTTCAAGGGAAGGCGGTTTAAGTGCTGAAGAAATCAATTTGGCGAAAGCAAACATCATCAAGAAAATTGAAGGCGTTCTAAAAACCGATCTCGCCTCAAAAATCGTTTGCGAAGAAATCCTTACGCCCAGCCTGATTCAAAGCAAAACATCGAGCTACCTCGGCGCACTTTATGGCACAAGCAGCAACGATCCTATGAGTGCATTCTTGAGACACCCCAATTTCTCAAAAAACTTAAAAAACCTTTATTTCACGGGAGGTAGTGTGCATCCAGGTGGCGGAATACCGCTATGTTTGCTGTCTGCAAAAATCATTGATGAAATGCTTGATCATGCCTAAACTGCCTTCGTTTTCATCTCAGCGAACATCGATCGTCGTGCTTGCCATTCTACACTTTGTTGGCATCGCCGGAATGTTAAGTCCGTGGAGTGATTCCTTCAAAATGCTCACGCCAATCAACCTGCTCTTAAGTTTGTTCTTCATTTTCAGACACTATCCTAAACAAGCCTTTCTTCCATCTAGCATCATTGTTTTAGGAGCTTGGTGTGCCGAATTTATTGGAGTTCATACCGGTTGGCCTTTTGGTGACTATTTCTATGGTGAAACACTGGGCTTGGCAATTGCTGAAATCCCCGTAATCATCGGTGTAAATTGGTTGATCTTACTAGCTGCTACCCACCATTGGAGCATCAAGATGAAACTCAAACCTTTGCAAGGCGCTTTATTCACCGCTTTCGTCATGACACTTCTTGATGTGTTGATTGAACCCATCGCCATTGAACTTGATTTCTGGACCTGGTTAGATGTACATGTGCCCATTCAAAACTACCTTGCTTGGTTTGTACTTGCTTTTATTTTGGGCTTTGCACTAAGAAAAATACTCGGCGAGCGAACGAATACTACTGCTGGTGTGTTCTTATTTATACAATTCATTTTCTTTGGTATCTTGAATATCTTTTTGACATGATTTTAAACGTTTTCATACTTATTGCCACTTTCTTTTTCATGGAATTCATGGCTTGGTTTGCTCATAAATACGTGATGCACGGATTGATGTGGTACTTCCATGCAGACCACCATGTTCATGAACCTGGCTTTTTTGAACGAAACGATGTGTTCTTCCTCATTTTTGCCGTTCCTTCTTTCCTCTGTATTTACACAGGATTGCACGCCGGTGGCGATTTCAGAGTGTGGATTGGCTTTGGAATAGCGCTTTACGGATTGTGTTATTTCCTTGTGCATGACGTCTTCATCCACCAGCGTTTTAAGTGGTTTACAAGAAGCGAACACCCTTATTTTATGGCCATCAGAAAAGCCCATAAAGTGCATCACAAGCACCAAGGCAAAGAACACGGTGAGTGCTTCGGAATGCTCTATATTCCACCAAAATATTATCGCGAAGCAAAAAAAGCAGCATCCCTGAAACGACAAAGCTCATGAGCCTTCACCAACTCTATTTGTGGGTGAATGTCTTTTGTCTGTTCGGACCCTTAATACTGAGCTTCGACAAGAAAGTGGCATTTTACAAAACGTGGAGGGCCTTTCTACCGGCTTGTTTAATTACCATGGCCTTATTTATTGTTTGGGACATTGGTTTTACTAAAATTGGAGTTTGGGGCTTTAATCCAGATTACCTTGTCGGGGTGAACCTTTTTAACTTGCCCATCGAAGAATGGATGTTCTTCTTTACCATTCCTTATGCCTGCGTCTTCTCTTATCAAGTGATCAAAGTAAGACTGCCGAAATGGAATACAGGAAAACACACTGCTAAAGTAACTTGGTTCCTCACTGCCTTTTCTCTTGTGATTCTGGCTGTGAACATCACCCACTTCTACACAGCAAGCGCTTTTTTCTTGCTCATTGTCTTGTTGGTGAAGCATCAAGTCCTTTTTAAGAAAGCTTACCTAGGGAACTTCTATGTTGCCTACCTCATTTTGTTGATTCCTTTCATCATTGCCAATGGAGTGCTCACGGGCATCGATTTTTGGCAATACCCGCTTGTTTTAACAGATCCAAGCATGGTCCACGATCAAATTGTGTGGTACGATAATGAACACAACTTAGGAATAAGGCTGTTCTCCGTTCCTATTGATGATGTATTTTACGGAATGGCCTTGATTCTGATGAATGTGACCCTCTACGAGCATTTCCAAGGCAAAGACGGAAAAATCACCTGGCTGGTTTCTGAGCATAAAACGAAAGCTTAATTGTCTTTTCCAAACTTCGCTAAGAACTGCTTTTCGTCTTTGGTTAAAGCATCATAACCACCTTTAGAAATCTTATCTAAGATTCGATCTAATTTCTTTTCTCGGTTGAGTTTCTCCTTGTTAAACTCCTCGTCGGTTTTGTACTTCTTCGAAGGTGCCTTCACTACCCTCAAGTGCGAGCGTTTCTTAAACAAGTCAACAATGCGGTCGAGCAACTTTTCAAACCATGCCCCAATGTCTTTGCCCTTTCTCATTTGACTCATCAGCAAAAAGCCATACAAAGCTCCACCCAAATGACCTAAGTGTCCGCCAGAATTACTCCCCCCCAAACTGATATAATCAAAGAGCACATAAAACAGCGCGAGGTATTTCAGTTTAACCGGACCAATTAACATCAATCGGATTTGTTCGTCCGGGAAGTAAGTAGCATAAGCAACAAAAATCGCCATCACCGCGGCACTTGCTCCTTCTGCCGTACCAAACATTCTCCACTCCGGCAGGAGATGGGCAACGCTGAAGTACACTAAGAATCCGGTTAAACCACCCAGTAAGTAGGTGCTTAATAATTTCCGAGCCCCAAATCTCGACTCAAACATACCGCCCAAGAAATACAAGAACACCATGTTAAAAAGAATATGAAAGAGCCCCGTGTGCATGAACATGTGCGTTACAATGCTCCACGGTCGGCGAATCAAGTGCTGAAAATTAGCCGTGGTCTTTAAAGTCAAACCGGTATCATAAAGGAAACTTCCTTTATCTAGGAAAAACAACTTAATGGTGAAGACCACAAGAAAAACTGCAACATTGATGTACAGCAGTTTTTGAAACATTTTGCCCGAATCATACCGAGCCTTAAGATCGCTAAATGCACTCATTAATAAAACGTGTTTTTACTCTTCTGCCAGCGCTTCAATAAAATAAAACCAAACAGCATTCCACCGAGATGGGCGAAGTGAGCTACATTATCTCCTTGATTGTTCGACAGGCCTGAGTAGAGTTCCAAGAGCCCATATCCAATCACAAAATACTTGGCTTTAATGCCAACAGGAAAAAAGATCAAATACAACTTGGTATTGGGGAAAAGCATTCCAAATGCGAGGAGTAAACCAAACAAGGCTCCAGAAGCACCTACAACACCTGAATAATTGATGTACTGCTGCGCTCGCTCTGGTAAAGCACTCATTTCAGGGAAGAAACTCCCAAAACTCTGGTAAACTTCAAAACCGAAGATGAACATGTGCAGAAAAAATGCTCCCACTCCAGTGAAAAAGTAATAGATCAAAAAGCGTTTTGGCCCCCATAATTTCTCCAATGTTGCACCAAAGATGATGATCCCAAACATGTTAAAGAAAATGTGCGATATACTTCCGTGCATGAACATGTGCGTGACCACTTGCGTTGGGAAGAAAAACTCAGATAGCGGATAGTGTCCACTCATGTAAACCTGAAACTTCGTCGCCAACTCTGGATTCATACTCGTCGCCAACATCCCGAACACGAAAAGAATCACATTGATGATGAGAATATTTTTAACTACTGGTGTTAATGGTGGCATTAGCGTTTAAATTTTTGATCCAAATCTTCTAAAGTAAAGGTAAGAATTGTGGGTTGTCCTTTGGGCGAGAAATAAGGTACTTCACAAGCAAAAAGCTGATCAACCAAGCTTCGCATTTCTTGGCTTTCCATTTTAGTTCCAGGGCGAATACTACTCCCCATAGCTAAACTTTTTGCGGTAGCTTCTTTACCGGGAATGCCCGTTTTATCACTATCGTGTTTTACATTCTCTAAAAAGCGCTCCAGCAACTCTTCGGCAGACAATGCTCCTGCCTCAACAGGAACACCACGAACAATTAAATCATGCTGACCAAATTCTTCAATATCAAAGCCCAAGGCATTCAAAGAGGGAATGAGTTCGCTAACAATGGCATGGTCGCTCGGACTCAAAGACACGGTTTCAGGGAACAAGCTTTGTTGAGTAGCACCGTTATGATGCTCTAGTACTTCAAGGAAATGTTCGAAGAGAATGCGTTCGTGCGCTCGTTGTTGATCGATAACAATCATTCCCGAACGTATTTGGGTTACCACATAGCGTCGGTGCAACTGAAACAAAGCCTGATCGGTGTATTGATCAATCTTAAACGCCTCTTTTTGATGCTCAACAAGTGCCTCTCCTGCTTCCTTGAAGTCAAAATCTTCTTCGTCTGTTTTGCGGCCTTTCGCTTCTAACTCTCTGGTGATGGCATAAAGCTCCTTCCAATTGTCGTTCTTTTCTTTTTTGGGTGATGAAAAACCACCGCCCTCAAAACTTGGTCTAGAAACAGGCGATGCTTCGCTTCTCGAATAGCTTTCCCTTTCTCCATCAAAAGGGTTGTAGTTTGGATTTACCGAAATGCTCGGAGGAACAATGGCCTTGTTCTCATTGTATTGATCCAGGTTTAAACTGCTCTCTTGATCGAAATCCAGGCTGGGAGCAATATTGAACCTGCCCAAAGATCGTCGAACACAAGAACGAAGAATGGCATAAATCGAGCGCTCATCTTGAAACTTAATTTCCGTTTTTGTAGGGTGAATGTTAACATCAATCAAATGCGGTTCAATACTCAAAAACAAGGTGTAGAATGGAAAAGAACCCTCCGGCAAGAGATCTTCAAAGGCCTTAGTTACAGCATGATTCAAGTAAGTGCTCTTAATAAAGCGATTGTTCACGAACAGGTATTGCTCACCCCTTGTTCGTCTTGCAAACTCAGGTTTACCTACAAAACCTTGGATGCTTACAATTTCGGTTTCTTCCTCAACGGGCACCAAACGTTCGTCATACTTGCTACCAAAAGTACCCACCAAACGCTGCCTGCTCGATTGAGCTTTCTGATTAAACAACTCATTGCCGTTATGGTAAAGTTGAAAAGATAAATTGTGATGAGGAATGGCCAAACGCTGAAACTCCTCAATAATGTGCTTCATCTCAACGGCATCCGATTTTAAGAAATTTCGCCGAGCTGGAACATTAAAGAAAAGGTTCTTAATTGAAAAAGACGTTCCCACAGCGCATTGACAAGGTGCCTCTTCTTTGATTTTAGAACCTTCTATTTTCACCATTGTCCCCAACTCTTCGCCTTCTTGCCTGGTTTTCATTTCAACTTGGGCAATCGCTGCAATTGAGGCCAAGGCTTCACCTCGGAAACCTTTGGTATGCAAAGTAAACAACTGATCTGCCGATGATATTTTTGAGGTAGCATGGCGCTCCCAACAAAGCAAGGCGTCTACTTCCGACATGCCTTTGCCGTTGTCGATCACTTGAATTAATGAGCGACCAGCATCACGAACAATGACTTGAATGTTGCTTGCTCCAGCATCAATGGCATTCTCCATGAGCTCTTTGATCACAGAAGCTGGTCGTTGTATCACCTCCCCAGCCGCTATTTGATTAGCAACTGCATCGGGTAACATCGCTATGATGTTTGACATAGTCTAAAACGGATTTATGGGCTCAAGCAACTCTAAATACTTGAGACCACGATAAGCTAGAAAAATCAAAACCCCTAAAATGATGAGGAGTCGGTAAAATGAACTTCTAGAACCTTTCGTATAACTGTTTTTACGCGCGCGTTTTCCCTTCAAATCAATCCTGCGCAAAGGAGCTTCACTCGCCTCTTCAGACGCCACTCCCATTTCCTCCTCAATCTTTTTTAATCGCGCAGCGAGCTCTTGCTCTTTGGGATCATAATGACGCGTTCGGAGCTCGAATCGACGAGGTTCCGTTCGGACATTTCGAAACATGGAAGGAATTCTTGGTGCACGCATGCTACAAATTTAAGGCTTTGCTGCTGTTTATACCACTTTAAGGCCAGCGGTTTTGTGTATGAGCTAGCTTTGCTTAACAAATCTTGTACGAAGCACCTCTTCGATACTGGTTTTCACTTCACCAAAAACAAGTAGTTTCTGAATTACTCGATCGACTACCGAATCAGGGCAAGAAGCTCCGCTAGTGACTATAAAACGGGGCTTTTGCTTTTCCGGCCACCACCCATTTGTTTGTTTGTTCTCCTTTTTTCTCCAGTCGAAATGTGCAATCAAATCTTTACTCACCAGTTCGTGCTCGTTTTGAACGAAATAAGTGGGCAAAACCTCCTCACACAATTCAACCAAGTGAGAAGTATTACTGCTATTATATCCTCCAACCACAATAGCAATGTCTGCACCTTCCTTCAAGATACCTATGGTGGCTTGCTGGTTGTCGTTAGTGGCATAGCAAAGGGTATCTCTTGTATCAGCGAAGTGCTCTCGATAGCTGTCTTCTCCGTAAATCGATAACATCACTCCTTTGAGATAATCTGCAATGGCTTGGGTTTCGGTAGCCAACATGGTGGTTTGATTCACAACACCCAACTTCTGCAAGTCGCGTTCAGGAACAAAACCATCAGAATATCTAGCGCTAAACACCTCATCAAAACTAGACCAAGAGCGCTTCCCTACTAAAAACTCACCCAATAAATGAGCCTCTGTCATGTCTTTAATGACCATCGCGCCGCCGCTTTCTTTACTATGAGAAAAGGTGGCTCTTGTTTCTTCGTGGCTTGGTTTGCCGTGAATGATAATAGAATAATTATCAGCACCTAGCTTTGCAGCGCGTTTCCACACTTTTTCAACGAAAGGACAAGTGGTATTGTACCTCTCTACCTTCACGCCAAGCTTTTCGAGCTCCTGCTGGGTTTCTACGGTAGTTCCAAACGCTGGAATGATCACCACATCATCAGGTTTTAAAATAGACAAGGGCAAGAGCTCTTTGCCATAGGTGTCCATAAGAAACTTTATCCCTCTATCCTCAAGGTCTGCATTCACTTCTTGATTGTGAATCATTTGAGAAAGCAAATAAACCTGCTTATCAGGGTTCTCTTCAAGCGCCTTGTAGGATATCTCAATGGCGTTCTCAACTCCATAACAAAAACCAAAATGACGAGCAAGCGAGATTTCTAGCTCACCAAAATCGACGATACTCGGGGTAAAATCTCTTTTTCGAGGGTCTTCCATTTTTCTTGCAGCTTTTACTTTGCTGATAAATGGACTCTTATAAAACTCAGGGATATCGAAGGTCTTCATGTGCTTTTATAACGCCTCAAAGGTATGATATGTTTTCGTACCTCGTTCAATAGCCTTCTTTCTCCCTACTTCCGATTTTCCTACAAACCCTTCAGACAAAATTACCTAACCCTCTAAAATTAGCGGCGTAATAGAAGGCATAACTCACTTTAAACTTAAGACCATGAATATTCTAGTACACCTCGCCACATTTTGTTTTTTAGTTTCAGGATTAGATGTAAAAGCTCAAGACCCTCTTGATGCAGATGACGGAGAAAGTGAGGTCTGTGTGTATGGAGTGATCAAATCTGGAAATAAAAAGTGTGACGAAGCACTCGTGCTTGTTTATGACGGCAATGAGCTTGTTACTTCTCATGTTACAGACAAAGACGGTAAGTTCAAGGTATATATCGACTTCCAGAACAACTACACCATTCAAGTACTGATGAATGGTATGCTCAGTAAAACAGTTTCCTTCGACACTCATTCTGCCATTGATCGAAGTGCCTTTTCATTTCAGTGCGACTTCCACCTCACTCCAAAACAACTTTTTGGCCAACAAGACCTCGATATTCTCGACTTCCCAGTAGCCTTTCTAGTTTATAGTGATGAAGAGAAGTCCTTCATCATGAATGAATCTTACACAGGAAATTACAGGAAAAACTTTCAAAGCCTACTCCAAGAAACTCAAATTGAACTCGCACAGGAGTAGGAAAAATGATCTTTCGAGAGAAAGGTGCGGGTAATAGGTTATACAACAAGCTCTTTAGGTAGAGTTTGTTGTATTTATTTTTTGTATTCCCCTTTAGAATAAGCCACTAAATCGTCCTTTCTTGCTGCTTTTCGCAAAGGCTTTAACTCCTTCTTGAATGCATACTTTTTGGTCTGCTTTGTTACTTCAACAACGGCCTTTAAACCCGCTTGATGAATCAAATCTGCATCTTTTTCTTTTGGCTCGAGAAGTTGGAAAAGCGCCATACCATGAATCATGACAAATAGCAGCTCTGGATCTGAATCCAAAAAACTGAGGTGCTCCGTATTCAACTCTATCTTTACTGTAGGATGAGCGCTCAACCAAAGCATAACATACGAATTTAAGCTCTCACGATCGTCCGTGCAGTCTTTCATTCCGTGGGAACAAAGCCACTTCAGACTCTCCTTCACTTTCCCTTCAGCCTCATCAAAATCTTGCTTTTCTTGCCAATCAACCGCGATAGGTACAAGCGGGGCATCGCAAGTTTGTGCGCTACAAAATAGAACAATATAAAAGCAGCAGATGAATGCGACAAAGGGTTTAAGCATCAAACTCGTTTTCGTTAAAGATAATGTTGTAGTCCTCAAGTTCCCTTAAAATAGGCTCATAAATCGCTGCATCTATTGGAAGCTGAACACCTCTTAGTTTAAGTTCGCCTGTGAGTAAATGCTTTGCTGCAATTGCAACGGGTAAACCAACCGTATTAGACATTGCAGTGAACCTTGGGTCTTCTCCTTTTACAAGCATCGAAGAGTGGATTTCCTTTTCTACACCATCAATGATATAATTGAAACGATGCCACATCACAATCATGTCTTTATCGTCTTCATCCAACTGCAATTTGCTTTCTAGAAGTTGCTGAAGTACTTGGGCCGGAGTAGCTTCATCAAGTCCAATAATCGTATCATCAAACAATCCTAACCAACGAAACTTGTGCATAATTTCCTCACTCAAACCAAAGGTCGCTTGCAACTTTTCTTCTACGCTTTTGGTTTGATCATAGGTAAGGAAAGCATTGGTGAACTGGCGATAACTGAGCTCTTTGCTGCCCTCAACAATAAAATCATCATTCACCATTCCCAATTGAACAAACACATCCCAAGCAGCACAAAACCCTTTTTTGCGCAGGGTCCCTCTGTATATGGTTGGTATTTTCTCTAAACCGTAAACCTTCTTATAACTCAAGGAATCGCGATTGGCATATCCCTCAAACTCCCCGTGTCCGTCTATTGCTATTGGTTTTACTCTTTGAAAAACTTGGTGTTTTGGAATGTATTTCAATTCGTGATTCTGTTGAAACTGTGCTGTTCCTCCTTGTCCCGCCAAAACAACATTCCTAGGGTTCCACGTAAATTTATAGTTCCACGGATTGTTGTCGCTCTCAGGGGCAATCAAACCACCAGTAAAACTTTCAAAGCGCAGCAGTTCACCACCTTTTGCTTTAATTCCATGAATTATTTTCATGGCACTCATGTGATCAATCCCGGGGTCAACCCCCATCTCATTCAAGAAAAGAAGCCCTTTCTTTTTTGCCTCCTCATTCAAAGCCGTCATCTCTTTGGTAACGTAAGATGGAGTAATCACATGCTTACCCAAAAGCAAACAATCTTTTGCAATCTCAATGTGCAAGTGCGCGGGCAACATTGAAATCACCAAGTCCATTTTCTCAAGCACAGGCAATCGCTCTTCTCTATTTAAGGCATTAAAAGCAAATGCAACTCCATTTTCCGACGAACCTACCTTGGCTTCCGCTACAGACAGATCCTGATCTCCAACATGGATTTGCCAATTGTAAGTTTTGGCATGTTGTAGCATATAACGGATTAAAGAACTGCTAGAACGTCCAGCACCAATGATAAGAATCGATTGACTCATAAAGAAAAGTTTTGCCCCCAAAGATAAACCTTCACTTAGGGGGCACAACTAAAGTGAAGACAAAATCATCTTTTTTTGGCACGCCGATTGGTATGCTTTGAATATCAATTAACTTTAGCCTCTAATTTTTAATATCATGAAAAGATCTTACTTCCTCCTCATCTGCCTCTTTGGCTTTTTCACTGCTCAAGCACAAAACGCTGCAACAGTTGTTTTCGCCGAAAACGGAGAGTTATTCACCCTTTACCTTAATGGTGTTAAGCAAAACGAAACTCCTCAAAGCAATGTTCAATTAAACGAATTAAGTTCGGAGTTTTATCAAGCTAGAGTTGACTTTGAAGACCCCGCATTTCCTGACTTTTCTAACAAGAATTTTGCAGTGATGAAAGGTTTCCTTGTGACATACATGATTAAAGTTAATCGTAAAGGAGAATACGTGCTTCGTTATCAATCTGAAACGGAAATGGACATGGCAGTAAGCGCTCCTGCACCACCAGCTCCACCTAGACCCACTTCAGTGCCTGTTCAAGAAACAGAGGTTCAAGATGCTGAAATTGCCGTCGAAATGACTGCTCCTAGCACGGGAACAACGAGAACCACGACCACAAGCACCACGACCATCAACACACCTGGCTCAGAAGACAAGGTTAAAATTGACCTTAAAGTCCCTGGTGTTGATGTAACGTTTGATGTCGATATGGGCATGGATATGGGCATGGATATGGGCGTGGATATGGGCATGGATATGGGCGTGGAAATTCGTGAAGAAACGAGTGTAACAACTACCACTAGCACAACACAAACACAAACACAAGCTCAACCAAGAATGACTACAGCCACTTGGGTTGATCAAGAGCCTGAAGAAATTGTTGTAAACTGTGCCGTTTCTCCGAGTGAATTCACTAGAATGAAAGGAGCTATTGAGTCAAAAACCTTTTCGGACAGTAAAATGACTACCGCAAAGCAGGCCACTAAAAACAAGTGCCTAACTTGCGAGCAGATCAAAGAAATCATGCTTCTTTTTACTTTTGAAGGAGACAAACTTGAATTTGCTCAATATGCCTATGACAAGGCAATGGACCCAGATAGCTATTACATTGTTTATGACGCTTTTGAGTTCGAAAGCAGCATTGATGACTTAAATGAATACATAGAAATGAGGTAAACGCCTTTTCAAACATCGCCTAATATGAAGTTCTCTCGCCTACTTATATATCTTCTGAGCATTGCTTTACTTGTATCATGTGCCACTTCAAAATCTTTTTATAAAAAAGGTTCAAAATTAGAAGAAGCCGGACTCGTTGAAGAAGCAGCTAACATGTACTACGTTGCCTTGCAAAAAAACCGCAACAACGTGGATGCAAAAATTGGGATGAAAGGTGCTGGTCAGGTGGTGCTGAACTCAATGCTGAACGAGTTTGTTCAAAAGAAAAGCTTTGGAGATAAAAAAGAAGCCATAACAGCATGGGAAGAAGCGATGAAATTGAAAGCCAAAGTGGCTAATGTTGGTGTTCAGCTCGACGTGCCTTCAATGTACCAGAAAGATTATGACTTGGTTAAAAGCGACTATGTTGCGGAGATCTATGAAGAAGGATTAGAATTGATGGATCAGGGTGAGTTCAACGAAGCAGAAAAGCGATTTGTTGAAATAAAACGATTGGATCCAAGCTTTGAAGATGCGCACGAATTAGCTGATGTAGCCTATGTTGAGCCCATTTATATCAATGCCGTTCAAGCCTACGAGAACGAACAGTTTAGAAAAGCTTACAATCAATTCAGCAAGGTTATTTCTCGTAAAACCGATTACAAGGAAGCAAACATCCTTCGTCAATCCGCACTTGACAATGGACTGTTCACCATGGCGCTACTCCCTTTTGACAATGGAACAAGAGTAAGTGGGCTGGAAGTAAAAATGAGCGCCTATACTTTAGAGGCGCTTACTGGTGCTAACGACCCCTTCTTGAAAATAGTTGACCGAGATAATATTGAGCTCATTTTAGAAGAACAGAAACTAGGTTTATCGGGAATAATGGACGAAGAAACCGCTGTATCTGTAGGACAGATTATTGGTGCTCAGGCGATAATTTCCGGCGCTATATTGAGTTATGGAGAGTCGATTGGCCGACCACAACGCTATAACCGAGTAGGCTACGAACAATACCAAGTAAAACGTATCAACGAAGAAACTGGAAAGGTTTTCTACCAAACCAAGTATCGTCAAAAAAGTTACGACGAATTCGTTGGACAGAATCTTGTTACAGTTTCTTTCCAGTACAAGGTGGTAAGTTTGAAAACCGGTGAAATCCTTAAATCTCGAATTATTGAACGCGAAGTAAAAGACGAAATCCATTATGCCAGTTACGATGGAGACATTCGTAATTTATTCCCCGCAGGAAATAGCGGAGCAAACACGTCGAGAAGTGCTAAACAAGAACTGGTTTCCTTGTTTAGTGCAAGAAGAGACCTAAAAAGCGTAGACCAATTATCCAACGACGCTTTTCAGGTTCTTGGTAACGAAATGAGAAGAGACATTGAACAATTGATGACAGAACTTGTGCCCTAATGAATTTGAAACAGATCACATATTTCTTCCTTTTTACCATGCTTTTGGCGTGTACACCCAAGGGCGTTCAAGAAACAGAAGCACCGAAGCCAGGCTGGGTAGATCAGCGCCCCATTGACAATAGCTATTATATTGGCATAGGCTCTGCTTCGAAACAGTTGGACCCTGTGAACTTTGCACAGTCTGCGAAGAAGAACGCATTGGATGATTTAAGCTCTGAAATCAGTGTAACGGTGAAAAGTTCATCTTTTCTCAACACAATGGAAACAAACAATTTCTTTCGAGAGGAGTTTACTTCAAACATTGCAACATATACTGAAGAAAAATTAGAAGGCTTCGAAATTGTTGGCGCTTGGGAAGACAAAAGTGAATATTGGATATTTTACCGTTTATCAAAAGCACAACACGCAGCAATTAAAGAAGAAAAGAAGCGCTTGGCCATGAACAGTGCTGCTGATTTTTACACCAAAGGAAGAACAGCAGAATCAGAAGGCAATTTAAGCGCAGCATTTGATCTCATGTTTCGTGGTCTTTTTGAACTCACTGCATATTGGAATGAAGTGAATGAATACACTTACGAAGGGCAAAAAGTGTTTTTAGACAACGAAATCTTCAGCCATATTAGACAAATGGTGAATAACATTGATCTGAAAATCACACCATCAAGTCTTGAAGTGAATCCCGACAATAGTTTTAAAACAGAGGCTTTAGTGAGCGTCACCCTAGATGGAAAACCAGTACCCAATGCACTTCACAATTACAAATTTGATGACGGCAGATTTAAGAAGTACAAACAATTTAGGTCAGACCCAAGTGGCTATGCCTCTTTACCTATTAGAGATGTCAACCCAAAGAACTTTAAAAATGAGTTGGAAGTAGTTTTGGACCTTGAAGATCTTGTGCCTAGCGATTTAGACCCAAAGCTAATTAACCCTCTCGTTAATACACTACAAAACCCGGTAACTAGAGCTCCTATTTCCCTCAGGATGCCGGTGATATTTATTACAAGTACAGAAATTAATTTAGACAATGAAGATCAGTTATGGCTGGCCTCAGCAGTAAGTAAAAAATTGAGCGCTGAAGGATATACGTTCACCAATCGAATTGATCAAGCAGACTATGTTGTTTATATCTCTGCTGAAACGAGAGAAGGCGGAACTTCACAGGGTTTTCATGTGGCCTACTTGAACATGAGTATCCTCGTGAAAAACACTAGAGATGACATCATTTATCAAAGCGCAATTAACGATATTAAAGGACTGCAGCTCAATTATAGAGCGGCGGGTATAGAAGCATTTAAAAAAGGAGCCAAACAAATAGAAAAAGACATTTGCAAGGATATTGTTGATGCAATTTTCTAATTTGGCACAGTTTATGGATTACTCAATTTAAACAACCGACAATGAAAAAAATCACTTCAACAAGAAATTTGGGCTTCCTACTTGGGTTGTTCATTTTATCAATCGCTTTCACAAGCTGTAAAAGAAACAAAGAAGTTGAAAAGCCAAAGGAACCAGTTGGTGAAGTACTCATCAATGAGTATTGTACTGGAGATAAGTACTTTTCAGACAACAAAACCTTCAGAGCTTCTGCCACAGGTGAATCCATGAGCAGAGAAACAGCTAAGAAAAAAGCGCGTTCGAATGCCGAAGACGAATTGGCTAGAACCATCTCTGCAACAATGCAAATTGTTACCGATAATTACGTTAACTCTTCTACTTTCAACAATAAAGAAGAAGTTACCGAGACGTTTAACAACCTAGCAAGAACAGTAGTTGATCAAAAGCTTCGTGGTGCAATCACCATTTGTGAGCAAACAACTCAAAAAGCAAACGGCAACTATGTGAACTACATCGCCCTAGAACTATCAGGAGACGAAGTGGCTCAAGCGTACAACGAGAGTTTGTCTAAGGATGAGCGCATCAAAGCTGAGTACAACTACGAAAAGTTCAAAGAAACCTTTGAAGCTGAGATGGAAAAATTAGGAAACTAAGGTTTGAAATAACATAAATAAAAAAAAACCTCGCTTGTCGAGGTTTTTTTTTGCTCTAACTTGAGCTATAATCTTGTGCTTCAAGCAGTCTTTTGCTATTTTTGAGACTCATACCCTTCAATGAAGCACACATCTAACTTTATCATCCTGCTCTTGAACATCGTGTTCATGAGCTCTCTGTCCAGCACAACAAATGCTCAAGTCTTCGGCACACCAATTATCGAATGGACCTTCTTCAGCGGTATTCCAGAGAACTGGGTGAACGAAAGTGCAGACGGCATCTCACAATGGGAATATCGCGGTCCGAATACCACTCCTTCAAACGCAATTGCCTCGAGAGGATCGTGCGGTGCTGGATCTGTGGTTCTGAACTCCGAAACCTTGGCAGATGGTTTTTTAATTTTCGATTCAAATTATTGGGATGACGATGGCGGCGCTTGCGGAGGAAACATTGGTGGAGGTCCAGCCCCCGGACCACACTATGCCAGCCTCACTACGAATAGCTTCAGCCTTGAAAATAATCCCGAGGCAACGCTCACCTTTCAACAACAATACAGACATTATTTCTCACAAGGTCAAAGCACGGTAACTCGAGTGCTCATTTCTGTGAATGGTGGTGACTTTGAATTGCTGCAAGACAATAGCGCTGACGGCATCACCAACTCCCCTAATGTGGAGTGGGTTTCTTTGGCCTTAACCGGAATTGCCGGAGGTGAAAGCGACGTAAGGCTTCGATTTGAGTTCGATGGCTTCTATTATTGGTGGATGATTGACAACATTACCATTTTTGAACCTAGTGATAACGACCTAGTGCTGTATAGCGCGAACTACAGCACCTTCGAACAAAACCTTTTAAACAATTACGCCGACCAAGAATACCACTTCTATCCATTAAACATGCTTCCTCAAATGGAGTTTAGAGCTCGAGGACAAAATATTGGAGGTTTGGTTCAAACCAACACAAAACTCTCTGTTGAAGTTAACCGTGGTATTACAAATGTGTTTTCCAACGATTCTCCGGAAGAAGACCTCCAACCCGGCCAAAGCAACAACTGGCAGTTGGCACCTTGGACACCTCCTGCAGTTACCGGAGATTATGTTATTGATTTTGCACTTCAGCAAGACCAAGAAGACCAAACCATAGGGAATAATTTTGCCAGTAAAGACTTTACCATTACTGAACATAGCCTAGGTATTGATGAGGGCCAAATGGAGGACCAATTTATGCCTAATGTAGGTTACACGAATTCTGCTTATCGCATTGGAAACGTTTATGTGGTAGACCAGAACAACTTGCGCCTTCACGATATATCTGTGGCCTTTGGAGATAGTAGTTTTGTAGGTACTAGTGTTCGCGCATCTGTTTATTATTTCAACAACGATAGCATACAGTATGGTACAAGCGAAGACTATGTTATCAACTCCTTTGACCTTAATGGAGTTGGAGAAAACTTCATGGTTCACATACCTTTAATTGAGCCTGTCACACTCATTCCTGATACAAACTATTTCGTTACGGTTGAGTGCAGCACAAACCCTGGAGAACGGATGATCGTTGCACGAAGCGGAGATGCGATACCATTT
>Ga0209652_1000201_pt1 | contig 50541 bp, 43 predicted proteins | sample SaaInl74LU_5_DNA_FD_184641 | JGI IMG/M metagenome (GOLD analysis project Ga0209652, IMG submission 184641) | Marine microbial communities from expanding oxygen minimum zones in the Saanich Inlet - ESP_74LU_5_DNA (SPAdes) (version 2) | ecosystem: Environmental > Aquatic > Marine > Intertidal zone...
GAGACGCTTGGCGCGATGGGGGCATTCGCGCAGGGGCATGGCTTTGCGCCCGAACGGCATATGACCAGCCACGCGGCGCTGACCGCGCGCGGCGTGCCGATGATCGAGGCGGGGCTGTGGTATCGCCCCAGCTATGTGCCCATCGCCGGCGAGACGACATGGCGGCAATCTTGCGACCGTGAAGTGGGCATGGTGCGCAATGCCGTGGGCGTGGTCGAGGTCTCGACCTTGGGCAAGATCGACATCCAAGGCCCCGATGCGGGGGCATTTCTTGATTTCGTCTATACCAACACCTTCTCGACCCTGCCCGTGGGGCGCGTGCGCTATGGCTTGATGCTGCGCGAAGATGGGCATGTGATGGATGATGGCACCACGGCGCGGCTGAGTGAAAATCACTATGTGATGACCACGACAACCGCCGCCGCAGGCCAAGTGATGGCGCATCTGGAACTGGTGGCCCAAGGGCTGCGCCCGGATTTCGATGTGCGGCTCATCTCGGCCACCGAAGGATGGGCGCAGTTTTCCGTCGCTGGCCCGCTTGCGCGCGATCTTTTGAACAGCGTTCTCGATCAGCCCATCGATGATGCCAGCTTTCCCTTCATGGCCTGCGGCGTGGTGGGGGTGCATGGGGTTGCGGGGCGGCTTTTCCGCATCTCTTTCTCGGGCGAGCAAGCCTATGAAATCGCGGTACCCGCCCGTTATGGCGCGGCGCTCTACCGCGATTTGGTGGCGCGTGCCGAGACCATGGGGGGCGGTGCCTATGGGATGGAGGCGCTCAATGTCTTGCGCATCGAGAAGGGCTTTATCACCCATGCCGAGATCCATGGCCGGGTGACGGCCTATGATATCGGCATGCAAAAGATGCTGGCGTCCAAAAAGGATTTCATCGGCAAAGCCGCAGCCCAGCGCCCCGGCCTGTTGGAGGCTGACCGCGAGCGGTTGGTGGGCCTTAAGCCCGTAGCGGGCGACGGCGTGCTGAGTGCGGGTGCGCGGCTGTTTTCCGTCGGTGATCCGCAAACCCGTGTGCATGACCAAGGCTATGTCACCTCGGTCGCCTATTCGCCGACGCTGGGCCATATGATCGGCTTGGGCTTTTTGCGCCACGGCCCCGAACGCGTGGGCCAAGAGATCGTGATGGTCGATCATCTGCGCGGGCTACGCACGGCGGTCACGGTGGTCGATCCCGTCTTTTTCGACCCGGATGGAGGGCGCGCGCGTGGCTGAATTGATCCCCACTTCGCCCGCCCATGGGCTGACCCCGTTCAAGCTTGCCGATGTGGCGCTGCACGAAGGCGCGATGATCCCGATCTGGTCGATCGCGCCTTATCGCGGGCAGGAAAAAACCGTTGCGGCGCATTTGCAAAAAACCATGGGGCTTGGATTTCCGCCCCCCGGTGCGCTTTTGTCGAAAGGGGCGGTCAGCATCGCGTGGTCAGGCTATGATCAGGCGTTCTTGATGGGGGGCGCACCCGATGCGGGGCTATCGGCCCATGCGGCACTCAGCGATCAATCCGATGCTTGGGCGCGGCTGAACTTGTCCGGCCCTTTGGCGCGCGCGGTCTTGGCGCGGCTGGTGCCGATCGACCTGTCGGCTGCGGCTATTCCTGTCGGTGCGGCGGCGCGCAGCATGCTGGGTCATATGAACCTGCTGGTCTTGCACGCCGACGAGGGGGTGTTCACCCTGATGATCTACCGCTCGATGGCGGCAACGGCGGTGCATGAGTTGTCGCAGGTGATGCGGATGGTCAGCGCACGGGCCGCGATCTGAGCTTAGGCGTCGGGATGCGGGCGCAAGCCGCGCATCGCCAATGCCTTGGCGGTGATCGCCTCCATATCGCGCGCCATCACAGGATCGCTGTAACGCATGTCCGCCACCCGCCGCGCCCAGACGCGATGGGCATTGCGCAGCTGCGCATTGGTGCGTTGATTGGGGTCGAGATGGCGCGTCAGGCGCACACGGACTTGCGTTTCATTGAAGCTTTGGATCGGACGCTGCATCAGCTCGGCCACGGCCCGCTCAAAAGGGTCGATCACAACCGGCGCGGGGGCCGCGCGACCGCCACCCATCGCCAAGAACACCAGCACGACGGCCACGCCGATCACAGCGGCGATGGCAAATCCCGTTTGCGACGCCACAGCACCATTTTCGCTTTTGCGAAAGCCACGCGCAAGCGCGCCGATGTCTGACATGATCCACCACATGCGCCGAAACTTGCATCCGACTGCGGCAGGATTGGGACAAAAGCGCGAAAGCTTCGCGATTTCATCCCCAGCCTTTATTGGGCGACGGGCTGGACAGGGCCGCTGCGGCTCCCGATATTGAGAGCATGAGTCTTCCCCCCGGTTTCCTTGATGAGCTGCGCAACCGTCTCTCGATCACGCAGGTGGTCGGGCGAAAGGTGATTTGGGACAGCCGCAAATCGAACCAAGCAAAGGGCGATATGTGGGCACCCTGCCCGTTTCACCAGGAAAAATCGGCATCCTTCCATGTCGATGATCGCAAGGGGTTTTATTATTGCTTCGGCTGTCATGCCAAGGGCGATGCCATCTCCTTTGTGCAGAACACCGAGAACATGGGCTTTATGGAGGCGATCGAGCTTTTGGCCCGCGAGGCCGGTATGCAAATGCCCGCCCGCGACCCGCAAGCTGCGCAAAAAGCCGACCAGAACCAACGGCTTGCCGCGGCGACCGAGGCTGCGGTGGGCTTTTTCAAACTGCAGCTTCAGACCGCCGCAGGCGCGGCCGCGCGGGCCTATCTGGAAAAGCGCGGCTTGGATGCGGCCACGCTCACCCGTTTCGAGATCGGCTTTGCGCCGCCTGCGCGGCAAGCGGGATTTGGGGCGTTGACGGCCAAGGGGATCGCGGCGGAGGATCTGATCGGTGCAGGCCTTGCCAGTCGCCCCGATGATGGCGGCGCGCCCTATGACGCGTTTCGTGACCGGATCATCTTCCCCATCCGCGACGCGCGTGGGCGCTGCATCGGCTTTGGGGGCCGCGCCATGGCCGCCGATGCGCGCGCCAAATACCTCAATTCGCGCGAGACACCGCTGTTTGACAAGGGACGCGCGCTTTACAACCACGGCCCCGCCCGCGAAGCGGCAGGCAAGGGCCAGCCCTTGATCGTGGCCGAAGGCTACATGGATGTCATCGCGCTGGTCAAAGCCGGTTTTGAGGCGGCGGTGGCCCCTCTCGGCACGGCGGTGACCGAGGATCAGCTGCGCCTGATGTGGCGCATGGCCGATGAGCCGATCATCGCGCTCGATGGCGACAAGGCGGGCATCAGGGCGGCGATGCGCTTGGTCGATCTGGCGCTGCCATTGCTTGAGCCGGGCAAGACCTTGCGCTTTTGCATCCTGCCCGAAGGGCAAGACCCCGATGATTTGTTGAAAGCGCGCGGAGCTGAGGCGATGCGCGCGCTGCTCGAAGGCGCCGAGCCCTTGGTGCGCATGTTGTGGCGGCGCGAGACCGAAGGCCAGATTTTCGATAGCCCCGAGCGGCGCGCGGCCCTCGACCAGCGTTTGCGCAAATGCATCGCGCGCATCCCCGACCAAGGGCTGCGCCGCCATTACGGCGAGGCCTTGGCCGATCTGCGTCGCGCCTTGTTTCGCCCACCGCAACAAGGCCAAGGGCCACGCCAGGGTCGCGGCGATTGGCGCGCCCGCGGCTTTGCCGAGGCGCAGACCCCCTTGGCCGAAACCCGCAACTCGGCCTTGGGGTCAGGCACGCTGGGGGCCGATGATCTGCGGATCACGCTGATCTTGGCCACGCTTTGCCGCTATCCCGCGCTGATCGCGACATTCGAGGATGATCTTGAACGGCTCGATCCCGCCCAACCCGCCTATGGCGCGCTGGTCGATTTGTTGATCGCAACCCGCGCCAGCGATGCGGAGGCCTTGGCCGCCGAATGTGGGCAGGCGGGCCTCAGCGAGACGCACGAATCACTCCGATCCATGCCGCATCTGCGCATCACGCCGATTCTGATCGGCCCGCCCGATCCCGAAAAGGCACGGGCGTGCCTGACTGAGGAATTCGCCAAATACCACGCCAGCCGCGCCTTGGCCGCCGAGATGACCGAAGCGCTGGAAGACCTCGAAAACATGGCGGAAGGTGATTCTCGCCTTGTTCGCAGGCTCAATCACGCCGTACAGACACGCCATCGGGCGGGGCGCGGTGCCACTGCTCAAGCCAGTGGCACTGTCAGTGAAGACACAGCCGCGCTGTCGAAAGGCTTGCACGCCTTGATAGAGGCGCGCGTCTGGGAGAAGAAAAGCCGCTGACCGATCTATGCGAATCAGTGATTCGCATTACATAACTTGCAGTAGCAAGGAATTGGCCGCCGGGATGGCTGCCATTCTGCCGCCACACGACGCCGAAGGACACCTGCGCATGGCCAAAGAGACCGACGACAGCAAGGAAAACGACGGCGAGGAAACCGAGATCGGTCTCGATATGAGCCAGACCGCGGTTAAGAAGATGATCGCCGAGGCGCGCGCGCGCGGCTACATCACCTATGATCAGCTCAATACCGTGCTGCCGCCCGAACAGGTCTCGTCCGAACAGATCGAAGACGTCATGTCGATGCTGTCGGAAATGGGCATCAACGTCATCGAAGATGATGAAGCCGATGATGATGGCGACGGCGCAAAGGGCGCCACCGATCTAGTCGAGGTATCGTCGTCGCGTGATGTCACGCTTGCTTCGAGCGAGACCGAAAAGCTTGACCGCACCGACGACCCCGTCCGGATGTACCTGCGAGAGATGGGCTCGGTCGAACTTCTGTCGCGCGAGGGTGAGATCGCGATCGCCAAGCGGATCGAGGCGGGTCGCAACACCATGATCGCAGGTCTGTGCGAAAGCCCACTGACCTTTCAGGCGATCACCATCTGGCGCGACGAATTGCTCGACGAAGATATCTTGCTGCGCGATGTGATCGACCTTGATGCCACCTTCGGCCGCACCTTGGGCGATGAGGACGACGCACCCGTCGTCGCCGATGTCACAGGCGCAGCAGCACCCGCCGCGCGCGGCGGCAGCGACGAGCCCGAGCTAGACGCCGACGGCAACCCCCTGTCGCGCGATAGCGATGATGACGAGGATGACGACGAGCAGGCCAATATGAGCCTTGCCGCGATGGAAGCCGCACTCAAGCCGCGGGTTCTCGAAACACTCGACCGGATCGCCGATGATTACATCAAGCTGTCCGAGATGCAGGACAAGCGGATCTCGGCCACGCTGAACGAGGATTCCAGCTTTTCGAAGAAAGACGAGGCGATCTATCAGACGCTGCGCGCGGAAATCGTGGAGCTGGTCAACGAACTGCATCTGCACAACAACCGCATCGAGGCGCTGATTGATCAGCTTTACGGCATCAACCGCCGGATCATGGCCATCGACAGCGCCATGGTGAAGCTGGCCGATCAGGCCCGCATCAACCGCCGCGAGTTCATCGACGAATACCGCAACTGCGAGCTTGATCCGGCATGGTGCGAACGCATGGCCGCGAAATCGGGCCGTGGCTGGCAAGCGCTGATGGAACGTTCGCGCGACAAGGTCGAGGAACTCCGCGCCGACATGGCGCAGGTGGGCCAATATGTGGGCCTTGATATCAGCGAATTCCGCCGCATCGTGAACCAGGTCCAGAAGGGCGAGAAAGAAGCCCGTCAGGCGAAAAAGGAAATGGTCGAGGCGAACCTGCGCCTCGTGATCTCCATCGCCAAGAAATACACCAACCGCGGGTTGCAGTTCCTCGACCTCATTCAAGAGGGCAACATCGGCCTGATGAAAGCGGTCGATAAGTTCGAATACCGCCGCGGCTACAAGTTCTCGACCTATGCCACATGGTGGATCAGGCAGGCAATCACCCGCTCGATCGCCGATCAGGCACGCACGATCCGTATCCCGGTCCATATGATCGAAACGATCAACAAGCTGGTGCGCACCGGCCGCCAGATGCTGCACGAGATCGGCCGCGAACCCACGCCCGAGGAATTGGCCGAAAAGCTGCAAATGCCGCTGGAAAAGGTCCGCAAGGTGATGAAGATCGCCAAGGAACCGATTTCGCTGGAAACCCCCATCGGCGACGAAGAAGACAGCCAGCTTGGCGATTTCATCGAGGACAAGAACGCCGTCCTGCCGCTCGATAGCGCCATTCAGGAAAACCTGAAGGAAACCACGACGCGGGTTCTGGCGTCCCTCACCCCGCGCGAAGAACGCGTGCTGCGCATGCGCTTTGGCATCGGCATGAACACCGACCACACGCTCGAAGAAGTGGGCCAGCAGTTCAGCGTCACCCGCGAACGCATCCGCCAGATCGAAGCCAAGGCTTTGCGGAAGTTGAAGCACCCGAGCCGGAGCCGGAAGCTGCGCTCTTTCCTCGATCAGTAACGTGTCAGCGCCCTTGGGCGCTGACCGTCAAAGGGGCGATCCTTGACCAAACTCCGCCGCCTTCTCGCAGCATTGCCCTATGGCGTGCTGATCGTGATCTGCCTGACTTGGGGGCTCGCGCCGTTTTTGCCCGAGCCGCATATCTGGGAAAAGCTCAAGATGCTGGCGGCGGGGGAATTGGTGAAGCCCCTCGATATCTTCGACCTGCTGCTGCATGGGCTGCCGTGGCTTGCGTTGATCGCCAAGGTGAGCATCACCCGCCGCGCTGTGTAGGGTGCGCCTTCAGGCGCACCGCGCGCATGGTGTGCCTGAAGGCACAGCCTACCAACATCGCTAGACGTCGGATGCGCCGCAAGGCGTAGCTTAGCCTTTCAACCGATCCAGCATCTCGGCCGCCGCCGCATCGGGGGTCAACGCACCCGCGGCCACTTGGCCCGCCATGGCAGCCATCGCGGATTTGATCGCCGGGTCGTCGTGCAGTCGGGCCAAAAGCCCTCCGCGCACCTCTTGGTCGAACCAATGCGCGGCCTGCACGGCGCGCCGCCTGTCCCACCAGCCGCTTTGCTTGCGCCAGCGCGCTAAGGCCTGCATCTCGTCCCAAGCCCCTGCGATCCCATCACCCGTCATGGCAGAGACGGGCAGCGCCTTGGGGAAGCCTTCGGGGTCTTGCGGGCGTTTCCTGAGCAAGCGCAGCGCGCCTGCGTAATCGGCAACGGTGCGGGTGGCGGCCGCTTTCAGATCGCCATCGGCCTTGTTGACCAAGATGAGATCGGCCATCTCCATGATGCCGCGCTTGACGCCTTGCAATTCGTCCCCGCCTGCCGGGGCCAAGAGCAGCACGAAAAGATCGCAAATCTCGGCCACCATGGTTTCGGACTGGCCGACGCCCACCGTCTCGATCAACACCACATCGAACCCCGCCGCCTCGCACAGCGCCACCGCTTCGCGCGTGCGGCGCGCGATACCGCCCAGATGCGTGGCCGAGGGCGAGGGGCGGATAAAGGCCGCAGGTTCCCGGCTGAGCAGTTCCATCCGCGTCTTGTCGCCCAAGATCGAGCCCCCCGAGCGCGCCGAGGACGGATCGACCGCCAAGACCGCGACCTTGAGGCCCGCACCGACCAGCGCCATGCCAAAGGCTTCGATAAAGGTGGATTTTCCTACGCCCGGCGTGCCTGAAAGGCCGATCCGCAGGGCCTGATTGCCATGTGTGCGCAGGTTTTCGATCAATGCGGTGGCCTGCGCGCGGTGATCCGCGCGGGTGCTTTCGACCAGCGTCACCGCGCGGGCCAGCGCGCGGCGTTCACCCGCCAGAATGCGGGCGGCCAGATCGTCGCTGCCCTGTGCCTGTGCCGCCATGCCGATGCCAGCCTTTCTCTTCCCCACGCCGGTTGCCCGATGTTGAACTATCTGCCCCCGCAAGGCGTGGCATGTCCAGTGCAAGCGCCCGGGTTTGTTGTTGACGCTGATGGGCGCTGCACCGCATGTGGCGGCGATCAGGCCAGAACAACGGGGTTGCGCGCATCTTGCCCTTGCCCATCGACGATATCCTGCCCGCCCTGTGCGCCGCCATCGCGGCCGAAGGGCGCGCCGTGCTGCAAGCGCCGCCGGGGGCAGGCAAAACGACGGGTGTGCCGCCTGCCCTACTGGGCCAGATCAAGGGGCGGATCGTGATGCTCGAGCCGCGCCGCTTGGCCGCGCGCGCCGCCGCCGAGCGCATGGCCGAAACCTTGGGCGAGGCCGTGGGCCAAACCGTGGGCTACCGCATGCGCGGCGAAAGCGTCGTGGGGCCAGACACGCGCATCGAGGTGGTGACCGAAGGCATCCTGACCCGGATGTTGCAAGATGCCCCCGATCTGCCCGGCGTGGGCTGCGTGATCTTCGACGAATTCCACGAACGCTCGCTCAACGCCGATCTGGGGCTTGCCCTGACATGGGAGGTCGCCCAAGCGCTGCGCCCTGATCTTGCCATCGTGGTGATGTCGGCCACGCTGGATGCCGCCCCCGTGGCGGCGCTCTTGGGTGATGCGCCGCTGTTAAGCTCGGAGGGTCGCGCCTATCCGGTTGCGACCCGCCATCTTGACCACCCCCTGCCAAAGGATCGACGCTTGGAGGATGGGGTGAGCGATGTGATCTTGCGCGCACTTGGCGAGGCCGAGGGGGGATGCCTTGTGTTTTTGCCAGGCGAGGGCGAGATCCGCCGCACCGCTGCGCGTCTGGCGGAGCGTTTGCCAGGTGATGTGGCGTTGCATCTGCTTTACGGCGCGATGCCTTTTGCCGATCAACGCGCGGCCATCGCGCCCGCAGGGCATGGGCGCAAGCTGGTGCTGGCGACCGCCATCGCCGAGACCTCGCTGACCATCGCGGATGTGCGCATTGTCGTCGATGCAGGCCGCGCGCGGCGGGCGCGCTTCGATCCGGGATCAGGCATGTCGCGGCTGGTGACCGAACCCGTCAGCCGGGCCGAGGCCGATCAACGGCGCGGGCGCGCGGGCCGGGTCGCGCCGGGCATCTGCTACCGGATGTGGACCAAGGGCGCCGAGGGGGCGCTGCCCGCTTTTCCGCCACCCGAGATTGCGGCCGCCGATCTGGCGGGGCTGGCGCTGGAGTTGGCAGTTTGGGGCGGCGGCGGGACCGAGGGGTTGGTATTTCTCACACCGCCCCCCGAAGGCGCGCTGGTCGAGGCGCGGGCGCTGTTGGCAGAGTTGGGCGCTTTGGATGCGGCAGGACGGATCACCGATCACGGCCGCGCATTGGCGCGCCTGCCGCTACATCCAAGACTGGGGCATATGGTTTTGCACGGGGGGGCGGGCGCGTCGCGCATCGCCGCGCTTCTTGCCGCGCGCGACCCGCTGCGCGACCGGGGCGTCGATCTGGCGCTGCGCCTGCGCGCCTTGGACGATCCGGGCGGCATGGGGGCCGATCGCGGCGCTGTCGCCCAGATCCGGGAAGAGGCCAAGCGCCTGAAGCGTTTTGAGCGCGGCGCGGGCGCGCTTAGCCTTGGGGCGCAGGTGGCGCTTGCCTATCCCGACCGGGTGGGCCTGCGCCGCGCGGGCGATGCGGCCCGCTATGTGCTCTCGGGCGGCAAGGGCGCGGTGATGCCAGATGGCGACGCATTGGCGAGGCAACGGCTGATCGTGGCGACCGATCTTGATGGTGATCCGCGCGAGGCGCGCATCCGGCAAGCGGTGGGGATCAGCGAGGCGGAGCTGCGCGCCGTACATGGCGCGCAAATCACCTGGCGCGATCAATGCCATTGGTCCAAACGCCACCGCCGGGTCGAGGCCCAGCAACAGGAAGTCTTGGGCGCGCTGGTGCTGGCCGAGCGGCCTTGGCGCGATGCCCCGCCCGCGGCGATGGCCGGCGCGCTGATGGAAGGTATCCGCGATCTAGGTCTGGCATGTCTGGGCTGGAGCGCGCGGGCACAGCGCTTGCGCGCGCGCATCGCGGCCTCGGGTCTGGCCGATGTCGGGGATGACGCCCTTTTGGCGGGGCTTGAGGAATGGGCGGCGCCCTATCTGGGGCCCGCGCGCAATGCCGCTGATCTAGGGCGCTTCGATCCTCATGATGCGTTGGTCGCATGGTTGGGCCACACCATGCTGCGCGAGGTCGAACGGCTGGCACCGGCCACTTGGCAAAGCCCGCTTGGCCGCGCGATCCCCATTGATTATTCAGGCGCCGTGCCCGAGGTGGCCCTGCGCCTGCAAGAGGTGTTCGGCACCACCACCCATCCCCGGATCGGGCAAGATCGGGTGCCGCTCAAGATGGTGCTCTTGTCACCCGGCGGCCAGCCTGTGCAGGTCACGACGGATTTACCGGGGTTCTGGGACAGATCTTATACAGATGTGCGCAAGGAGATGCGCGCGCGCTATCCGCGCCATCCATGGCCGGAAGATCCGAGATCGGCCGATCCGACCTTGCGGGCAAAGCCGCGGGGGCGGTAGGCCGGGCATGGGGGCGCTGCCCCCGCCCCTGCGGGGCCCCCCCGGGATATTTGTGAAACAAAGAAGGACGAAGCATGCAAGACGGGTCGGTGCCCATCGTCAAGGAGCTGGTGCTGGTGGGCGGCGGCCATGCCCATGCGCTGGTCCTCAGGCGTTGGGGGATGCGCCCTGTGCCCGGCGTGCGGCTGACGCTGATCAACCCTGGCCCCAGCGCGCCCTATACCGGCATGCTGCCCGGTCACATCGCGGGGCATTACGGGCGCGCGGCGCTTGAGATCGATCTGGTGCGGCTGGCGCGCTTTGCAGGCGCGCGGCTGATCTTGGGGGCGGTGGGGTTGATCGACCCGGTGGCGCGACGCGTCGCGGTGGCCGGGCGCGCGCCGATTGCCTATGATCTTTTGTCGCTTGATATCGGGGTCACCTCGGACATGGCGGATTTACCGGGGTTTGCCGATCATGGCGTGGCGGCCAAGCCGCTGGGTCGGTTCGCAGACCGCTGGGAAAGCTATTGCGCGGAAAAAGGGGCGGCCCGTATCGCGGTGATCGGTGGCGGTGTGGCGGGGGTGGAGCTGGCGCTGGCCTGTGCGCATCGGATGCGCGCTTTGGGGCGCGCGGCGGAGGTCGCGGTGATCGACCGGGGTGAGATCCTCAAGGGATGGCCGGGGCGCAGGCGGCTTTTGGCCGCGATGGACGCGCATGGGGTCGCGCGGATCGAAGGGGTGGCACCTGTGGCGGTCACTGCGGATGGTGTGATGCTAGAAGATGGGCGGCGGGTCGCCGCCGATTTCACCATCGGTGCGGCGGGTGCCGTGCCGCATGGGTGGCTGACGGACTGCGGGATGGCGGTGCATGACGGCTATCTGGTGGTGGATGACCAGCTGAGATCCATCAGCCACCCCGAGGTCTATGGCGCAGGCGATTGTGTGCATCTGCGTGACACGCCCCGCCCCAAAGCCGGTGTCTTTGCCGTCCGCGCGGCCCCGGTTCTCGCGTGGAACCTGCGTGCTGATCTGACGGGGGCGCAGCGCCGCCGCTTTCGGCCGCAGCGTGATTTCCTCAAGCTGGTGTCGCTGGGCGGCAAAGATGCGCTGGCCGAAAAGGCCGGCTGGACATGGTCGGGCCCTGCGATGTGGCGCTGGAAAGACGCCATCGACCGCCGCTTCATGGATCAGCTGCGCGACTTGCCCGCGATGGTGCGGCCCGCCCCGCCAAAGAATGCCGCGCGGGGCGTGGCCGCCGAGATGGCGGGCCCTGCCCCTTGTGGCGGCTGCGGGGCGAAGCTGGGCGCAGGCGCACTTGCGGGGATCTTGGGCGGCCAGCCCGGCGATGATGCGGCGGTGCTGATGACCGGCGATATGCGCCAAGTCATCTCGACCGACCATCTGCGCGCTTTTGCCTATGACCCGGTGCTGGTCGCGCGCGCAGCCGCCATTCATGCGCTGGGCGATATCTGGGCGATGGGGGCAACCCCGCAGGCCGCCGTTGCCAGCGTAATCTTGCCGCGCATGGCCGCGCGGTTGCAGGGCGCGTGGCTGGACGAGGTGATGGCGGCCGCGCGCGATGTTTTCGCCGCCGCAGGCGCCGAGATCGTCGGCGGCCATTCCGCCATGGGGGCGGAGTTGACGCTGGGCTTCACCGTCACGGGGTTGCTTGATCGCGCGCCGATCACGCTGAGCGGCGCGCGCGCGGGTGACGCGCTGATCCTGAGCCGTGGCATCGGCACGGGCGTGGTGCTGGCCGGTGAAATGCAGATGCGCGCGCATGGCGCGGAGGTCGCAGCTGTTTGGGCGCAGATGTCCACACCACAAGGCGATGCAGCAGAAATCCTCGCCCCACATGCCCATGCGATGACCGATGTCACGGGCTTTGGACTGGCCGGGCATTTGGGCAATCTCTGCGCCGCCTCGGGCGTGGGGGCGGAGGTCTGGCTGACGCAGGTGCCGCTTTTGCCCGGTGCCTTGCGGCTGTCCGAGGCGGGGCTGCGTTCCACGCTTTTTGCGCAAAACCAAGCCGCGCTGGCCGGGCGGGTCGCGATGGCCGATACCCCCCTTGGCGCGCTGGTTTTCGATCCGCAGACGGCGGGCGGGCTTTTGGCCGCGGTCCCCGCCGATCTTGCCGCAGGGCTGGTCGCGCGCTTGCGCGCCAAAGGCCATGACGCGGCACAGATCGGGCAGGTAACAACCACGCCGCAGATGGTTTTTCATGCAAGCCGCCCATGATCGCGATGGCCAGAAAAACGGCATCTGCACTGGACAGCGCCGCCATGACCCCTAGTGTCGGATCGCGACAAGGACGGATGGATCAAGGGGCAGGAAAATGAACAAGTTCGGGACAAGCCAACCCATCACACGATTGGAAGACCGGCGTTTTCTGACTGGGCAGGGCCAGTATGTCGATGATGTCGCCCCCGAGACTGCCTTGTATGGCTATGTCTTCCGTAGCCCCGAGGCGCATGGGCGGATCGCAGTGTTGGATGTCACGCAAGCGCGCAGCGCGCCGGGTGTGCATCTGGTACTGACCGCCGACGATCTCGCGGCCGCAGGGCTGAAGAACGCGATGCGCTTTGCGGTGGTCCAAACCGCCGAAGGATCGCCGGTGGCGACACCTGACCGCCCGATCCTTGTGACCGACAAGGTGCGCTTCGTGGGTGATGCGGTGGCTTTTATCGTGGCCGAGAGCTTGGCTGCGGCCAAGGATGCCGCCGAGATGATCACGCTCGATATCGCGGCAGAGCCCGTCAAGCTCGACCTCGCGCCGGGTGGCGTGGTGGTGCATGCCGAGGCGCCGGACAATATCGCCTATGATTTCACCATGGGCGACGATGCGGCCACGCAAGCCGCGCTGGCCAAGGCCGCCCATGTTGTCACGCATAAAAGCCATGACAACCGGATCATCGTCAACAGCCTCGAGCCGCGCGGATGCTATGCCGAGATGGTCGATGGGCGGTTGCATCTGGCCTTCAACGGCCAAGGTGTCTGGGGGGCCAAGGGCGATCTTGTCCGCCTGTTCGGCCTCGAGGCAAAGGATGTCCGAGTTACCAACCCCGATGTTGGCGGCGGCTTCGGGATGAAGGCGATGGGATATCCTGAGCATTTCCTTGTGGCCCATGCCTGTCGCGTGCTGGGCCGGCCTGTGCGCTGGATGTCTGAGCGGACCGAGGCGATGCTTTCGGACAATGCGGGCCGCGATCTGGATGTCACGATTACCTTGGGTTTCGATGCGGATCTCAAGATGGTCGCTTTTCACACCGACAGTATTTCGAACCTGGGGGCCTATGTCTCGCAGTTCGGGCAGAACATCCAATCCTCGCTCTATTCCAAGGTCTTGACCGGCACCTATGATGTGCAGACCTATTTCTTCCGCAATCGCGGGGTATTCACCAATACCACGCAGGTCGACGCCTATCGCGGTGCGGGACGGCCCGAAGCGATCTATGCGCTTGAGCGCGCGATGGATTTCGCCGCGCGGCAGCTGGGCGTCGATCCGCTGGAATTGCGGCGGCGCAATTTCATCCCGGCGGCAGCATTCCCCTATCGCAGCGCCACGGGCGAGCTTTACGATGTGGGTGATTTCCACAAGGTCTTGGCCCGCGCCGAGGATGCGGCCGATCTGTCAGGTTTCGCCGCGCGCAGGGCGGCGTCGCAGGCCAAGGGGCGGCTGCGCGGGCTTGGCACCTGCTACTACATCGAAAGCATCTTGGGCGATCCGCAGGAAACCGCCACGATCGAACTGACCGCGACGGGGGCAAAGGTCTATGTCGGCACCCAGTCGAACGGGCAGGGCCATGAAACCGTCTATGCCCAGCTGTTACATGACCAAACCGGCCTGCCGCTTGAACAGATCGAGATCGTGCAGGGCGACAGCGACCAGATCGCCAAGGGCGGCGGCACGGGCGGGTCGCGCTCGGTCACGGTGCAGGGCATGGCGATGCGCGCCACCGCCGAGACGCTGATCACCGGGCTTTGCGCCTTTCTCGATGACGACATGGACCAGCGCGAGACTAGCTTTGACGCGGCGGAGGGGGTGTTTCGCGCCCCCGGCTCCAACGTCGTAATCACCTTGCTCGAGGCCGCAGCGCGCGCCAAAGCTGCAGGGCGCGCGGAATTGGCCAAGGTGACCGAGACCCGCACCCTACCCGGTCGGTCCTACCCCAATGGCTGCCATATCACCGAGGTGGAGATCGACCCCGAGACCGGCACGACGCGGGTGGAGCGCTATACGGTGGTCGATGATTTCGGCAATCTGATGAACCCAAGGCTGGCCGAGGGGCAGGTCCATGGCGGCGTCGTCCAAGGGATCGGACAGGCCATCAGCGAGCATGTCGTCTATGACAGCGAGGGGCAGCTTTTGACCGCGACCTTCATGGATTACGGCATGCCGCGCGCCGATGACACGCCGTTCATCGCCTTCTACACTGAATGTGTCCCCTCCACGGCCAACCCTTTGGGCATGAAGGGCTGCGGCGAGGCGGGCACAGTCGGTGCCTTGGCGGCGGTGGCCAATGCGGTGCAGGACGCGCTTTGGCCTTTGGGCATCCGGCAGGTCGACATGCCCTTCACCCCGTCCCGCGTCTGGGAAATGCTGCAACATGGCAAGGCGATTGCCGCCGAATAAACGCCTGAGGCAATGGTTCAGGGGCCATTTCGGCCCCACCGCCCCTGCGCCTGTTCAACGCCGCCCCATGACGCATGTCGTCTTGCTAGACGGGACGATGTCACAGCTCACCCATGGGCAAGAGACGAATATCGGCCTGACCTATTTGCTCTTGCGCGAGATCGCGGCGACAGCCCAGCTTGCGCTCCATTATGAGCCGGGCATCCAATGGCAAAGCTGGCGGCGCACCCATGAGGTGATCGCGGGTGTGGGTCTGAACCGCCAGATCAAGCGCGCTTACCGGTTCTTGGCATGCGGCTACCAGCCCGGCGACCGGATCATGCTGATGGGCTATTCACGCGGTGCCTATGCGGTGCGCTCGCTTGCGGGGATGATCGACCGGGTGGGCCTGCTGCGCCCCGCGCATATCGACCGCGATACGCTCGATCGTCACTACAGGCTTTACCGCGAGGCCCCGGACAGTGATGCGGCGCAAAGCCTCAGGCAGGCCTTGTGCCACCCCGATGTGCCGATCGGGTTTCTGGGGGCCTATGACACGGTGCGCGCTGCGGGGCTTCGCGCGCCGGGGCTGTGGCAGATCGTGCCGGCACCCCACCCGTTTCACAACAACGCCCTTGGCCCAAGCATCCAGATCGCGCGTCATGCGCTGGCCCTTGGAGAAACCCGCGATGTGTATCGCCCGATGATCTGGACGACGACCCAAGCACAGGCCGCGGGCGGAAGGGTGCAGCAAATATGGTTTCGCGGCACCCATGGCGATGTGGGCGGCCAACTGGGCGGGCTGGGCTGGGCGCGGCCCTTGGCCAATATCCCGCTCGTCTGGATGCTGGCCGAGGCCGAGCGCGCGGGCCTGTCCTTGCCTGCGCTGTGGCGTCAGCGTTTCGTCACCGATGCCAATGCAGCAGGGATCGGTATGAACCGCGGCATCGGCAGGCTCTTTGTCTTGCGCCGCCCAAGGCCATTTGGCCAAGACCCGTCCGAAGCCCTGCATCCCAGCGCGCTGACGCTGGGCCGCGCCTTGGGGATGACTGGCTTGCGCGCCATGCCGCTGTGAGGGGCAGGGTTGTCAGGCGGCAAAAATATCTTGCGGGTAGCCGACACCGGTCAAAAACAACCCATCGGGTGGGGCAACAGGCCCGCAAGCAGCCCGGTCGCACGCGCGCAGCGCTACGGCCATCTGGTCTGGATGCCACGCACCCGCGCCCACGCGTTCGAGCGAGCCCGTGATGGAGCGGACCTGATTGTGCAAGAAGGACCGCGCGCGCAGGTGGATCTCGATCACTTGGCCATTGGGAATGGCCCTTTGGTCGATCGTGATCTCGTCAAGGGATTTCACAGGGCTTTTCGCTTGGCACATGGCCGCGCGGAAGGTGGTGAAATCATGCCGCCCCAACAAATGCGCCGCGGCTTGGCGCATCGCGCCGAGATCGAGGTCATGGCGCAGATGCCATGCCTGCCCGCGCTGGTGGACCAAGGGCGCGCGCCGACAAATCAGCCGATAGGTATAGCGCCGCTCGATGGCCGAAAAGCGCGCATGCCAGTCGTCAGGCACCTGCGCACAGGCCACGACGGCGACAGCTGCGGGCTTGAGATGCCAATTGATCGCCTCCGACAGGCGATAGGGGTCCCAATCGCGCGCCATGTCGCATTGGGCCACCTGCCCTGTTGCATGCACGCCTGCATCGGTGCGACCGGCGGCGGCCACGGATGGGACATCGGCCTCGAGGGCGGCCAAGGCCGCCTCGAGCGCGCCTTGCACCGTGGGCAGGCCCGATTGGCGTTGCCACCCGGCAAAGGGCGCTCCGTCATATTCCAATTTGAGCGCGTAGCGAGGCATGGGGCGCGACATAGGCCCAAACCCCCCTCGCCGCCAAGGGGCAAACGCATTCCGCCTGCCCCCTCGTAATGGGCGAAGGCGATGCTTACTCTCTGAGAAAGACAGCGAAAGGATGCCCAAGTTGGTCATCAAGACGATTACACAGACGCTTGGCCACCAGATCGCGGATGTGACGCATGGTGTGACAGGGCTCTTCTCGGCCCCGGTGATCCGGCTGGGCGTCACTGGTTTGAGCCGGGCCGGCAAGACTGTGTTCATCACCTCGCTGGTGGCCAATCTTCTGGAACGCGGGCGGATGCCGGGGTTGGAGGCCGCGCGCATGGGCCGGATCGAAGCGGCCTATCTGCAACCGCAACCCGACGATACCGTGCCGCGTTTCGATTTTGAAAACCATCTGTCGGCTTTGACGGGGGCAGCACCCCATTGGCCCGAAAGTACCCGCGCCGTGTCGGAATTGCGGGTCTCGTTCAGGGTCAGGCCGGGGGGGCTTTTGGCGGGGCTGACCGGGCCACGCATCGTGCATCTCGATATCGTGGATTACCCCGGCGAATGGCTGCTCGATCTGGGCTTGCTTGCGCAGGACTATCAAACATGGTCGCGCGCGGCCTTGGGGCGTGCCGCCACGCGGCCCGAGGCGGCAGGCTATGTGCAGCTTGTGGCCCAAGCCCGCCCCGATGCGCCGCAAGATGAGCCGCAGCTTGCCGCCCTTGCAAAGGCTTGGGCCGCCTATCTGCGCGCCGCGCAAGAGGCGGGCTTTGCTGATTGCACACCGGGTCGCTTCTTGTTGCCCGGCGACCTGGAGGGCAGCCCTGCGCTGACCTTTGCGCCCCTGCCGCCCGGACCGGCACCACGCGGATCGCTGGCGCGCGAATGCGAACGCCGCTTCGAGGCCTATAAGGCACAGGTGGTCAAACCGTTTTTCCGCGCTCATTTTGCCCGGATCGATCGCCAAGTGGTGCTGGTCGATGTCTTGGAGGCGATCCATCGCGGACCGGAAGCCATGGCCGATCTCCGCCAAGCCATGGCCGCGATCTTGGTAGCCTTTCGGCCCGGGCGGACGGGCTTTTTGGCGGGGGTGATGGGCCAAAAGCGGGTCGACAAGATCTTGTTTGCCGCAACCAAAGCCGATCATCTGCATCACAGCCAGCATGACCGCTTGGCCGCGATCATGGGCGCGCTGGTAAATGACGCGCGCAGTCGGGCCGATTTCGCAGGCGCGCGCACCCATGCCATGGCCTTGGCCGCGCTGCGCAGCACAGTGGAGGAAAGCCGCGAGATCGACGGGGTGATGCGCGATCTGGTGCGCGGCACCTTGCTGGAGACAGGTGCGCAGGTAGCACTCCATCCCGGCGATCTGCCGCAAGACCCCGGACAGATCTTGGCCGCCACCCAAGGCGGCGCGCCGCAATGGGTGGCAGGCGATTACGCGGTGATGCGCTTTGCGCCTGTAGCCGGGACGTTGCGCGCAGGCGATGGCCCGCCGCATATCCGCCTTGACCGGGCAGCCGAGTTTCTTTTGGGGGATCGGCTGTGATGGGTGCGTCACCTCAGCGGGGGGCGCTGCCCCCCGGCGCCTTTGGCGCCACCCCCCGGGATATTTATGAAACGAAGAAGCGAGGGGTTTGGCGATGACGACACGCAAAGGCCCGGTGATGATCGCGATCAGCGATCCCGCGCCGATCTTGCCACAAGAGGCCCCCGTGCCACCCGATGCGGCCGCTTTGCCCGAGGGGGGCGCGATGCTTTTGGCCGCGCAATTGGCCGCCAAGCGGCCGAGCCGCTTGGCGCTTTTGTTTTGGCGCGCGACGGCGGGCTTGATCACGCTGATGGCGGGGATCGCGGCATGGGATGGCATCACGGCACTTTTGGCGGCGCGCCCCCTGCTTGGGTGGATGGCCTTGGTGCTGGCGGGGCTGGTGATGGTGAGTGTCGCTGGGCTGACGCTGCGCGAATGGCTGGCCTTTCGCAGGCTTGGGCGGCTTGACCATCTGCGCGCGGCAGCCCTTGGCGCGCAGGCAACGGGCGATCTGGCGGCAGCGCGGGAGGTTGTTGTCCAGCTTGACGCGCTTTATCGTGACCGGGCCGAATTGGCCGCGGCGCGGGCCGCATTGGTGGCCCAGCGCGATGATATCTTCGACGGCCCCGCCCTATTGGCACTGGCCGAGGCACGTTTGCTGTCACCGCTGGACAATGCGGCGCGGTTGGAGATCGAGGCCGCCTCTCGCCAGGTTGCCACGGTGACGGCATTGGTGCCCATCGCGCTGGCCGATATGCTGGCAGCGCTCACCGGCAATATCCGCATGATCCGACGTATCGCCGAGATTTATGGCGGCCGATCCAGCCCCTTGGGGGCGTGGCGGCTGACGCGGGCGGTTCTCAGCCATCTGGTGGCCACGGGGGCGGTGGCGATCGGCGATGATCTGATCGGCTCGGTCGCAGGCGGCTCGGTCCTGTCCAAGATTTCGCGCCGCTTTGGCGAAGGCGTGGTCAATGGCGCGCTGACCGCGCGGGTGGGTGTGGCTGCAATGGAGGTCTGTCGCCCCTTGCCCTTTGGGCCGGGGCAAAAACCGGCGGTCAGCGCCTTGCTGCGTCGGGCGCTGACCGGGCTTTTCGGGTCGGGAACAGGGTGACATTCGCCAAGGCGCGCGGCAATACTCGGCGATGAACCAATCCCACGCAGATCGCCCGCTGGTTGGCATCGTATTGATGCTGGGTTTTTGCCTGCTCATCCCGTTTTCGGATGCGCTGGCAAAGATGCTGGGTGATCGCTTCCCGCTGTGGCAATTGATCATGGTGCGATTTCTCGCACAGGCGGGGCTGTTGCTGCCCTTGGCGCTGTGGCGGGGCGCGGTGATTTTTCCCAGCACACGGGTGGTGCGACTGGCCGCGATGCGCAGTGTGCTGCAAATTTGCGGCATCGCGATGATGTTCAGCGCGCTGCGCTTTTTGCCCCTCGCCGATGCGGTGGCGATTGCCTTTGTCATGCCCTTCATCATGCTGATCCTTGGCCGTTATGTGCTGGGCGAGGAGGTGGGGCCGCGGCGGCTGGCGGCGTGTACGGTGGGGTTCATCGGCACGCTGATGGTGGTGCAGCCCAGTTTTGCCGCCGTTGGGTGGCCCGCGCTCTTGCCGCTGGCGGTGGCGGTTGTCTTTGCGCTGTTCATGCTGGTCACCCGCCAGATCGCTAAGGAGATCGACCCCATCGCGCTCCAAGGCTTGGGGGGCATCCTCGGTCTGCCGCTGCTCGGCGCGCTGTGGTTTTTGCCCGCAATGGAGGGCAGCCCGCCGCTGATCGGCTGGATCGCGCCACCAGATCAAGGCGCGCTGTGGCTGCTGCTCGCGCTTGGGATCACCGGATCGCTGGGGCATTTGTTGATGAGTTGGTCGCTGCGCTTTGCGCCTGCATCGACATTGGCGCCGATGCAATATCTCGAAATCCCGATGGCGGCGCTTGTCGGTCTTGTGCTGTTCGCCGAGTTCCCCAATGGCTTGGCCTTGGCGGGGATCGGGGTGACCATCGCGGCGGGGCTTTACATCGTGGCGCGTGAGCGGCGGCTGAGCCGCGCGGATTGAGCGCGCGCAACGGATGGTCGGGTGCAGGCCGTTAACCTTGCACCCATGCCACGCGAACATGGCCATAGCCCGGCACAGATCGCCGCCCGGATCGCCGCACCCGCAGGGCGCGGATATCTGCGCGATGTCGTGTATGGGGCTATCGACGGGGCGGTGACGACCTTTGCCATCGTGGCCGGGGTGGCGGGGGCCGCGTTGGAGACCAAGGTCATTCTTGCACTGGGTCTGGCCAACCTGCTTGCGGACGGGTTTTCCATGGCGGCGGGCAATTACGCAGGCACCAAGGCCGAGCGCGATGATGCAAGCCGGCTGGCGCGGGTCGAACGCCGCCAATTGGCTGAGAACCCGGCAGGCGAGCGCGCCGAGATCCGCGAGATCTTGCGCCGCAAAGGGTTGAGCGGCGATGTCTTGGAACAGGCTGCCACGCAGATCGCAGGTGACACGGCGGCGGCGGTCGCGCTGATGCTGAGCGATGAATATGGGCTTGCCCCGGTCGCGCCGCGCCCCTTGCGGGCGGCACTGGCGACATTCGCGGCCTTTGTCGGGGCGGGGGCGGTGCCGCTTGTGCCTTTCGTGCTGGGGTGGGGGGACGCGTTCGCGCAGGCCACGGCGATGACCTTGGCGGTATTCTTTGCCATCGGCGCCGCCAAAAGCCTGTGGTCCGAGGCGCCTTGGTGGCGCTCGGGCCTTGAGACATTGGCCATCGGCGGGGCGGCGGCGATGGTGGCCTATGCGGTGGGGCGGCTCTTTGCGCCTTGAGCCCCCTTTACCCGGCGGGAGCGCAGCCCTATACCGCCATGCATGACGCATATCGTGGCTCAGATCATTCGAATTACGGGCCCGGCGCTCTGATCCAGTGAGCCGCCGGGATTGAGGTGCTTGAGCAATCGCACCGCCGCCATTATTGCCCATTCATCCGAAAGATAGGGAGCGCCCGAGATGTGCGCCGATACGCCGAACGTGGACTACAAGGACACGCTGAACCTACCCAAGACCGAATTTCCAATGCGCGCGGGCCTGCCGCAGCGCGAGCCGGGCTGGCTTGCCCGCTGGGAGGAGATCGGGGTTTACGACCGCCTGCGCGAAAAGGCCGGCGATGGATCGCGCAAGCCCTTCACCCTGCATGATGGCCCCCCCTATGCGAACGGGCATCTGCATATCGGGCATGCGCTGAACAAGATCCTCAAGGACATGGTCGTGCGCAGCCAACAGATGTCGGGATTTGATGCGCGCTATATCCCCGGCTGGGATTGCCACGGCCTGCCCATCGAGTGGAAGATCGAGGAAGCCTACCGCGCCAAGGGCCAAGACAAGGACAAGATCGACGTTGTCGATTTCCGCCAAGAATGCCGCCGCTTTGCCGAAGGTTGGATCGATATCCAGCGAGAAGAATTCAAGCGGCTGGGCATCACCGGCACCTGGGACAAGCCCTATCTCACGATGGATTTCCACGCCGAGCGCGTGATCGCCGAGGAATTTCAGAAATTCCTCATGAACGGCGCACTCTATCAAGGCTCCAAGCCCGTGATGTGGTCGCCCGTGGAAAAAACCGCATTGGCCGAGGCCGAGGTGGAGTATCACGACCGCCAGACCGATGCGGTTTGGGTGCCCTTCCGCGTCGTGCCTGCAAGCGAGAAGATGGCGCTTCTGGACGCAGAGCCGACGGCCTTTAACGATGCGTTGCATGGGATGGCCGCAAGCGATCTGGATAGTGCCAAGGTGGTGATCTGGACGACCACGCCATGGACGCTGCCGCAAAACCGCGCGATCTGTTTTGGGCCCGAGATTTCCTATGGCCTATACGAGATCACGGCCCGGCCCGAGGAATGCTGGGCGCGTATCGGCGACCGCTACCTGATCGCCGACAAGCTGGCCGATGATGCGCTGGGTGCGATGCGGCTTGAGCCCGCGATGTATCGCCGCCTGCGCGCTGTTGCAGCTGATGAGCTGGCGGCACTGACCTGCGCACACCCGCTGCGCGGCGCGGATGGTGCCAATGGCGAATGGGATTACGATGTGCCGATGTTTGCCGGCGATCACGTTACCGATGATGCGGGCACGGGTTTCGTGCATACCGCCCCCAGCCATGGCGATGACGATTTCGAGATCGGACGCAAGCATGGGTTGGCGATGACATGGAACATCCTTGATGATTCCAGCTATCGCGCCGACCTGCCGTTTTTTGCCGGTCAGCGGATCATCAAGGAAGATGGCAAGCCGGGCGGTGCCAACAAGGCCGTGATCGACAAGCTGGTAGAGGTCGGCGGGCTTTTGGGGCGTCGGCGTATCACCATCTCGGATGCACATTCTTGGCGGTCCAAAGCGCCGGTGATCCGCCTGAACCGTCCGCAGTGGTTTGCCGCCATCGACAAGCCCTTGGGCGATGGGCTGGATCAATATGGGCAGTCAATCAGGGCCCGCGCGCTGACCTCCATCGACCAGCTGGTGCAATGGACCCCGCAGACGGGCCGTAACCGGCTTTATTCCATGATCGAGGCGCGGCCTGATTGGGTGCTCTCGCGCCAGCGCGCATGGGGCGTGCCGCTGACCTGTTTCACGAAAATGGGCGCGGCACCCACCGACCCCGATTTCCTGCTGCGTGATCCGGCCGTCAACGCCCGCATCCTTGACGCCTTCGAGGCCGAGGGGGCGGATGCATGGTACAAGCCCGGCGCAAAGGCGCGCTTCTTGGGCGATGCCTATGACCCCGAGGAATGGGATCAGGTCTTCGACATTCTCGATGTGTGGTTCGATTCAGGCTCGACCCATGCCTTCGTCTTGCGCGACCGCGAAGACGGGTCCGAGGACGGGATCGCGGATCTGTATCTCGAAGGCACCGACCAGCACCGGGGATGGTTCCATTCCTCGATGCTGCAAGCTTGCGGCACCATCGGGCGCGCGCCTTATCGGGGTGTGCTGACCCATGGCTTCACGCTGGATGAAAAGGGCATGAAAATGTCCAAATCCATCGGCAACACGGTCGCGCCGCAAGCGGTGATCGACCAATATGGTGCCGACATCCTGCGGCTTTGGGTGGCGCAGTCCGATTACACGGTCGATCTGCGCATCGGGCCGGAGATCCTGAAAGGCGTGGCCGACAGCTACCGCCGCTTGCGCAACACGATGCGTTTCATGCTGGGATCGCTGGCCGATGTGACGGATGCCGACCGGGTCGATCCGGCTGACATGCCCGAGTTGGAGCGCTGGGTGCTGCATCGTTTGTGGGAACTCGATGAGGTCGTGCGCAAGGGCTACGCCGCCTATGATTTCCAAGGCGTGTTCCAAGCACTCTTCAACTTCGCCACCACGGATTTGTCGGCCTTCTATTTCGACATCCGCAAGGACGCGCTTTATTGCGACGGCGACACGCCCCGCCGCCGCGCCGCGCGCACCGTGTTGGAGATGCTCTTCGAGCGGCTGACCACATGGCTTGCCCCTGTCTTGGTCTTTACGATGGAAGAGGTCTGGCTTGAGCGGCATCCGGGGGCCGATAGCTCGGTTCATCTCCAAGATTTCCCCGAGACCCCGGCGGAATGGCGCAATGACGCGTTGGCCGCGAAATGGGCCGACATCCGCCGCGTGCGCCGCGTGGTGACGGCAGCACTTGAGATCCAGCGCCAAGACAAGGTGATCGGCGCAAGCCTTGAGGCCGCACCACTGTTGCAAGTGGCCGACCCCGCGCTGGCCGCGATGCTGCAAGCGTTTGATATCGCCGATCTGTGCATCACCAGCGATCTGCACGTGGTCGCGGCTGCGCCACAGGCTGATGCCTTCCGCCTCGATGATCCGGGGCTGGGCGTGGTCTTTCACAAGGCCCAAGGCGAGAAATGCCAGCGCTGCTGGAAAATCCTGCCCGATGTGGGCCACCACAGCCATCCGGGCGTCTGCGGGCGCTGTGATACGGCCTTGGGCTGAGAACAAAGGGCGGCCCATAAGGCCGCCCTTTTTGCAAGAATGCACAAGTCTTTGTGCCTTGGGTTTCGCAGCCCTGCGCCCTAGCTTGCCCGTAACATGAAGAGGAGAGCCGCCATGTCCGATACAGAAACATACACGCCGCCCAAGGTCTGGATCTGGGACAAGGAAAATGGCGGCAAATGGGCGGGGCTGAACCGCCCGATCGCGGGGGCCACCCATGACAAGGATCTGCCGGTGGGCCGCCACCCCTTCCAGCTTTACTCCATGGGCACGCCCAATGGCGTCAAGGTCACGGTAATGTTCGAGGAATTGCTGGCTGCAGGCCATGCCGCCGAATATGACGCTTGGCTGATCCGCATCGGCAATGGCGATCAGTTCGGCAGCGGTTTCGTCGCGGTGAACCCCAATTCCAAGATCCCCGCGCTGATGGACCGCTCTGGCCCTGCGCATGTGCGGGTCTTTGAATCCGGCGCGATCTTGATGCATCTGGCCGAGAAATTCGGCGCTTTCCAAGGCCGGCCCGAAGATCGGCCAGAGCTGCTCTCATGGCTCATGTGGCAAATGGGCAGCGCGCCTTACCTTGGCGGGGGTTTTGGACATTTCTACGCTTATGCACCCTTTCCGATGGAATACCCGATCAACCGCTTCGCGATGGAAGCCAAGCGCCAGATGGATGTGCTGAATCGCCATCTGGAAGGGCGCGAATGGATATTGGGCGAGAGCTATTCCATCGCCGATATCGCGATCTGTCCCTGGTATGGGCGGCTTGCCTTGGGAGAGGCTTATGAGGCGGGTGAGTTCCTGTCGGTGCATGAATATCCCAACGTCATCGCATGGGCCGAGCGCTTCTTTGCCCGCCCCGCCGTGGCACGGGGGCGGATGGTCAACAAGACCTTCGGCCCGCCCGAGACCCAGCTATGGGAACGCCACGACGCGGCGGATTTCGACACCCAGACGCAAGACAAGCTGCAAGACAAAGGCTGAGACAGGGGCCGAAAACGCCAGTTTTCCGCATAAGGGAACTGGCGTTTTCCCTGCCGTTTCCCGCAAGGAAACCGGCCCGAACTTCGCAAAATGCGATCAATTCACAAGCTTATCCACAGTCTCAAGCTTGTTCCCATGTCACTTTCGCATCACCCGCTTGCATCACACCCTCGGCCCGATCAAAGCGCAGATAGGCGATGGCTTGCCCGCCTGCTTGGGTGAAAAGCGTGCCGGCTGACTTGTCGCCCGCCATGATCTCGGTCCCGATCGGGGCCGCACCCGCAACCGACACCGTCGCCAGCCCTTTGCGCAACTCGGTCTTGTGCTTCATGCGCGCCGTCACCTCTTGGCCGACATAGCAGCCCTTGCGATGATCGACGCCACCCATCCGGTCGAACCCGCATTCAAGGATGTAGCTGTCATCGGGGATCAACTCGACGCCTGTTTCGGGGATGCAGGCGGCGACGCGCAGCGCGTCCCAATCGATGCTAGGCGCACCGCCCGCCATACCATAGCCGCGCCAGCCAAGGCTGGCATCGCGCGGGTCGGCCCATGCCCCCGTGGGCGCATCGCCCAAACCGCGCACGACTGACAACCCGCTATCGGCAATGCCCACATCAGCGCGCAGCCGATACATCATCAAGCGCTGCGCCAAACCTTGGGCCAGATCGGCCTTCACATCGAGCAAGATATCCGCACCGCGATTGAGCAAGAAGAAATCGGCCAGATATTTTCCCTGCGGCGTGAGAAGCGCGGAATAGACCAACCCCGTGTCCGGCGCGCCCAGATCGCGGGTGACCAGCCCATGCAGAAACTTTTCCCGGTCAGCGCCCGTGATGCACAACACCATGCGATCCGTCGTCACTTCACCTTGCATCCCTGCCTCCTGCTCTGCTTTGCACAACAGCTAATCATCTGCACGCCCCACGCCAAGCCATCGCCGCTGATTGACCCTGCCAAGGGCGCGATCTACCACAGGCGCACCCGTGTCGAAGGAATTCCAACATGAGCCTTGCCAATGGCCGCCACTACCTTGCCATCCCCGGCCCCTCGGTCATGCCCGACCGCGTGCTGCAGGCGATGCATCGCCCCGCGCCGAATATCTACACCGGCGAATTGGTCGATCTGACTCATAGCCTTGTGCCTGATCTCAAGGCCGTGGCGCGCACCCGCCATCATGTCGCGATGTATATCGCCAATGGCCACGGGGTTTGGGAGGCGGCGCTGGCCAACACGCTTTCGCGCGGCGACAAGATCTTGATCCTTGCCACCGGGCGTTTCTGCCTTGGCTGGGGCGAGATGGCAGCCGCCATGCATATCGACTGCGAGATCATCGATTTCGGCCAACGCGCCGATATCGACATGGACCGCGTGGCCGAAGCACTTGCCGCCGACAAGGACCATAAGATCAAGGCCGTGATGGCCGTGCAGGTCGATACATCGACCAGCGTGCGCAACGATATTCTGGCCTTGCGCAAAACACTCGATGCAGCGGGGCATCCGGCGCTGTTGTTCTCGGACAATATCGCCTGTCTGGCTTGCGATACGTTCCACATGGATGATTGGGGCGTCGATGTGATGGTGACGGGTAGCCAAAAAGGGCTGATGACACCGCCCGGCATGGCCTTTGTCTTCTTCAACGACAAGGCCGACCGCGCGCGTGACAGGGCCGATTTGGCGACATCCTATTGGGATTGGCGCCCGCGCATGGCACCTGATGAATACTATAAATTCTTCAACGGCACGGCACCGACCCACCACCTCTATGGTCTGCGCGAAGCGCTCGACATGATCAAGGAAGAGGGGCTGGAGAATGTCTGGCAGCGCCACGCGACGCTCGCGCGCGCGGTTTGGGCGGCGCTTGACACATGGGGTGCCGGCGGCCCGATCCATGCCAATATCGCCGATCCCACCAAGCGCAGCCATGCGGTGACGACCGCCAATTTCGGCCCGGGCAACGGGCAGCGCCTGCGTGATTGGATGACGCAGAACGCGGGCGTGACGCTGGGCATCCCCTTGGGCGGCGTCGAAGGCACGGGTGGCAGGAAAGAGGATTTCCTGCGCATCGGCCATATGGGCCATGTGAACGCCCATATGGTCATGGGCGTTCTGGCGGGGCTTCAGGCCGGGATGGCGGCGCTTCAGATCCCGCATGGCGCAGGCGGGCTGGACGCAGCCGTGCAGGTGATCGCCGAGGGCTAAGGGCGTTCAGAACCCGTTCTTCGCCAGCCAATCGCGCATCCAGGCGATCTCGACCTCTTGCGCGTCGATGATCTGTTGGGCCAGTTCCCGCACCGCTGGATCGCCGCCATGTTCCAGCACCACTTGGGCCATGGCGACCGCCCCTTCATGATGGGGGATCATGCCACGGATGAAATCGGCATCCGCATTGCCGGTATAGGCGATGTTCATGTCGCGGTGCATCGCGTCATTGACCGCGCGAAATGCATCCTCGGCCGGGCCGGTCGAGGATGCGGCCATGGCGTGGCCAGCGTGCCCGCCACCATGTTGGGAATGATCCATCTGGGCTGCACCAACCCCTGCGACGATGACAATCACTGCGGCGGCGGCAAGGCCAAGCTTTACAGTGCGATTCATGGTTTGGTTCTCCTGTTTCGTGGGCCGTGCCTGCTTCCAGTAACAGGAAGGCAATTCACGAAGCCGTGAGGGCCGCCTCGGCCAGCGCGGCGGGCAAGGCCGCACCGAACGCCACCAGATCAGCGGGTGTGCCCGCTGAAACGCGGATGCAGCGATCTTGCGGCGGGGTAAAGGGCATGCGCACGAAAATGCCGCGCGCGACAAGACCTGCTAGCACCGCACGCGCAAAGGCCCCGTCGCGCCCACAATCGATGGTCACGAAATTGGTCGCCGATGGCAGGGGCATCAGCCCGTTTGCCCGCGCGATGGTGGCAATCGCCGCGCGCGCCTCGGCAATCTGCGCGACTGTTTTGCGCAAATGATCCTGATCGCCCAAAGCCGCCAGCGCTGCGGCCTGTGCCACGCGGCCCATACCGAAATGGTGGCGGATCTTGTTGAAGGCATCCGCAAATTCGGGATGCGCCAGCCCATAGCCCACACGCAGCCCGGCCAGACCATAGGCCTTGGAGAATGTGCGCAGGCGGATCACGCGCGGATGGGTCATATCCAGAGGCGGAATGGCCCCCGCGGGGGCGGTGTCGGCATAGGCCTCATCCAGTGCCAGCACGGCGCCATCGGGCAGCGCGTCGATCATCCGCTGGACCGTTGCCGCGTCATGCCAGCTTCCCATCGGGTTGTCGGGATTGGCGAAATAGATGAGTTTTGCATCAACCGCCCGTGCCTTGGCCAAAAGCGCCTCGGGATCTTCATGATCGCCCGCATAGGCCACCTTGTGAAGCACGCCACCAAAGCCCGTCACATGATAGTTGAAAGTCGGATAGGCCCCGTCCGAAGTCACGACCCCATCGCCCGGCGCAATGAGCAGGCGCACCAGATAGCCCAGAAGCCCGTCGATCCCCTCGCCCACCACGACATTGGCGCGCGCCATCCCGTGATGCGAAGCGATCGCTTCGCGCAGATCGTAAAGCTCGGGGTCGCCATACATCCACGCCGCGCCCGCCGCCTCTTGCATCGCCGCAATGGCACGCGGGCTGGGGCCAAAGACGCTTTCATTCGCGCCAATCCGCGCCACAAAAGCCGCGCCACGCGCGCGTTCCTGCGCCTCTGGCCCGACAAAGGGAACGGAGGCCGGCAAAGTCTCGACAAGTGCGGTGTAGCGGGGCGTTTTCATGGGCGAACTGAAAAGCCGAAATCCCGTCCCTGCGCAAGGGCGCACATCACGGCTGAAACTGATGCATTGCCCAATCGCGCAGGGATTGGTAGCAAAACCTTACCAATTCAGATCATCCCCGTGGAAGGGAGCCCACCGCATGCCCGTCATCACTGAAATCGAAGACCTGAAGCGGCTCTACAAGCGCCGCGTCCCCAAGATGTTCTACGATTATGCCGAAACGGGCAGCTGGACGCAGCAGACCTTCAACGACAACTGCTCGGATTTCGACGAGATCCGCCTGCGCCAGCGCATTGCCGTCGACATGGCGGGCCGCTCGACCGCGTCCAAAATGGTGGGCCAAGATGTGGCCATGCCCGTGGCACTTGCCCCCGTGGGGCTTTGCGGCATGCAATCGGCCGATGGCGAGATCAAGGCCGCCCGCGCCGCCGAGAAATTCGGCGTACCTTTCACCCTGTCCACCATGTCGATCTGCTCGATCGAAGATGTGGCAAGCCACACCAACGCGCCCTTCTGGTTCCAAGTCTACACGCTGAAGGACGACGAGTTCATGAAGCGGCTTTTCGCCCGCGCCAAGGATGCGAAATGCTCCGCGCTGGTCATCACTGTCGATTTGCAGATCATGGGCCAGCGCCACAAGGATCTGAAGAACGGCCTGTCTGCCCCGCCGAAACTGACGCCAGCCTCGATTCTGAACCTTGCCACCAAGGTGCCATGGGGGCTTGAGATGTTGCAGACCAAGCGCCGCTTCTTCGGCAATATCGTGGGCCATGCCAAGGGCGTGACCGACCCCACATCGCTGGGCAGCTGGACGGCCGAGGCCTTTGACCCCTCGCTCGATTGGGAACGGATCAAGCAGTTCCGCAGCTGGTGGGACGGCCCCGTGATCCTCAAGGGTATTCTCGACCCCGAGGATGCAAAGAAAGCCTTGGCCGTGGGTGCGGATGCTATCGTTGTGTCGAACCATGGCGGCCGGCAGCTTGACGGTGCGCTCAGTTCAATCCGCATGCTGCCCCAGATCATGGATGCGGTCGGCGACAAGATCGAGGTGCATCTCGATAGCGGCATCCGCTCAGGCCAAGATGTGCTCAAGGCGCTGGCGCTGGGTGCAAAAGGCACGATGATCGGGCGGGCCTTTGTCTATGGTCTGGGTGCCATGGGCGAGGCGGGCGTCACGAAAACCTTGCAGGTGATCCACAAGGAACTCGACACCACCATGGCGCTCTGCGGCGAACGCAATGTCGCCGATCTGGGTCGCCACAACCTCCTATTGCCACAGGATTTCGCGACCCGCTGGGCGTAAGGCCGCGCACAGCCCTCACCGAATAAGCTGTTAACCATTTGTTTAAAATTGATTGTTTCCCGGCATGGGCCGCCGGGCGGCTTGTCGCGGGCATGCGCGGTGTCATATCACCACCATAGTGAAACCGACGGCGCATAAAGGCCCCAAGCGGGAGAATCCCGGTCAAACGACCCAAGGAACCGGGATGACCTATGATGATGAAACCAACGCGCTGTTCGAGCGCGTTCTCGAGGCGCTGGCCCGCGCGGCGGGCGATCAGGCAAAACTGAGCGCGCTGCTTGCGCATTTTCCCGCTGACACCCGCGCGATGGCCGTGATCCGTGGCTTGCTGACAGCCGATACCAGCTTGCGCCACACCTTCACCGCAGGCGAGATCGCCCAGCGCGACAGCGCCTTGGCCGGGCGGGCAGCGCTTGCCTTGGCCCAGATCGCCGACCGGATCGAGGCCGAGATGCCCAGCACCCGCCAACCGGTACGCCTGTCGGAAATGGCACTGGATCGCGATAACGGCTAACGGGCGGGGCGTTTGCCTCTCGCACATGGGCACGGCGCAAGCTAGGCTCGCCACCATGAACGCCCCTGCTCCAACCATCGCCTTTTCCGACGATCAGGCCCAAGCCCATGACAGCATCGCGGCGGCGCTGCGCGGCATCGGCGTGGACCTCGACAATGACACGCTGACCCCGGCCGCCGATGGCATGGGCCGCGTGATGGCCGTGGTGGGCAAGGCGGGCTCGGGCAAGACCCTGCTTCTGGCCGAGCTTGTGCGCGCACTGCAAGCGGCGGGCGTCGATATCATTTCGGGCGATTGGGAAGGGCGCAGGCGCAAGGACCGCCGCACCGCGGCCGTGCTGGCGCCCACCAACAAGGCGGCCTCCGTCTTGCGCAATCGCGGTGTGCCGGCCACCACGATCCATCGCATTCTTTATACCCCCGTCTATGACCCCGAATACGAAAAGGTCGCCGAATGGCTGGCTGGCCAAGGTGACCGCCCGGTGATCGACGCCTTGACCGATATCGCCATGGACCGCGCCAAGCAGGTCTATGAGGCCACCACATCGGTGCCCGCCGCACTCGCCTCTGCGGGTCTGCGCGGATCGGATTTCATCACCGGCTGGAAGCGGCGCGAAGATCCGCTGGATATCGGCTTGATCGATGAATCCTCCATGCTCGATGACCGCCAATTCGACGATCTGCGCGAGATCTTTCCCTTTCTCGTGCTTTTCGGCGACCCGGCCCAGCTTGCCCCCGTGAACCAATCAGGCCAGATGGTCTTCGATAAGGTCACGGGTCCCGACCGCCTCGACTTGGCGCGCATCCACCGCCAAGAGGCGGGCAACCCGATCCTCGATCTGGCCCATGCCTTGGGCGACCCCGACCTCAGCTTTGCGCAATTCGAGCGTATGATCCATGACGCCGCCGCCCGCGACCCGCGCATCGAGATCGCGGCCCGCGTCGATGCCGATCTGATGGCGCGCAGCCCCGTGCTGGTCTGGCGCAACGCCACCCGCATCCGGCTGATCACCGCCTTTCGCGCCGCCCATGGCGCGCCCGATGATGCACTCATCCCCGGTGAGCCCTTGATCTGCGACGGAATCGAATTGCCGCTGAAACACCGCAAGAAACGCATCGACCTCGAAGCGCGCGGCCTGATCAAGGGCGCGCCGGTGATCTATCTGGGCCCCGGCGCGCGCCCCGGTTTCTCGCGGCTGCATGTGCTGGGTGCCGAAAGCCCGCGCTTTTCGGCGGCTTCCATCGTCAAGATCGAAAAACCCGACGAAGAAGAACCCTTCATCCCCTATGCCGCGCGCATGGGGGCGGCGTTCTTGCATGGCGCGGCGGTCACCATCCACAAGGCCCAAGGCAGCCAATGGAACGCGGTGCAGGTCTTTGCCCCCGATCTTTACGCCGCCGCCCAAGCAGGCCGGGTCGAGGCAGGACAGGCGCTATGGAAGCGGCTGGCCTATGTCGCCATCACCCGCGCCGAAGAAAAACTGATCTGGGTCACCCGCTATGCGCTGGCCCGCCCGAAAGAGGCATTGGGGATCGAAGATCTGCCCAACCCCACCACGGCCCTGATCTTGGAAGGACCCGAGGAGACATGACCAAAACCATCATCGTCACAGGCGCCAGTGCCGGCATCGGTGCCGCCGTCGCCACCCATATGCTCGCTGCAGGTTGGACCGTGGGCCTTGCGGCGCGGCGGCACGACAAGCTGACGCAGATCGCGGCCCCTTTCGGCGCACGCGCGGTGATCATGCCACTCGATGTGACCGATGCGCAGGCCGTCAGCACCGCCTTCACGCAATTCGCCACAGATCAAGGGCGGCTCGATGTGCTGTTCAACAATGCCGGCATCTTCACCCCCACCGCCCCCTTGGACGAGATCGCGCTTGATGATTGGCATAATGCCGTCGCGGTCAACCTGACGGGCATGTTCATTTGCGCGCGCGCGGCCTTCGGGCTGATGCGCCGCCAATCCCCGCAAGGCGGGCGCATCATCAATAACGGCTCGGTCTCGGCCCATGCGCCCCGCGCGGGCGCGGCCCCCTATACGGCCACCAAGCACGCCATCACCGGGCTCACGAAACAAATCGCGCTCGATGGCCGCCCCTATGATATCGCCTGCGGCCAGATCGATATCGGCAATGCCGAAACCGATCTCTTGCGCGATGCCGCCCAGCAAGCGATGGCGCGCGGCGACGCACCACCCGAGGTGATGGATCTGGCCCATGTGGCAACAAGCGTCCATCACATGGTCAGCCTGCCACCATCGGCCAATATCCTGTTCCAGACCATCATGGCCACGAAAATGCCCTTCGTAGGCCGGGGCTGAGCCACCATCTTTGCTTCACAAATACTCTGGGGGGCGGCTGCGCGCGCGCAGCCGGGGGGCAAAGCCCCCCGTACAAAAACAACGGGGCAAAGCCCCACCGCTTAGCCGCGCATATACCGAAACACCGCCGAGGCCATCCAGCCCGCCGCGATCGCGATGACCAGCGACAAGATCCCGTAGATCAGCGGCCGCTCATGGGCGAGGTTGTAGATCCACCGCTCCAGCCCGACCTTGCGCACCGGGATCAGCTGCTCATGCAGATCGACCACCACGCCGCCACGCGTCAGGATAATCCGCGTCAGGTAATCACCCTCGGTCAGATTGGCGGGCAGGCGCACGGCGGTGTCGAACAAGGTCTGTTCACGAAACCGCACCGCCCCTTCATTCAGTTGATAGGCCCCGTCATCGCTGCGAATGCGGATCAAGGCCGCATTGAACAAGGGCTGATCGGCGCGCCCCGTCCCCACCGCGCGGATCGCTTGGTTCAGCGTGATCCGATGGCGCAGATCTTCGGTCTGCGACAGCGCTTGGGCCAAGGGAGCCGTTGTTGACACGGCGTAAAAGCTGGGGGCTTCGTCGATCTGCGAGGCGTCGGCATTGACCCAGATCCCAAAGCGCCGCTCCTTGCGGCGCACGGTGACGGGCTGGCTTGGCCCTTGCACCGTGACGATCACCTCCAGCGGTTCCGCTCCGGGCGGCGGGGCCGCGCGCTGCACCGCGCCATAGATCAAGATCTCCGAGCCTGCGAAATTCGTGGTGATGGCGATCGCCTCTTGGCTCAGGCCCGCCACGACGCGCTCGGCCTGCGCGGGCGCCGCCAGCAGCAAGGCCAGCGCGCAAATCCCAATCAGCCGCGCCATCAATGCCCTGCCCCGTCGAAACCGATGACGTAAAGCTCATCGGGCATGACCAACAGATCGAAGGCAAGCTTGCCGCAAACCAGCAAGACCATGATCGACAACAAGATGCGCAGCTGTTCGGCCTTGAGTTTCACACCGATCGCCGCCCCGATCTGTGCGCCGATCACGCCGCCCACCAGCAGCAAGACGGCCAAAACCATATCGACAGTGTAATTGGTCGTGGCATGCATCAAAGTGGCAAAGCCGGTCACGAAGATGATCTGGAACAGCGAGGTGCCGACCACCACCTTGGTGGGCATCCCCAACAGGTAGATCATCGCCGGCACCATGATAAAGCCGCCGCCGACACCCATGATCGCAGCCAAGACACCGACGAAAACCCCCACCACAAGCGGCGGAATGACCGAGATATAAAGCCCCGATGTCCGAAACCGCATCTTGAGGGGGAGCGCGTGGATCCAACCCCGATGCCTGCGCGGCAGCGCCGCCGCACCTGCCGGGCTGCGCGCCCGCCGGATCGCACGCAGGCTTTCGAAAAACATCAGCCCGCCGATAATGCCAAGAAAGACGACATAGCAAAGCTTGACTAACAGATCGACCTGACCGATCGCGGTCAGCGCGGCGAAAATCTGTACCCCTACCGCCGCACCGACCAAGCCGCCGATCAACAAAACCGTCCCCATGCGTAGATCGACAGTCTTGCGCTTGAGATGGGCCAATACCCCCGAAAAGGACGAGGCCACGATCTGATTGGCCTCGGTCGCCACGGCGACAGCGGGGGGAATGCCGATGAAAAACAGCAGCGGCGTCATCAAGAACCCGCCACCCACGCCGAACATGCCCGACAAGACACCGACGATCCCACCCAGCCCAAGCAGCAAGAACGCGTTCACGCTGACTTCGGCAATGGGGAGGTAGATTTGCATGACGTTACGGCCAATTGCCCGTTATTCGCGTCAGCCTTAGCGCGCCATGCGCGCCAAGGCCAGACGTGAGATCACCCGCACCCTGCGACGGATCGGAACAGGCGGCGCGCATGGCGCGCTCAGATCACCATCACATCAAGCGGCGGAAAGCCGTTGAAGCCGACCGAAGCATAGGACGAGGTATAGGCACCGCAGTTGCGGATGATCACTTTATCGCCCGATTTCAAGGCCAAAGGCAGCGCGACGGGGCGCTTTTCGTAAAGCACATCGGCACTGTCGCACGACGGCCCGGCCAAGATGCAGGGGCCTGTCGCCTCGCCATCATGGGGGGTGACGAATTGGTAGCGGATCGCCTCGTCCATGGTTTCGGCCAGACCCGAGAACTTGCCGATATCGAGATAGACCCAGCGATGCAGATCATCCTCGGATTTGCGCGCGACAAGCAATACCTCGGCCGCGATCATGCCTGCCTCGGCCACCATGCCGCGACCGGGCTCTGCCATGATGCGGATGCCTGCTGGGAAATGCGCGGTGACTTGGGCCATCACGGCCTCGGCATAGGCGGTCGGATGGGGGATTGCCTCGCCGTAGAAGGCCGGGAAACCGCCGCCGATGTTGAGCAGGTCCAGATCGAACCCTGCCGCCACTGCCGCGTCCCATACAGCCGCGATCTGTGCCAGCGTATCGCCCCACATCAACGGGTCGCGCGTTTGCGATCCGACATGGAAGCTCAGCCCAACAGGGCGCAGGCCCAGATCACGCGCCTGTGCCATCAAGGCCAGCGCCGTGTCGCGGGTGGTGCCGAATTTGCGCGTCAGCGGCCAATCCGCGCCAGAGGCTTCGACCAGCAGGCGGATGTAGACCTCGGCGCCCGGTGCATGGGCGGCGATCTTCTCGATCTCTTCGGCGGCGTCTGCTGCAAACAGCGTGATGCCCACCTGATGCGCATAGGCGATATCGGCCACGCGTTTGATCGTGTTGCCATAGGAAATCGTATCGGGATGCGCGCCATGGCGCAGGCACAATTCGATCTCGCCACGCGAGGCGGCATCGAACTTGGAGCCCAGCGCGACGAGGCGCTCGATGATCTCGGGCGCGGGGTTTGCCTTGACCGCGTAATGGATCGCAGCCTGCCCAAGCCCTGCAGCCAGCGCGCGGTACTGGGTATCGACGCGGTCAATCTCGATCACCAGCGTGGGTCGTGCAAAATCGGTCGCGGCAATGAATGCCTCGAGGCGCGCGGACGGGACGGGAAAAGAGGCCGAGAAATCGGCATTCGTAGCGTTCATGGTCATCTCCGACAGACCGGGGGCAAAAGCCCCGCAAAGTTCCAAGGGAGACGTTACCGTCGCTACGTAACTGCGATGGTTATGCCGGCTAGCCGGAGTACCACCCGTGACAGAGGCGCGTGCGTTGGCGTCTTGCGGCGGGCATATGAGGCCGTTTCCCTGTTGATGCAAGCAAAATTTTTGTGACGCTCCCGGTTTTTTCGATGCATGCGCCAAAAGCGGTTTTTCGCAGCCTGACATCAGCAGGCATGATCTGCCCCAATGCACAGGATCGGTGCAGCGGCGGGGAATACATCGCCATCCCATTGCGCGATAAGATCGCGCCCATCACCCAAGGAATGGAGCCGCGCCATGACCCCCGAAACACAGAAAACCAGCGGTGCAAGAATCGGGCATGTGCATCTGAAAGTCGCCGATCTTGCGCGGTCGGTCGCCTTTTACCAAGCGGCACTCGGCCTTGAAGTACAACAATATTTCGGCACGGAAGCGGCGTTTTTGTCCTTCGACGGCTATCACCACCACCTTGGGCTGAACACCTGGCACAGCGCGCGCGGCCCACGCCCGGCGCCCAATGCGACGGGGCTTTATCACACGGCCTTTCTCTACCCTGATCGTGCCGCATTGGGGCGCGCTTTGCGCCGCGCGATCGATGCCGGTGTGCGTTTGGAGGGGGCGGCCGATCATGGCGTGTCGGAGGCGGTTTATTTCAGTGATCCCGATGGCAATGGGATCGAACTTTACTGGGACCGTGCGCCGCAGGATTGGCCGCGCGACAAGGCAGGGCAATTGGCGATGGGCAATGCAGGCTTGGATCTCGCGGCGCTTTTGGCCTTGGCCTGAACGGCGCGATGATGGCACGCGCATGCCGATCGGCACCGTGACGGCCTAAGCCTGTGGACAGCCCCGCGCCCGCGCGTCATGCTGGGCCGCCGAAACAGGGAAAATCTGATGCGCAAATTCCTCGTGGTGCTCGATGACACCCGCGAATGCCTCAACGCCATGCGATTTGCCGCCATGCGCGCGGCCAATACGCAAGGCGGGGTCGAAATCTTGTCGGTGATTCCCCCCGATGAATTCAACCATTGGATCGGCGTGGCCGAGGTGATGCGCGCCGAGGCGCGCGAGCGGATCGAGGCGCATTTCAACGTCTTCGCCAAATGGATGCGTGACCGCCAAGGCGTGGACCCCTCGCTCGTGATCCGCGAGGGCGAACCCGTGACGGAGATTCTCGCCCACATTCGCGAAGCGTCCGAGATCGGGGTGCTGGTCTTGGGTGCGGGTGCGGGCAAATCGGGTCCGGGGCCGCTGGTAACCGCGATGATCAGGCAATCGGGCACTTTGCCCGTGCCGATCACCATCGTGCCGGTAGAACTGAGCAAGGAACAGCTGGAACAGATCACCTGAAGCCAGGTCGGATATGTCTTAACGGCGGTCGCGGCGACCAGCGCACGGGCCCACATCAATGCCGACCGGGCCGGCGCGCGAAAAGTTTAGAACGGTTCCAAAACTTGACTCTGCCAGCGTCCGCGCGCATATCTGCACAAAGCGATAAGGAACGCGTCCCATGTTCATCCAGACCGAATCCACCCCCAACCCGGCCACGCTGAAATTCCTGCCCGGCCAGACCGTGCTCGAGATGGGAACCGCGGATTTCCCCAGCGCCGCAGCCGCCGAGAAATCGCCCTTGGCCGCGCGCATCTTTGCGGTCGACGGCGTGACGGGCGTGTTCTTCGGGACCGATTTCGTGACCGTGACCAAGGCCGAAGATGCCGCGTGGGAGCATATCAAGCCCGCCCTTCTGGGTGCGATCATGGAGCATTACCAATCCGGCGCGCCGGTGATGGAGGGTGAAGGCGGCGGCACCGGTGGCCACGCCGAGCATAGCGGCGAGGATGCCGATATCGTCATCCAGATCAAATCACTGCTTGATACCCGCGTGCGCCCTGCCGTGGCCCAAGATGGCGGCGATATCACCTTTCACGGCTTCGACCGCGGCGTGGTCTACCTGCATATGCAGGGGGCCTGCGCGGGCTGCCCGTCATCCACCCTGACGCTCAAGATGGGGATCGAGAACCTGCTGCGCCACTACATCCCCGAAGTCCTCGAGGTGCGCCCCGTCAACGTATGATGTCGACCTCCGAGCCCCTTATTCTGGCCTTCGACACATCGGCCGCGCATTGCGCGGCCGCTTTGTTGTCGGGCGACAAGCTCTTGGCCCATGCCCATGAGCCGATGGCCAAGGGACAGGCCGAGCGCCTGATGGTTCTGATCACCGAGGTGATGGCCATGGGCGGGGCCAAGCTTGGCGACTTGTCGGCCATCGGCGTTGGCGTGGGGCCGGGCAATTTCACCGGCATCCGCATCTCGGTCTCGGCGGCGCGCGGATTGGCGCTTGGGCTTGGGGTTCGAGCGGTCGGCGTAAGCACGCTTGCGGCGCGGGCTTTTGGCCTGCCGCGCCCGATCACGGTGATCGAGGATGCGCGCCGAGGTGAGATTTATCTACAAGATTTCGACGATATCGAGGGGGATGGCCCGCTTTTGCTTACGGCGGGCGACCTGCCGCATGTCCTGTCCTGCCTCAGGGTCACTGGCACGGGCGTGGCGCTGGCCGCCGAGGTCATCCCCGGCCTGACAATCTTGCCCCCGCCCCTGCCCTTGGCCGAAGCCATCGCGCGCATCGCCGGACAGAATTGGCAGGTGCCGAACCTGCCGCGGCCTGCACCGCTTTACCTGCGCGCAGCCGATGCCGCGCCGTCCCGCGACGGCGGGCCGGTGATGTTGCCCGCATGACACCCGCCCGCATGGCCGAGATCCATGCCGCGGCTTTCGCCGGTCATGGCCAGATTTGGCCCGAGGGCGAGATCGCCGCGATGCTGGCCAAACCGCTCATCCATGCCGTGACCCTTGCGCAAGATGGCTTTGCCTTGGTGCAAATCATCCCCCCCGAGGCAGAGCTTTTGACCATCGCCATCAGCCCCGATGCGCAAGGCAAGGGGCATGGTCGCGCGCTCTTGGCCAGCGTGATGGCGCAAGCGCGGATCGCGGGGGCCACGCGCCTGTTTCTGGAGGTGGCCGCCGATAACCACGCGGCTTTGGCACTTTATCGTTCAACGCAATTCATCCAAACCGGCCAGCGGCGCGGCTATTATCAGCGCCCCGGCGGGGTTGCGGTCGATGCCATCACATTCGGCTGTGACCTCAGCGCCTAAAAACGCGGCATTCCTATGAAAAATTGACCCAAGGGCAGTTTCTCCCTGCAGGGTTTTTGACAGAATCGAGTTGACCGCGCCGCCCGGCTACGCGCTTAATCGTGCAGGGGATGACGTAAAATCCTTAGAAACATTCGCGATGCGCGGCTGCCATGCGCCGCCGCTATCCGGTCCAATCGGGAGTAAGATCATGAACATGAAAACCACGCTGATGGGCGCTGCTGCTGCACTTGCCATGACCGCCACGGGCGCGCTGGCCGATGGGCCGGCGATCATTTTCGACCTCGGCGGCAAGTTCGACCGCTCGTTCAACGAAGCGGCCTTCAATGGCGCAGAGCTTTGGGCCTCGGAAACCGGCGGCACCTACCGCGAGATCGAACTGACCTCGGATGCGCAGCGTGAACAGGCGATGCGCCGTCTGGCCGAAGCGGGTGCCAACCCCGTCGTGATGGCGGGCTTTAGCCAAGCGACCGCTTTGTCCGTCGTGGCCCCTGACTACCCCGACACCACCTTTGTTATCATCGATGGCGTGGTCGACGCCCCCAATGTGCGCTCGGTCATCTTCTCGGAACATGAAGGCTCCTACCTGGTCGGCATGCTGGCCGCCATGGCCTCTGAATCAGGCACCGTCAGCTTTGTGGGCGGCATGGATATTCCGCTGATCTCGCGCTTTGCTTGCGGCTATGCGCAGGGTGCCGCCGCTGTGAACGGCGATATCACCGTGATCGCGAACATGACCGGCACCACTGGTGCGGCATGGAACGACCCGGTGCGTGGTGGTGAATTGACCCGTGGTCAGATCGCCCAAGGCTCGGATGTGGTCTTTGCCGCCGCTGGCGGTACCGGGCTTGGCGTGCTGCAAGTGGCCGCCGACGAAGGTATCTTTTCGGTCGGCGTGGACAGCAACCAAAACCATCTTCACCCCGGTTCGGTCCTGACCTCGATGCTCAAGCGCGTCGATGTGGCCGTGCATGACGCCTTCACCACCGGCCCCGAAGTGGCGACCGGCATCCATGTCTTCGGTCTGGCCGAAGATGGTGTGGGCTATGCGCTCGATGAGAACAACGCCGAGTTGATCACCGCCGAGATGCAGGCCGCCGTGGACACTGCGCGCGCCGCGATCATCGCAGGCGATATCATGGTGCATAACTTCACCGATGACGGCACCTGCCCCGTGCAGATGCAGTAAGCCTTGGTGAAGTGATACCTGCGCGGGCCGTGGTGCGATGAACACCGCGGCCCGTTCCACATCGGATGCATCCGGGGGATATGCGATCAGATGACCGACGCGCCAGCCATTGAACTCAGGGGCATATCCAAAGCCTTTGGCCCCGTGCAGGCCAACAAGGATATCGCGATGTCCGTCGCGCGCGGCACGATCCACGGGATCGTGGGCGAGAACGGCGCAGGCAAATCCACGCTGATGTCGATCCTCTATGGCTTCTACAAGGCCGACCGGGGCGAGATTTTCATCAATGGCAAAGCCACCGCCATTCCCGACAGCCAAGCCGCAATCCGCGCGGGCATCGGCATGGTGCATCAGCATTTCAAGCTGGTCGAGAATTTCACCGTGGTCGAGAATGTGATCTTGGGCGCCGAAGATGGGGCGATGCTGCGCCCCTCCATCGCCAAGGCGCGCAGGCTTTTGACCGAGCTATCCGAGGAATACGGGCTGAAAGTCGATCCCGACGCGATCATCGAGGATCTGAGCGTCGGCCATCAGCAACGGGTCGAGATCCTCAAACAGCTTTACCGCCATGCCGATATCCTGATCCTTGATGAGCCCACAGGCGTTCTGACCCCCTCCGAGGCAGATCAGCTGTTCCGCATCCTCGAACGGCTGCGCGCCGAGGGGAAAACCATCATCCTGATCACCCACAAGCTGCGCGAGATCATGGAGATCACCGACACCGTCAGCGTGATGCGGCGCGGCGAGATGACCAATACGGTCAAGACCGCAGACACATCGCCCGCCGCACTGGCCGAGATGATGGTGGGCCGCAAGGTGCTGTTGCAGGTCGATAAAACCCAAGCTCAACCCGGCGAGGTGGTGTTATCCGTCCGCGATCTGCGCGTCACGCGCGGCGGGGTGACCCGGCTCAAGGGCGTGTCATTCGACATTCGGCGTGGTGAGATCCTCGGTATCGCGGGTGTGGCGGGCAATGGGCAGACAGAACTGCTCGAGGTGCTGGGCGGCATGATCGCGGCATCGGGTGGCAGTGTCAGCTTGTTTGGCCAACCCCTCGATATCACCGGAACCGCCGCCAATGGGCAGACGCGGCGTGCCCGCGGCATCGGCCATGTGCCCGAGGACCGGCAAACCGAAGGGCTGATCATGCCCTTCGAGGCATGGGAAAACGTGGCCTTCGGCTATCATTTCGATCCGAAATACAATTCCGGCCCGCTGATGGACAATGCCGCGATCCGCGCCGATTGCGCCGACAAGATGGCGCGCTACGATGTGCGCCCGCCCAATCCGCGCCTGCCTGCGCGCAATTTCTCAGGTGGCAACCAGCAAAAAATCGTGGTCGCCCGCGAGATGGACCGCGCCCCCGACCTTCTCTTGGTCGGCCAACCCACGCGCGGCGTCGACATCGGTGCGATTGAATTCATCCACAAACAGATCATCGCTCTGCGCGATCAGGGCAAGGCGATCTTGCTCGTCTCCGTGGAACTCGACGAGATCATGGGCCTATCCGACCGGATCGCTGTGATGTTCGACGGGCAGATCATGGGCGAACGCCTGCCGCAGGAAACCGACCAGAACGCGCTTGGCTTGTTGATGGCAGGCGTGACCGAGGGGGCGGCGTAATGGACAAGATGCCGAAATGGGCCGATGTGGTGCTGATCCCGCTGATCAGCGTGATCCTTGCGCTTTTGGTGTCAGGTTTGGTCGTGGCGATCATCGGCGAAAGCCCTTGGCGGGCGATGCAGGTGATGGTCAAGGGCGCTTTCGGCTCGGCTTATGGTTGGGGCTATACGCTCTATTACGCCACGAATTTCATCTTCACGGGGCTGGCCGTGGCAGTGGCCTTTCACGCGCGGCTGTTCAATATCGGGGGTGAGGGGCAAGCGGCCCTTGGCGGCTTGGGCGTCGCGGTGATCTTGCTGGCTGTGGATTGGCCGCATTGGACCCTCGCGCTTGCCGCCGCAATGGGCTTTGCGATGCTTTTCTCGGCCCTTTGGGCCGCCGTGCCTGCTTATCTGCAAGCCAAGCGCGGTAGCCATATCGTGATCACAACGATCATGTTCAACTACATCGCCTCGGCGCTTTTGGTCTATTTGCTCGTCAATGTCCTCCGCGTGGAAGGGTCGATGGCGCCGGAAAGCGCAAGCTTCGCGGCCGCGACCCATCTGCCAAGCGCGGCCGATTTCGCGGGCGGGCTTGGCTTTCGCGGCTCGACGCCGCTCAACATCTCGATTTTTCTGGCGTTGATCGCCTGCGTGCTGGTCTGGCTTTTGATCTGGCGCACAAGGCTGGGCTACGAGATCCGCGCCTTTGGCCATTCCGAAACGGCGGCCGTTTATGCGGGCATCAACCCCACCAAGATCATCATGATCACCATGCTGATCTCGGGTGCGCTGGCGGGCATGATGGCGATCAATGTCGTGATGGGCGAGGCCGAGCGCTTGGTGCTCGATTTCGTCGAAGGGGCGGGTTTCGTGGGCATTGCGGTGGCACTCATGGGCCGCTCGCATCCAGTGGGCGTGGTGCTGGCCGCCCTTCTCTTCGGCGCGCTTTACCAAGGCGGGGCCGAGTTGCAGTTCGAAATGCCCGCCATCAGCCGCGAGATGATCGTCGTGATCCAAGCCCTCGTGATCTTGTTCACCGGCGCGCTCGACAACATGGTGCGCATGCCGGTGCAAAAGCTTTTCCTCGCGCTCAAGCGCCGCCGCGATGACGCCGCGCGCCCCAACCCGGCGGAGTGAGATCATGGATTTCCTGACCATCTTGCAAATCCTTGACAGCACCGTCCGGCTGGCCACCCCGCTTTTGCTCGCCTGTCTCGCCGGGCTGTGGTCGGAACGCGCGGGCATTTTCGACATCGGGCTTGAGGGCAAGATGCTGATCGCGGCGTTTTTTGCCGCCGCCATCGCCTATACCTCGGGCCTCGTCTGGGTCGGGCTCTTGGCCGGGATCGCCGCCTCGATGGTGCTGGCGCTTTTGCATGGCTTGGCCTCGATCACCTTTCGCGGCAATCAGCTGATCTCGGGCGTGGCGATCAATTTCCTGGCCGCGGGACTGGCCGTGGTGATCGCCCAGACATGGTTCGCCCAAGGGGGCCGCACCCCGCAGCTGTCGTCGGATGCGCGTTTTGCCAATATCGAATTGCCGGGCGCGGCAACCCGCATCCGCGACATCGCCCAGCAAGGGCCGCTCGGGCAAACCTATTCCGAGCTGATCTCGGGCCATTCGATCCTTGTCTATCTGGCGTTGGCCTGCGTGCCGCTGACTTGGTGGCTGCTGTATCGCACGCGCTTTGGCCTGCGGCTGCGCGCGGTGGGCGAAAACCCGGCCGCGGTCGACACAGCCGGGATCTCGGTCGTGGGCCTGCGCTTTGCCGCCGTGCTGATCGCGGGCGTTTTGTGCGGGATTGCCGGGGCGTACCTTTCAACCGCGCTCTCGTCTGGTTTCGTCAAGGATATGAGCGCAGGCCGCGGTTTCATCGCGCTGGCCGCCCTCATCTTCGCCAAGTGGCGGCCATGGTATGCGCTCTCGGCCTGTCTTCTGTTCGGCTTCTTCGATGCAGTGGGCAATCGTTATCAAAACATCCAATTGGGCGAGTTCATCGTGCCGGTGCAGTTCATGCAGGCCCTGCCCTATATTCTCGTGGTCATCGTGCTGGCGGGCCTTGTAGGCAAGGCCATACCGCCGCGCGCGGGGGGGGAGCCCTATGTCAAAGAACGCTGAAGATCTGGCCAGTTTCATCCGCGACCGCGCAGGGGCAAAGCCGCCCGCATACGGCATGGTGCTTGGCTCGGGCCTTGGCCATATCGCCGATCAGGTCGATGGCGTGGCGATCGACTACGCCGACCTGCCCGGCTTTCCCCATGCGGGCGTGTCGGGGCACAACCCCAAGCTGGTCATCGGCGATCTGGAGGGGTGCCGCGTCGCCATTTTCGGGGGCCGCGCGCATTACTACGAAAGCGGGCGCGGCGATGCGATGCGCCTGCCCTTGGAGGTGCTGAAGGCACTGGGGGGCGAACGTCTGATCCTGACCAATGCGGCAGGCTCGATGCACCCCGATCTTGATCCGGGCGATCTGATGCTTTTGTCCGATCATATCAATTTCTCGGGCCTGAACCCGTTGATCGGCGAGAAAACCGATGCGCGTTTCGTGCCGATGACGCAGGCCCATGACCCCGATCTGCGCGCCGCACTGAAAGCCGCAGCATTGGCCGAAGATATCCCCCTGATGGAGGGGGTCTATGCGTGGTATTCCGGCCCCTCGTTCGAGACACCTGCCGAGATCCGCGCGATCCGCATCCTCGGGGCCGATGCGGTCGGCATGTCGACCGTGCCAGAGGTGATCTTGGCCCGTTTCTTGGGTCTCAAGGTCGCGGCGATCTCGACCATCACCAACAAGGCGGCGGGGCTGTCGGACGAACAGATCAGCCATGAGCATACCAAGGCGATGGCGCCCTTGGGCGCGGCCAAGCTCGAGCGCATCCTGCGGCGGATGCTGCGCGGCTAAGGGGGGCAGCCTTTCAGGCGAAGGCCGCTTCCAGCGCGATCTCGACCATATCGGCAAAGCTCGATTGCCGGTCGGCCGCGGGGAGTTCTTCCTTGGTGATCAGGTGATCGGAAATCGTCAGCACCGCCAAAGCCCGCACACCGTAGCGCGCGGCCAGCGTATAAAGCTCGGCCGCCTCCATCTCGACGGCCAGAACACCGTGGCGCATCAATTGCGCATTCAGATCGTCGCGCTCATCATAAAACACATCCGAGGAATAGATGCCGCCCACATGGGTCGGCACGCCGCGCGCCAATGCGGCGCGATGGGCCGCCGCCAAAAGCCCGTAATCGGCGCAAGGGGCGAACTGCATTTCGCGAAAAATCCCGCGCGACGGCGTAGATAGCGAAGAACAACTCATCGCCAATACGATATCGCGCAATCCGATATTGGCCTGCATCGCGCCCGCTGATCCAATGCGGATGACGGTTTTGGCACCGTAATCGCGGATCAATTCATTGGCATAGATCGACAGGCTGGGCATACCCATCCCCGATCCGTGAATCGTGACGCGATGACCGCGCCACGTTCCGGTATATCCCAACATGCCGCGCACCCGATTGACGCAAACGGCATTGTCGAGAAATGTTTTGGCGGCCCATTCGGCGCGCAGTGGATCACCCGGCATCAAGATCGTTTCAGCGATCTCACCGGGCTTTGCGCCGATATGGACCGTCATTGGCTCAGATCGCCATCGTGTCGAGCGATTTGCCCGCCGCGAGTGCCTCTTTGATCCATGCAGGCTGACGCCCACGGCCAGACCATGTCTGTGAGCTATCGGCAGGGTTGGCGTATTTCGCAACACCCTTGGCAGTGGCTTTGCCTGCTGCCTTTCCACCGATCAATTCTTCGAGCGTAAAACCATGCTCTTTCGCGGTCGCGCGCACAGCGGCAAGCGCTTCTGTCCGCTTCTTTTTCTCGTAACCCTTAATCGCGGCTTCGACTTCTTTATGATAAGCCTGCAGTTCAGTGAGGCTCATATTGTCGATCGACTTTACCATAATTGGCCCTTTCGGCGTAATTACACTGCGCCGGATATGCCGTATCGTTTTTTAAAATGCAAGCTTGCATTATGGCCCCAGCCATATCTGGCTTTTAATTCATTCTGCCGCGAATTCCTTGGGATCGGCCAAAGAAACGACATCCTGCATGATGGTATTCAATTCGAAATCTTTGGGCGTATAGACCCGTGCAACGCCAAAAGACTTCAACTTTTCAGCATCTTCATCGGGGATGATCCCACCCACCATGACGGGAATATGACCCAATCCTGCGCCGCGCAAACGCTCCATCACATCGGCGATCAAGGGAACATGACTGCCCGATAGAATGGATAGGCCTATGACATGCGCCCCCTGCGCGCGGGCTGTCGCGATGATCTCCTCGGGCGTGAGCCGGATACCATCATAGGTGATGTCCATCCCGCAATCGCGCGCACGGAAAGCAATTTGTTCGGCACCGTTGGAATGCCCATCCAGCCCGGGCTTGCCGACCAGAAACTTCAGCCGTCGGCCCAGCCGGTCGCTGACCGCATCAACGGCGGCGCGGATCTCATCCAAGCCTTCGGTCTTGTTGGATACCGATGCCGACACACCCGTTGGCCCGCGATACTCCCCATGCACCGCGCGCATCACACCGGCCCATTCGCCCGTAGTCACCCCGGCCTTTGCCGCCGCGATCGAGGCGGGCATGACATTGCGCCCCGCGCTTGCGGCCGCACGCAGTTCATCAAGTGCCGCCTTGACCGCCGCTGCATCGCGGCCTGCGCGCCATGCATCGAGCCGCGCGATCTGATCTTGTTCCACCGCCGGATCGACCACCATGATCCCGCCATCAGCGCCTACCAGCGGCGATGGCTCAGATGCGGTGTATTTGTTCACGCCCACCACAACCGTCTCGCCCCGCTCGATCCGGTTCACCCGGTCAGCGTTGGAATCGACCAAACGCGCCTTCATGTAATCGATCGCGGCAATGGCTCCGCCCATCGCATCCAGATTGGCCAACTCCGCGCGCGCGCCGGCCTTGAGCTCCTCCACCTTGGCATCGACCGCCGGGTTGCCATCGAACAGATCGTCGAATTCCAAAAGATCGGTTTCATAGGCCATGATCTGCTGCATCCGCATCGACCATTGCTGATCCCATGGCCGCGGCAGGCCCAAGGCCTCGTTCCATGCGGGCAATTGCACCGCGCGCGCGCGCGCCTTTTTCGACAGCGTCACGGCCAGCATCTTGATCAAGATCCGATAGACGTTGTTTTCGGGCTGCTGCTCGGTCAGGCCAAGGGAATTGACCTGAACCCCATAGCGGAAGCGGCGGTATTTCGGATCGCTCACGCCATAGCGGGTCTCGCAAATCTCGTCCCAGAGATCCACAAAAGCGCGCATCTTGCACATCTCGGTCACGAAACGGATGCCCGCGTTCACGAAAAACGAGATCCGTCCGACAAGGACCGGGAAATCATCCTCGGGCACGCGCGGGCGCAATTCATCGAGAACCGAGATCGCCGTCGCAAGCGCAAAGGCCAACTCCTGCTCGGGCGTGGCGCCGGCCTCTTGCAGGTGATAGGAACACACATTCATCGGGTTCCATTTCGGCACATTGGTATAGCAATACTCCGCCACGTCCGCGATCATCGCCAGGCTGGGTTTGGGCGGGCAGATATAGGTGCCGCGGCTGAGATATTCCTTGATCAGATCGTTCTGCACCGTGCCTTGCAATTGCGTGATGTCAGCGCCTTGCTGTTCGGCCACGGCGATATAAAGCGCCAAAAGCCAAGGGGCCGTGGCGTTGATCGTCATCGAGGTATTCATCTGCTCAAGCGGGATCTGGTCGAACAAACTCGCCATATCGCCCAAGTGGCAGATCGGCACACCGACCTTGCCCACCTCGCCGCGCGCCAGCACATGGTCGCTGTCATAGCCCGTCTGCGTGGGCAGATCGAAAGCCACCGAAAGCCCGGTCTGCCCCTTGGCCAGATTGCCCCGATACAGCGCGTTCGAGGCTGTGGCCGTGGAATGGCCGGCATAGGTGCGAATGAGCCAAGGATTATCGCGCGTGCGGGCTGTCATAGGTGGCTCCTATCGTGCGTTCGGCAATAAGATTACGCTGAGACGCGTATATTGAAAACATTATGACCTTGTCAATTCGCTGCATCGCGGCAAAACACGCGACAACTCCCCTCTGGCCCAGTTGCGCGCGGCAAGATAGCCTCGCGCCATGCTGCGCTACATCCTCACCCGCGCTTTTTCTCTGGGGCTTAGCCTGATCTTGGCGAGCGTCGTGATCTTTGCGCTGATCGAGGTGATCCCCGGCGATCCGGCCAGCTACATGATGGGGCTGAACGCAACGCCCGAGAACCTTGCCGCACTCCGGGCCGAGCTTGGCCTCGATGCCGGGCCAATGGCGCGGTATCTCGCGTGGGTCGGCGGCATGCTCACGGGCGATTTCGGCATCTCCTACACCTACCGGGTGCCGGTGGCCGATCTGGTGGCTGACCGCATCTGGGTTTCCCTGCCCTTGGCGATCTATGCGCTGACGCTGTCCACAATGATCGCCTTTCCCATCGGCATCATCGCTGCCGCGCGGCGGGCCACTTGGGCCGATCACGGGATCATGGGGGCCACACAGCTTGGCATCGCGGTGCCGAATTTCTGGTTCGCGATGCTCTTGGTATTGGTCTTCGCGGTTAATCTGCGCTGGTTCTCGGCGGGGGGCTTTCCCGGCTGGACCGATCCCGCCGCCGCGATCAAGGCGCTGACGCTGCCCGCGGTCGCACTTGCCCTGCCACAGGCCGCGATCCTTGCACGCGTCATGCGCTCGGCGCTTTTGGACACGCTCGATCAAGATTACATCCGCACCGCGCGGGCCAAGGGGCTCTCGCGCGCGCAAACCATCCGCCGCCACGCGCTGCGCAATGCGCTGATCCCGGTGCTCACGATCATCGGGCTGCAATTCTCTTTCCTCATCGCGGGGGCGATCATCATCGAGAATGTCTTTTTCCTGCCCGGTCTTGGGCGGTTGATCTTTCAAGGCATCACCCAGCGCGACCTGATCGTCGTGGAATCGGTGACCATGCTCTTGGTTTTCGCGGTGATCCTCGTGACCTTTCTGGTCGATCTGGCCTATGCGCTGGTCGACCCAAGGCTGCGCCGCACATGAGCCGCCTGCCCACCGCCCTTTGGATCGGTGCCACCCTTTCCGGGGTGTTTCTGATCGCGGCCCTGATCTCGCTGGTTTGGGTGCCCCATGCCGTCGATGGCGTCGCGATCGCCAACCGGCTACAGCCGCCCTCGCCCGCGCATTGGCTTGGCACTGACCAGCTTGGGCGGGATCTGCTGTCGATGCTGATGGTCGGCGCACAGACATCGCTTGCCGTGGCGGTGATCGCGGTGGGCATCGGCGTGGCGCTTGGCGTGCCGCTGGGCCTTGCCGCTGCCGCCAATCGGGGTGGTCTGCTCGACGAGGTCATCATGCGCGGCAATGACCTGATCTTTGCCTTCCCCAGCCTTGTCATCGCCATCCTGATCACCGCGCGCTACGGACCCTCGGCCAGCAATGCGATCCTCGCCATCGGCATTTTCAATATCCCCGTCTTTGCCCGCGTGGCGCGTGGGGCGGCGCTTCCCTTATGGACGCTCGATTATATCTTGGCCGCGCGCACGGCAGGTAAGGGCAAGATCCGTATCAGCGCCGAACATATCCTGCCCAATATCATGAACCTGCTGATCGTGCAGGCGACGATCCAATTCTCGCTGGGCATCTTGGCCGAGGCAGCATTGAGCTATGTGGGCCTTGGCGCGCAGCCGCCCATCCCAAGCTGGGGCCGGATGCTGGCCGAGGCACAGACGATGATCTACACCCATCCGATGCTGGCCGTGCTGCCGGGTCTGGCCATCGTGCTGATGGTTTTGGGGCTGAACCTGATGGGCGATGGGCTGCGCGATCTGCTCGACCCACGGCTTAGGCGGGGACGGGCATGATCGCGCTCGACCACCTCTCGCTCAGCATCCACGGCACGCCGATCTTGCGCGACGTGTCGCTCGATCTCGCACCGGGCGAGATCATGGGCCTTGTGGGCGAAAGCGGGTCGGGCAAATCCATGACCGCACTGGCCATCATGGGGCTCTTGCCGCAAGGCGCGCGCGCCACGGGTGCCATACGGCTTGATGGCGCCGATCTCTTGACCCAAAGCGAGGCACAGCTTTGCGCCATGCGGGGCAATCAGATCGGGATGATCTTTCAAGAACCCATGACCGCGCTCAACCCAGTGCAGACCATCGGCGACCAGGTGGCCGAGACGCTGATCATCCATGGCAAGGCCAACCGGGCCGAGGCGCAGCGCATCGCGCGTGACCGGCTCGACCGGG
>Ga0209652_1000203_pt1 | contig 49958 bp, 48 predicted proteins | sample SaaInl74LU_5_DNA_FD_184641 | JGI IMG/M metagenome (GOLD analysis project Ga0209652, IMG submission 184641) | Marine microbial communities from expanding oxygen minimum zones in the Saanich Inlet - ESP_74LU_5_DNA (SPAdes) (version 2) | ecosystem: Environmental > Aquatic > Marine > Intertidal zone...
AGTTTTATTACTTTGTGGCTGACCCAGAACGTCCGGGATATCACCAATTCTCCACCAACCTGAAGCAACACAATCAAAAGCGGCAGGCTTATGTACTTTGGTTGGCCAAAAACAAGATCAAGCGATAGGGTGTTTTAGTTTAACTATCTGAATATCATGTTATTAAAAAATACCTTAGTTTTGCAGGCCCATTTTATGGGTAGGAGCTATAAAATGCACCACCATGCAACAACGTCAATTACTTGTATTCTTATTTGTGCCGCTTGCCATCACTGGGCTATCGTGGGAAAATGATAACCTAGCGCCTACAATTGATATCGAGACAAGCTCATTGTGTTATCACGTGCCTTATCTTAATGAAGGCAAAGGGAAGCAAATCAGACCTAATGGCGTGAACTTAGGAGGCGCATACATTGCTTTTAAAGAGGCCTTGGCGTTTAAAGAATCTCAAGGACGATATGATGTAGTCAATACCTTAGGCTATTTAGGAAAGTATCAGTTCAATAAGCATACCCTGCGTCTTATAGGAATCCAAGGAGGCGATGTATTTTTGGAAGACACGATGCTTCAAGAGCAAGCCTTTTTGGTCTACACCGCACGCAATAAATGGGTGCTACGCCGTGATTTACGTCGTTATGAGGGAACTCAAATTAACGGAATAAAAATTACAGAGTCTGGAATTTTAGCCGCAGCTCATCTTGCAGGTGCGGGTAATGTAAAGAAATACCTGCGCAGTAACGGCGCCTTTGAATTTAAGGATGCCTTCGGGACGCGTTTAGAAGAATACCTTAAAAATTTCTCAGGATATGACACTTCTGCTGTCCCAACAGACCGCAACCTCCTCAAGTCTTAATTTTTTTATTTGTTAGGCCTGTATGATAAATATGGCCGGGCGCTTATGTAGATCGACGCTGATTTTTTGCCAGTGTTGTATGGTAGCGGATTGAATATATTGTGTTGGAAGAGTCAGGTCACACGCGACACAAACCATGGTATGTTCCGACAAGATTTGTTTTAAGGCCCCAAGCATTTGATTGTTGCGGTAGGGTGTTTCAATAAAAATCTGTGCTTGCCCTTGGCGCAAAGATTCACGTTCCAGACGCTGCAACTCCAGTTTTCGTTCGTTCTGATCTATTGGCAGGTAGCCGTGAAAGGCAAAATTCTGCCCATTAAAGCCACTGCCCATAAGCGCGAGGAGAATCGATGACGGACCTACTAATGGGAACACCTTGATATTCTGTTTGTGTGCCTCTGCAACAAGTGCGGCGCCCGGATCTGCCACGCCTGGGCACCCTGCATCACTAATGACGCCAAGGTCATGACCTTCATGGCATGGAGAGAGCAAGTCGGGAATGGTCTCGGGCTGGGTATATTTGTTAATGCTTTGCAAGTTAAGGCTGTCTTGGGATTTATGGGGTACGACAGACTTGATGAAGCGCCGGGCTGTTTTTTCATGCTCAACGACATAATAGTCAATGGATTCAATCGCTTCGCTTATGGCCAGTGGCAGGACCATCATGGGGGCTACATCACCAAGAAGACAAGGGATCAAATAAAGGTGTCCTTTAGTTTTCATGCTTACTGAACTAAAAGTTTATGATGGCTTATCGCTCCAGATTCGGTAACCACTTGAACGATGTACCAGCCTTCAGCCCATTGGGCCGTGCTCAATGTATGGGTGGTGGTAGCGGCTAAGTTAAATGACGCTATTTGAGCTCCTTTGCTATCGTATACATGGAGCTGACTCATTGGTCTCGAAGCTGAAATGGTGGTGACTTCCTTACTGGGATTTGGCCAAAGAGCGACACTTGTTGGTGCCCAGTCATTTGCGGCTAAAACAACCCCTTCAATTTTATAGATCACACCATTGAACCCAGAAACGTAAAGCTCTTGGTCGATATCTTCTCCAAAAGAAGACCAGTTTGGGCTAAAATTTTGGGTCATTTCAATGACTCCATTATCGGGGTTAACCAAGCCCATGATTCCTGACACAAAATCGGCAAACACATAATAACCTTGCATCCATGGCGCCTGTGTACCATGATAGACATATCCACCAGTTATCGAACTGCCTATGTTATGCGGGTATACCGTTAAGGGAAAGGTTAGTTCACTGGAAGAGGGGCAATTACTGTTGTTGTAAATTTGATTCCCTTCATAGCAGCGCCATCCATAATTGAGTCCTGCTTCCGTGCCCGACACTTTGTTGATTTCTTCGAATGCATTTTGTCCAACATCAGCAATCCATAAGTCTCCAGTGGCCAAGTCAAAACTAAATTTCCATGGATTGCGGATGCCGTAAGCCCATATTTCTTGTGCGTCTGTGGTGCTGCCTGCGAATGGATTATCGTTCGGGATGGCATAATTAAGCCCGCCACTGGTTTGATCTATATCTATCCGGAGAATCTTACCCAAAAGAGTCATCGTGTTTTGTCCTCTATTATCGGGATCGCCGCCGCTGCCGCCATCGCCACTGCCTATATACAGGTAGCCATCGGGTCCAAAGGCAATACAGCCACCATTGTGGTTGGGATAAGGCTGATCAATGGTCAATATGCTGAACGCACTAGAGGCATCTGCCAAATTAGGGTCTTGGGCATCCACCGAAAAGCGTGAGATTTGTACATCCCCATTGGGATTGGTGTAGTAGAGGTAAAAATATCCATTAGTACTGTAGTTGGGATGAAAAGCGAGTCCCAGCAGTCCGCGTTCACCGCCACTTGAAATGATAGATGATATATCAAGAAAAGGTGTTGCATTGGTAGAACCGTCACTGTTCACGATTTTGATGCGCCCGCCTTGTTCGACAATAAACAATCGCTGGTCTCCTGAATTTTTAATATCAAGCGGCGCGTTAAAGCCTGAGGCAAAGGGCACTAAATTTAGTTCTTGCCCTTGCAGGGTAACACTCAATAAAAAACCTAAAAATAAAAGGTATCGTTTCATTTGTTCAATGATTCGGGTATGGATTGGTTTAAATCTTCAGCAATGCGCTCACAGGCCTGGTCAATAAGATCGTAGACCGCACTAAATCCATCTTTCCCCCCGTAATATGGGTCTGGTACGTCGACGTTTTCATTAGGAAAAAGCACATCCAGCAATAAGGAAACTTTGGCTTTTTCCAGATCGGTATGGGCCAACCGCACAACGTCCTGAAAATTACTTTTATCCATGACATAAATATGATCAAATTCTTCGAAATCGTAAGCAGAAAATTGACGTCCGCGCTGATCCGTGATGTCCAAATTATGTCGTTGGGCAATTTCAATGCTTCGCGGGTCGGGTGCATTTCCAACGTGCCAAGGTCCGGTTCCGGCGGAGGTCACGTAAAACTGCTGTGTATTGAGTTTGGATTTAAGAATGCCTTCAGCCAAAGGTGAACGGCAGATATTGCCCAGACAGACCATTAAAACGTTTGTCTTTTTCATCTGTAATTCAGGCAGAGATTTGTTCTTAAAGGGTTAACTTCTTGTTGAGGTCATCCACATACTTGCGGAATTGTTTGTCGGTACTGGACAAGTTGTCTACCGTTTTGCAGGCATGGAGTACCGTGGCATGATCCCGTTGGCCAATTTGTGATCCAATAGAGGCCAGTGAAGCCTTAGTAAATTTTTTGGCGAAAAACATCGCTAATTGGCGGGCCTGAACAATGTGTCGCTTGCGGGTTTTTGATTGCAAGGTGTCGACATCCATTTGGAAATATTCACTAACGACTTTTTGAATATAGTCGATTGAGACTTCTCTTTTGGTATGTTTGACATAGTTATCGACAATTTTTCTAGCCAGATCAATCGTGATTTCCTTTCTGTTGAAGGATGAGTGTGCGATTAAAGAAATGATGGCCCCTTCAAGTTCGCGAATATTGGTTTTGATGTTGTTGGCCAAAAACTCAATAATCTCATCAGGCATTTCAACACCATCGCGATATAGTTTGTTTTTGATAATAGCAACCCGGGTATCGTAATCCGGATGATTCAGTTCTGCAGATAGACCCCACTTGAATCGGGACAACAAACGCTGTTCGATATCCATCATATCTACAGGAGCCTTGTCACTTGTTAAGATGACTTGTTTGCCATTTTGGTGCAGGTGGTTGAAAATATGAAAAAACACATCTTGTGTTCCTGCTTTCCCTGACAGTAATTGAATGTCATCGACAATCAGAACATCGATGATCTGATAGAAATGGATGAAATCATTTCTGTTGTTTTTCTTAACCGATTCAATATACTGTTGAGTAAATTTCTCTGCTGAAATATAAAGCACAGTTTTCTCGGGATATTTCTCTTTAATTTCTACTCCTATGGCATGACCTAGGTGTGTTTTACCTAAACCAACAGCACCAAAAATCAATAGCGGATTAAATGAAGTGCCCCCTGGTTTGTTTGCTACTGCAAAACCTGCAGAGCGCGCCAAACGGTTTGAATCTCCTTCCAAAAAGTTTTCAAAACTATAATTTGCATTAAGCTGTGATTCAATTTTGACATTACGGATTCCTGGAATGACAAAAGGATTTTTTAATTCTGGGCTTTTATGCTTGAGTGGGACATCTATCTCTTGGTCACGGATTTGACTACGGTTCGCGCTGGGTATTTTTTCGGTAAACGGTTGCTTGTTGCCGTAGGTGTTTTCCATTTTGATGAGGTACACCAACTTGGCTTTGGCCCCCAGTTCTTTGGTAAGTGAAACTTTAAGTAATTTGACATAATGCTCTTCAAGCCATTCGTAGAAGAATTTACTCGGCACTTGAATGCTGAGCGCATTGTCAATGAGCTTTACTGCTTTAATTGGCTCGAACCAAGTTTTGAATGCTTGCGTCGAAATGTTATCTTCGATAAAAGTCAAGCAATTGCCCCAAACTGATTCTGCAGTTTTAGTCATAATTAAAGTTACGGTTGTTTAGTTAAAATCGGTGTCTAGAATTGAGAAGTGGGACGCCTCTCTGATATTCTGGTGACTATGCAAATATGTGAACAAATAATCTAAAAAAAAATAAAATGCCTATTGAATTTTCATTTTTTTTTTCGCATTATAAAACAAATATTGAATCATCCAATCAAGAGCCTTTTTAAAGGTTAAAAGATATGAAAAAAACAAAGACAGAATTACGCGTGCGATATGGAGAAACGGATCAAATGGGTTTTGTCTATTACGGGCATTATGCATTGTATCTTGAGCAAGGAAGAACAGACTGGCTGCGCCATTTGGGTTTTTCGTATAAATTTTTGGAACAAGAAAACATCCTTTTACCCGTAACAAAATTGGTAGTGAATTACCATGCGCCAGCGCGTTATGATGACTTTTTAATCATTCATACTGATCTAAAGAATTTTCCTACAGCTAAAATAGAATTTGGGTATGAAATTTATAATCAAGAGAATACACTTTTGGTCACGGCAGATACGACACTCGTTTTTGTTGATAAGTTATCTGGGAAGGTCCGCAAAGCGCCAGATTATTTGATCGATAAATTAGCAGAAGAATCAGAGGTCTAATCCTCTAAAACAGTCAAACTCATTTGATGCCATTGGTCAACGCGTTCTTTAAGATTGACCAGCGCGCTGGACCTTAATTCTAATGTTAAACGACAAGGTGTCCCCAAGCTTTGATGGGTGATCGTATAATTTTGTGTCTTTAGGTGGCGCATCAATACACCAATTTCTTCATAGCGAAACGTGATCATTACATTTTGGGTAATATACTGGTCTATAATGAGGCAGCTCTTGAGCGCTAATAAAGCAGATGTTTTGTAAGCATTGATCAGACCACTCATGCCTAATTTGTTCCCGCCAAAATAACGAACCACCACGACCAAGCAATTGGTCAGCTCCAAGGATTGAATTTGGCCATAGATCGGTGTGCCCGCACTGTGGTTGGGTTCGCCGTCATCAGACACGCGGTACTGGTCATAATGATCGCCCAACTGATAGGCAAAGCAATGATGTCCAGCGCTGGGGTGCAGCGTCTTTATGGATTCTAATGATTCGTTTATGTGGTCGATCGATCTTGTTGGTATGGCGTAAGCATAAAATTTACTGCCTCGGTCCTTAAAGAGAACTGCTTCAGAAGGCGCTTTGATGGTTTTAAAAACATCTATTTTTTCAGAAGACATATCAGTGTTTTGCAGGTCCTTCAAGCGGTGGTTGGTTGTGGTTGGCCATAAGCGTGATGTAATTCATCAGTGTCAAAGTAGGCTATGATGTCGGTCGCCACTTTATCGAGTTTGGGACTCTCAATACCATTTGTCCAAGTTTGCTGGGAGCGGTATATAAAGCATTCGTCCCAAAGCCCCTGATCAATAAACGACTGAATGGTCTTGGTGCCTCCCTCTACAATGACGCTTTGGATGTCCTGCTGAAACAGGTGTTGCGCAATTGCTGGGGCAGATAGCCACTGGTCGCTGGTGATCCTTTTGGCCCTAGGGGTTTGTTTAAAGAGGGTCAACAATTCATCGGACTCATCAGCCTGACCAAGGACAAAGACTGCTGGGTCATTGTTGGTCCATTGTGCCGCTGTTAGGCGCGGATCGTCCTGACGTAGGGTCTTGCTGCCAATTAAAATAGCCTGCTCCTCAGCCCGCAAGCGATGGACATGCTGGCGTGCTTTTGCATTAGTGATCCAAACGGGCCGTTGCATGTCTTTTTTAAGAGGCGCCGAGAAGCCATTGCTGGTTTCGGCCCATTTCAAAATAATATAAGGACGCTTCTCGGTGATGAATGTAAAAAATCGCCTATTGATTTTGCGTGCCTGCTCGCCCAGGATATCGGTAATGACCTCTATGCCATTGTCGCGCAAGTGAGCGACACCCGAACCGTTTACTTTAGGATTAGGGTCCATCGCGCCAACAACAACTTTGGCAATACCGGAGCTGACAATAAGTTGAGAGCAAGCAGGTGTCAGGCCATAATGATTGCAAGGCTCTAAGCTGACGTATAGGGTCGCGCCGATCAAAAGCCGTTTGTTTACAAGGCGCCCAATAGCCTCAGCCTCAGCATGTCTTGCGCCTGCTTTGTGATGCCAGCCTTCGCTAATGATCCGCTGGTCACCAACAATAACACAGCCCACAACAGGATTTGGATAGGTAGTACCCAGGCCATTTTTGGCCAAATCCAAGCAGCGCTGCATGTATTTTTCGTGTATCTTCACGATTCAAAAATACGAGTTATATTTCAGTAAAACTTATGGTGCGCATACGATTAATTGAGCCTAAAGATGACCTGCAAGTAGGCGATCTTATTAAACACGTTTTAGAAGAATTCGAAGCACCTCAAACAGGCACGGCCTACGAGGATGCTTCGTTAAACCACATGTATCAGACTTATCAACAGGCTAAGTGCGCTTATTTCGTGCTGGTTGATGGAGAAAAGGTCATTGGTGGTGGGGGAATCGCTCCGCTCAAGGACTACGATCCTGATTATTGTGAACTACAAAAAATGTACTTCTTACCCGAGGCGCGCGGACGCGGTTTTGGGAATGAGATCATGTCCACTTGTCTGGAGCATGCCAGTAAGCATGGGTTTAAATTCTGCTATATTGAAACCATGGACGATATGCTCCAGGCACAAAGGGTCTATCAAAAATTTGGGTTTAAGTATATCGATGGAGCACTCGGCAATACGGGACATCATTCATGCGGCGTTCATATGTTAAAACCACTCAATGGATAAGACCTATGGTGTATTGAAACAGCAATGGATGTCAGAACTGACACCATATTATGGCGCTCAAGAGACCGAAGCGCTCTTGCGCCGAGTATTGGACTTTCGCCGTTCTTGGAGTTCTCTTGATCTGATGCTGAACCAAAAGGAATTAGTGTCCCCTTCAGACCAAAAGTGGTTTGCTTTAGTCTTGGAGGATTTGGCTAAACTTAAGCCCGTGCAATATGTATTGGGAGAGACCTATTTTTATGGCCATCGTTTTGCGGTGACAACGGATGTGTTGATCCCGCGTCCAGAAACAGAAGAGCTGGTAGACTGGATTGTGACGCAAGAGGCCTCTTGCCATGGGTTACAGATATTGGATATAGGCACGGGTTCTGGTTCTATTGCCATTAGTCTTAAGCTGGGATTGTCTGACCCCAAAGTTACCGCATGGGATGTGTCTGAAGCCGCATTAATTGTGGCCAAGTCAAATGCAAAAGACCTAAGTGCTGAGGTTTTTTTTGTGTTACAAAATGTGCTTACGGCAGATTTAGAAGATCCCGTCTGGGACATTATTGTGTCGAACCCGCCTTACGTATGTGTTAGCGAACAGGCCGAGATGCGTCCTCATGTATTGGATCATGAGCCTGGTTTGGCTCTTTTCGTTTCGGATAGCGATCCACTGCAATTCTATCAAAAAATCGCGGAGATTGGTCAAAAGAGCTTGGTTGCTAAAGGGCGGCTATATTTTGAAATCAATGCAGCATTTGGCCCAGAAACCGTAACGCTTCTGTCAGAAATGGGGTACAGCAATGTTACCCTGAAGAACGACACCTTTGGAAAACCACGAATGATTTGTGCTGTCAAGGTTTAGGTCATTTCTGCGCGATATTTTTGATAAAAAAGCGTCGCTAGAGCCCTTAATTCTTATCTTTGTTTTATGACCACCGAACAGCAAATAACGGAACTCAGAACAGTCCTGAAGGAGCATAATTACCGTTACTATGTAGTGGATGAGCCTACGATTTCAGATTTTGAATTTGATCAGCTTTTAAAGTCACTCAAGGATCTGGAAGACAAACACCCCGCTTTTTTCGACCCGAATTCACCGACCCAGCGGGTTGGAGGATCTGTCACAAAAAATTTTGATACCATTGTTCACGAGCACCGGATGTACTCCTTGGACAATAGCTATTCCCAGTCGGATCTAGAAGATTGGGAAAGCCGAATAAAAAAAGTCATCGAAGAACCTGTGACATATGTCTGTGAATTGAAGTATGATGGGGCCTCAATTAGCTTGACCTACGAAAATGGAGCCTTATTGCGCGCAGTAACCAGGGGTGATGGGCTTGAAGGGGATGATGTTACGGCAAATGTGCGGACCATCCGCTCGGTACCCTTAACCCTGAAGGGGTCTTATCCCGAGCGGTTCTCTATTCGTGGTGAAATTGTCATGCCCAAAACAGGATTTGAAGCCTTAAATGAGCAGAGAATTGCTGCTGGTGAAGAGCCTTTTAAGAATCCTAGAAATACCGCATCGGGAAGCCTGAAGCTGCAAGACAGCGCCGAAGTAGCCAAGCGTCCTTTGACCTGTCTTCTTTATAATCTTCAGGGAGAGGGTCTTGATGTATCAACACAATACCATGCTTTGGAAAAGGCTCGGGCTTGGGGTTTCAAAGTTCCAGCCCAAGGGCGGCACTGTGCTGATTTGTCGGAAGTTCTTTCATTTGTAACCTATTGGGAGAGCCATCGCCATGAATTGCCTTATGAAATTGATGGGGTCGTTGTAAAGGTTAACGATCTCAGGCATCAAGAAATTCTGGGCTTTACAGCGAAGTCTCCACGATGGGCTATCGCTTATAAATTTCAAGCAGAGGCGGCGCAAACAATTCTCGAATCTGTGGTTTATCAGGTGGGGAGAACGGGCGCCATAACTCCTGTAGCTCAGTTAGCCCCTGTAGACTTGGCAGGGACTATAGTCAAAAGGGCATCACTGCACAATGCAGACCAAATTGCCAAGTTAAACTTGTGCTTGGGAGATCATGTATTTGTGGAAAAGGGGGGCGATATCATACCTAAAATTACCGGTGTAAATTTTGCAGAGCGTCTTCCAAATAGCACACCTATTGATTTCATCCCTGAGTGCCCTGAGTGTGATACTACATTGGTCAGGCAAGAAGGCGAGGCACAGCACTATTGCCCCAATGAGCAAGGCTGCCCGGTTCAAATTATGGGCCGGATACAGCATTATATTTCGAGAAAGGCAATGGATATTGATGGTCTTGGTGAAGAAACGGTTAGTCTGATGGTGCGTCAAGGGATCATCAAAGACTTTTCAGATCTGTACACGTTGCGTGTTACAGACTTATTACCCTTGGAGCGGATGGGCGAAAAAAGCGCGCAGAATTTGGTGTTGGGTGTGGCGCAATCACTCACCAAAGAATTTGATAAGGTGTTGTTTGCTTTGGGCATAAGACATGTTGGTCAGACTGTTGCCAAAAAGCTCGCGTGGCACTACAAATCTGTCGACGTCCTAGCCGAGGCCACTGTCGGGGAATTAGTCAATGTGGATGATATCGGCATAAAAATAGCAGAGAGCATCGTTCGTTATTTCGATGATACAGAGAACAGAAAACGGCTGGAACGTTTGAGGGCTTATGGGGTGCAGTTGGTCTTGGCTGAGCAGTCCAAATTAGAAACACGCCCAGCTATTTTTGAGGGCAAGAGCTTTGTGGTTTCTGGTGTATTCGCTAACTATTCTCGAGAGGGCCTGAAAGATCTAATTGCGCTTTATGGGGGTAAAGTTGTTGGCAGTATTTCTGCCAAAACCAGTTATGTCGTGGCTGGAGATCAAATGGGTCCCAGCAAACGACAAAAAGCAGAGAATTTAGGAGTGCCCCTGCTGTCCGAAAATGACTTCACGGGGATGATCAATGCTGGTGTTCAAACAAATCTTTTTGATTGATATGTTAAAGAAAGTGATACATTGGGTTAAAATGAAGTGGCTTCATCGCCATTTGGTGGAGGCCATTAAGGTCCGTGATCGCTCGGCAGTGAATGATCCATGCCGTACGATTGGATTTTTAGTTGATGAGGCCATCATTAAAGATCTCGATCAGCTCTACCAATGTTCTGTAGACTTGAATTTGGCGCCAAAAGACGTGAAAGTATTTACTTTTTTGGAGAATAAGGACAACTTGCCTACGCTGCGCCAGAATCAAATGCACCAAAATGACATCGATTGGAAGGGGCGCATACATCATGCCGGTGCGTTGGAGTTTTTAGAAACGCGTTTCGATGTATTGGTCGCTTTGTATCATCCGGGTAATGATTTTATGAACCTTATGGTGGCGAAGAGTCAAAGTAAGTTTAAGGTCGGAAGTAGAGGGTTAAGAGCTGATCTCTATGATTTGATGATTGGTATTGCTCCTGGAGACGTTCCTCATTTTAGAAAAGAATTAAAAAAATATTTCACTTTATTAAACAAGACCATATGAAATCATTAATAGGCACCGGAGTCGCTCTTGTGACGCCATTTACTGCTCAAGGCACTGTGGATACGGCAGCCTTAAAGCGGATTGTCCGCTACCAATTGGACAATGGTATTAATTATTTGGTTGTTCTTGGGACGACAGGTGAAAGTGTGACCCTAAGCACAGAGGAGAAGACCACAGTGTTGGACACTGTTTTAGCAGAAAATCAAAGTCAGGTTCCGGTGGTATTAGGGGTGGGCGGCAACGATACCGCTGAGGTCATACGCCAATTAAAAAAAATAGATCCACAGCAGATTGATGCAGTGCTTTCTGTGAGTCCGATGTATAATAAGCCAACGCAGGAGGGAATCTTTCGTCATTTTGAGGCGGTAGCTCAGGCCAGCCCAGTCCCGGTTTTGTTGTATAATGTGCCCGGACGTACCTCGAGTAATATGGCGCCCGAGACGGTGGTACGAATCGCCAACCAGTGTCCCAATATTATTGGCATCAAAGAGGCGGCCGGTGACTTGGTGCAAGCCCTGAAGTTGATTCGCACAGTTCCTAAAGACTTTTTGGTAATTTCGGGAGACGACATGATCGCATTGTCTATGGTATTGGCTGGAGGTCATGGGGTGATTTCTGTTATTGGCGAGGGCCTACCCAAGGCCTTCTCTGAAATGATTCGTTTGGGTTTAAACGGGGAAGTTAAAAGGGCATTCGCCTTGCATTACCAAATGATGCCCGTTATCGATTATATTTTTGAGGAAGGTAATCCAGCAGGGATTAAAGCATTATTCAGCGTTATAGGGCTTTGCAGCAATCATTTACGACTTCCGTTAGTCCCTGTAAGTCCTGCCTTATATGAAAAAATAGAAATATTTGTCAACGATTTTAACGCCATTGAGCGTTAATCTTTCTTAAAAATGGCTTATATCTGGTTTTGGCATCCTATTTTCGGCCCAAATTTTATATAATAATCCTATTTATTCACTACTTTTGCACCATGATTTCGAAAACCAAAAATCAAGGAATTTTGTTCGTTTTGGCCCTGCTTCTGGTAGGTTGTGGCCAGTACCAAAAGTTGCTTAGGTCCGACGACGTTGCCCTAAAGTATACCTTTGTAGATTCGTTGTATAAGGATAAGAAATTCAAAAAGGCACTACCACTTATGGAACAAATTGTCCCCATATACCGTGGCAAACCTCAGGCGGAGCCTCTAATGTTTCGCTATGCGAACACTTTTTACAATCTTGGTGATTTTTATTTAGCAGGGTACCAGTTTGAGCGTTTTACGGCTTCTTACCCCAATAGTGATAGTTTGGAAATAGCGGCGTTTCGATCGGTTCAGAGCTATTATGCGTTATCGCCAAAATTCTCATTAGACCAAAAAGACACTTTTACGGCTTTAGAAAAGCTTCAGGGGTTCGTGGATAAATTTCCAGATTCAGAATACAGACAATCGTGTAACGCCATGGTGTTGGAACTGAAATCTAAGTTAGAACGTAAGGATTTTGATATAGCACAACAGTATTTGCGTATCAGTGATTATAAGGCAGCAATCAATGCCTACGAAAACTTTATTAAAGATCATCCAGGCTCTATTTATAGAAAAGACGCTTATTTTGGGCGTCTAGAAGCAGCCTTTATGTTGGCTGAAAACAGTGTTTCTTATTTGATTAAGGAACGTCTGGAAGCAGCCCAAAAGCACTATCAGAGCTTTCTCAAGAATTACGGAGATAGCGACAAGCGTGGTGCCGCTGAAGAATTATTACTAAAAATAAAAACAAGGCTGGAGAGCCTTTCTTAAGAAACGAGTTAAAGTTTAAGCTATGAGCGATTTTAAAAATTCAGTTGCCCCAGTAAGCACAACGACCATTGATAAAAACTTATTGGATGCCCCAACAGGTAACATCTATGAGGCCATTTCAATTATCTCGAGGCGTGCGGTACAAATCAATGGAGACATCAAAAAAGAGTTGACCGAGAAATTAGAAGAGTTTGCTACTTTCAACGACAGTCTTGAGGAGATTTTTGAAAACAAAGAGCAAATTGAAGTCTCTAAGTTTTACGAGCGATTACCTAAGCCACATGCTTTAGCGGTACAAGAATGGCTTGAAGAAAAAATCTACAGCCGTAATACAGAAGACCAAGTGGTTGATTAACCCAATTCTTTGACGGTGTTAAGCGGTAAAAAGATACTATTAGGCATTACAGCGGGTATCGCTGCCTATAAGACCGCTTCATTAGTGCGCTTATTGGTCAAAAGTGGTGCCGAGGTTCGCGTGGTCATGACGCCAGATGCTAAAGCATTTGTCACTCCTTTAACCCTCTCTACTTTATCAGAACACCCCGTACTTTCTTCGTTTACTGAAACCGAAGATGACCAGGGCGTTTGGAATAATCATGTTACCCTCGGCCTTTGGGCAGATCTTTTTGTCTTGGCACCCGCTACAGCCAATACGCTATCCAAAATGGCCCAAGGCACCAGTGATAATTTTCTTTTGGCGACTTATTTGTCGCTCAAATGTCCCGTTTATTTTGCGCCTGCAATGGATCTTGACATGTATGCGCATCCTGCAACACAAGCCTCCTTTGAGCGTTTACAGCACTTTGGCAATGTCATGATACCTGCAGAATACGGCGAATTGGCTAGTGGTCTTGTCGGTCAAGGGCGTATGGCCGAGCCGGAGAACATTGTTTCATTTATCGAAAAGGACTTAATTTCCAAAGCGCCATTGTATCAGCAACACTACCTGATCACGGCCGGACCAACGTTTGAGCCCATAGATCCAGTGCGTTATATTGGTAATTTTTCTAGCGGAAAAATGGGCTATGCTCTAGCCAATCGAGCCGCTCGGTTAGGGGCTAAAGTTACCTTAGTTTCGGGCCCAACTAAAGACTTGGCATTACATCCAAATGTGAAAAAAATTGATGTGCTTACCGGTGCCGATATGTTAGCCGCTGTAGCCGCTGAATTTGACTCCTGTAATGTGGCTATACTCTGTGCAGCCGTGGCGGATTTTAAACCGAAGGAACAGGCGCAACAAAAAATCAAAAACAAGGAAGACTCTTGGTCTTTGACCTTGACCACCACCACCGATATTGCTCAGGCACTCGGTCAGCGAAAAAAGAAGCAATACCTGGTAGGGTTTGCGTTGGAAACTCAGGATGGTTTGGAGAATGCAAAAATGAAGCTCAAAAAAAAGAATTTAGATATAATTGTTTTAAATTCGCTAGAAGACCAAGCCGTAGCCTTTGGGGCCGACACCAACAAAGTGACTATAGTGGAACCCAATGGAGATCATATTGCCTATCCGGCCAAACAAAAGACAGAAGTTGCTGCCGATATCATTGACTTTATAATCCAAAAGTACCATGCGTAAATTTTGCATTTTATTGATTTGTCTCATGCTTGCCAATCTGGGGCATGCTCAGGAATTAAATGCGACGGTTACCATTGATGCCGAGCAAACAGGTCAGCCCAACGCACAAGTTTTCAGAACGCTTAAGGATCAGTTGACCGAATTACTTAATGAAACCCAATGGACCAATAAATCTTTTAATAATCAAGAGCGCATAGATTGTAATTTCACCTTGATTTTACAAAGTTTTGAGTCAACCGCCTTTACAGGAACACTCCAAGTTCAATCTTCTAGAACCGTTTTTGGTTCAACTTATGATTCGCCTGTTTACAACTATAACGACCGACAGTTTTCTTTTGAGTATTCAGAATTTCAGCCTTTAGTTTTTAATATCAATAATTTTGATTCGAATTTGGTCTCGGTTTTGGCTTATCATGTCTACACCATCATTGGGCTGGATGCAGACACCTTTGCCCTTAATGGGGGAGATACATACTTCGCTCAAGCCAAACAGATTGTGAATACCGGGGCATCGAGTAATTACCAAGGCTGGAAGGCTGTAGATGGCACACAATCGCGCTACCGCTATAATGATGCTATAATTTCAAACGTTTATAGTGATTTCAGAACAACTATGTACGACTACCATCGTCTGGGATTGGACGTGATGGACGGTAATTTAAAAAATGCCAAAACGGTTGTGCGTGATGCGATCATTAACTTGAAAAAGGTGAATGCCCGCAGGCCTAATTCCTTTTTAATGCGGACTTTTTTCGATGCTAAATCGGATGAAATTCAACGTATTTTTTCGGGTGGACCAACGATTGAAATTACAGATTTAGTCGAGACACTCAAGCGTATAGCCCCAACCAAAAGCGAAAATTGGAATAAAATTAAGTTATAGAACAAGCCTAGGAATTACTTCAAGTATAACGTTTCAAGAAATTTATTAAACCCTAATTCACTGCACAATTGCTGACCACCATTACCATAAAAAATTATGCGCTCATTGAAGACATGTCCGTGTCCTTTGACTCTGGTTTTACGGTGATTACTGGAGCGACAGGATCGGGCAAGTCGATTCTTCTCGGGGCCTTAGATTTGGTTTTGGGAAAACGTGCAGATTCCAAAGTAGCTAAAAATCCAGAAAAAAAATGTGTTGTAGAGGCACATTTTGATGTCCGGGCGTATCAGTTAGAAGGTCTTTATCGGGAGCTCGATTTGGATTATGAAGCCATGACCATTTTACGCAGAGAATTGCTGCCTAATGGCAAATCACGTGCTTTTGTCAATGATGCTTTGGCCAGTTTGAGTCAGGTCCAGCAATTGAGCGAGCGTTTGGTAGAGATCCATCACCAAGGGGACACCCATCGACTAGGACAAGAGGCTTATCAGTTTGAAATCTTAGATGCACTTAGTGGACAGCAGACGGCCCTGACGACCTACCAAAAAAGCTACCAATTGTTCTTGACTAACGAAAAGAATATTGCAGCGCTGATCACATCACAGCAAAAGGCCATCCAAGAAGTCGATTACCAAAAGTTTATATTAGAGGAATTGGTCGAGATGCATCTCGAGGATATCGATCAAGTGGCTCTGGAGGACACGCGTTCTCGTCTCAAGCATCAAGAATTGATTCAGGAGGTACTCCAACAATCACTGCAACAACTATCAAACGATGAAATAGGTCTTGTGGATCAAGCCAATCATTTGCAACAGCGCTTAAGGAGTCTGTCTCATTTAGGTGCTGATTTCGACGCCCTTTATAACCGCATGGAGAGTGTCCGTATAGAACTGGCCGATGTCCAACAAGAGATAGATCATCAAATGGATCGCCTTGAATCTGATCCGTCTTCGTTACAAGATATCGATGAATTGTTGGACCGTCTTTATCGATTACAAACAAAACATGGCGTCGACACGGTAGATGCTTTGATGGTAATTCGAGAAGAATTGACCGATAAGATTACAAATACCTCAACCATTGACCAGCGCATTGCCATGCTACAGTCAGAGCAAATCACACTAACTAAACAGCTCAATGTTGCGGCCGATGATTTACATCAAAAAAGAACTGCGGCAGTCCCTAAGTTTGAGCGATTGGTCAATGAATATTTAATGCAGTTATCCTTGGCAGACGCCCAGTGGCAATTGCGTTTAAAGCGCATTGATGGTTTAAATTATTATGGAGGCGCCCAACTGGCTTTATGGTTCTCTGCCAATAAGGGAATCGCTCCGCAACTCATACATTTGGCTGTTTCTGGCGGGGAGATGAGTCGCGTTGTTTTGGCAGTCAAAGCTGTTTTGGCCGAATTCAAATCACTACCGACCTTAATTTTTGATGAAATTGACACGGGTATTTCAGGAGAAATTGCCTCGAAAATGGCTGAGATTTTGCTCAATATGAGTGGGAGAGGGCAGCTTTTTTGTATGACTCATTTGCCTCAAACTGCTGCAAAGGGTCGTTTCCATAAGCGGATATTTAAAGAAAGTGATGGGGAAAAAACAAGGACTTATATCAAGGACCTTGGTCCGCAAGAACGCATTCAAGAAATTGCTCAAATGATTGGGGGCAGAGAACTTACAGACTCAGCTAAAGCGCATGCCCGCCAATTATTGAATTAATGTATATTTACCACATCTAACTAAACCAGTAAAAAATGGCTTACAATTTATTAGAAGGCAAAAGAGGAATCATATTTGGTGCTCTGGACCCCAACTCAATCGCTTGGAAAACAGCAGAACGTGTCCATGAAGAAGGTGGGCGATTTGTATTGACTAATGCACCCATCGCCATGCGCATGGGGCAAATTGATGCTTTGGCAAAAAATACAGGTTCCGAAATTATTCCTGCGGATGCCACAAAAATTGAAGATTTGGAACATTTAGTGTCTCAGGCGGTATCTATCTTGGGTGGGCCTTTGGATTTTGTCCTGCACTCTATTGGTATGTCGGTTAATGTCCGTAAAGGCAAGCATTACACCGAGCAGAACTACGACTGGACGCACAAGGGCTGGGATGTTTCTGCCTTGTCTTTTCATAAAACAATGCAAGTCTTGTATAAGCAAGATGCGATGAACGAGTGGGGCAGTATCGTAGCCTTATCTTATATGGCGGCGCAGCGTGTTTTTCCAGATTACAATGACATGGCTGATAACAAAGCTTATTTAGAGTCTATTGCGCGCAGTTTTGGTTACTTCTTTGGTCGCGACAAAAAAGTACGGGTCAACACCATTTCTCAATCACCTACACCGACGACTGCCGGCCAGGGTGTTAAGGGATTTGATGGATTTATGGCTTATGCAGATAAGATGTCTCCTTTGGGGAATGCGACGGCTTTGGATTGTGCCAATTATACCATTAGTTTGTTTAGTGATTTGACCAAGCGTGTGACGCTTCAAAACCTATATAATGATGGTGGATTTTCCAATATGGGCGTGAGTGATGCCGTAATGGACTATTTTGTCAATGATAAGGCATAAATACTAATTTCTTCAGTGCTGGCTGTTGTTGTAATGGTTAGCGTCAAGGTGTGAACAACAAGATATAAAGCCATCCCTGAGCGGATGGCTTTTTAATTTAACTACTTTTGTAGTCATGAAGCCACAGTATTCTTTTATCATACCGGTATTCAATCGACCAGAGGAGATCAGGGAGTTGTTGCATTCCATGACCGCGCTCGAAGGAGATTATACTTTTGAAGTGGTAGTTGTAGAAGATGGTTCTACAGATTCTGCTCAAGATGTGGTGGTTGATTTTAGTGAAGTGCTGACACTTCATTATTACGCTAAGGCGAACACCGGTCCTGGTGATTCTAGAAACTACGGCATGTCCCGCGCTCATGGTAGTTATTTTATTATTTTGGATTCAGACTGTTTGTTGCCCCCACATTATCTTCAGGCGATGGACGATTATTTGAAGACACATCAACCTGACTTTTTTGGCGGTCCGGACGCGGCACATCAAGATTTTACCTCACTACAGCGTGGAATTGATTTCGCGATGACCTCTTTTTTGACCACTGGAGGAGTTCGTGGTCACAAAAAACAATTGGCACGATTCGAACCGCGCAGTTTTAATATGGGGCTGTCGGCCCAAGCTTTTCAGGCTTCAGGAGGTTTTGGTAAAATACACCCTGGTGAAGACCCCGACTTAACGCATCGTTTATGGCAATTGGGTTTTGAATCTAAGTTGGTTACAGAAGCCTATGTATACCACAAAAGAAGGGTTTCTTGGATCAAGTATGCCAAGCAAGTTTATCAATTTGGCTTAGTGCGCCCGATCCTCAACCGTTGGCATCCTACAGGGGCGAAATGGATCTTTTGGTTGCCGAGTCTATGGCTTATTGCATCGCTAACGGCTATTTTTACAGCCCTTATGAGCCACAGTGAGCTGCTATTGCTCATGGGGTGTTATTATGGCTTAGTGTTTTTTGCGGCCTTATTGGCCCATAAATCAATACCTATTGCCTTTAATGCATTGCTTGCGACGCTCATTCAGTTTTATGCTTATGGTTTTGGCTTCTTGCGTTCTTTCACTGCCATAGTATTGCGGGGCAAAACACCAGAAGCATCATTTCCTAAATTATTTTTCAAATAAGTCTGCGCATGAAAAATATATCGGTCCATAGAAATCAAAAAATAAAGAGTTTTTTATTCTTTCTGGCGCTGGCACTGGGCATATGGTTCTTGACAAAATTTTCTAAAGACCTGACCACAGAGTTGACCCTAAGTGTTGTGTATAAAAATTTACCAGAAGAGACTTTGCTTGGGAAAGCGGCCCTGCAGGAATTTACCGTTGGGGTCAAGGCTAATGGATTTAAGTTGCTGGGTCATTCTTTGGGCCGAAAACAAATAGTGATTGATGCTTCTGCAGGTAATAGAATCAATCAATCAACTCTGAGGTTTAATCAAGATCAATTATTGGCCTTTTGCTATAGGCAATTACCAAATGTTGGGGTCTTATCCCTTGATCTTCAAGAATTATTGATCCCTTTGGACCAAATGGCTTCTAAGTTGGTTCCGGTTGTTTTTAAAGGAGATGTTGTGTTAAAGCAAGGATTTCGTGCGGTGTCCGAATTAACCATAACCCCTCAGCAGATCAAACTTTTTGGCCCCCAGAATAGTATTGAATTAATTGATAGCATTACAACAGAATTAATGACCATCAGCGGTTTGGATGAGGACTTGGATCAATTACTGGCGCTTGAATTGCCCGAAAATAATGAAATCACCCTTTCTTCCAAACAGGTCCAAGTGATCATGGAGGTTGAAGAATTTGCCCAAAAGAAGCTGGTATTGCCTGTTGAGATGCTCAATGTGCCACGCGGAACTGAGTTGAAAATTTTCCCAGAATCAATGACGGTTCAATTTGAAGTCTCAGTGGCGCAATTTAATCAAGTCGTCCCCGCTAGTTTTAAGCTGGTCTGTGATTTTTCAGAAAAAATAACAGAGGATAGTTTTATGATTCCAAAGTTGGTCATCAAGCCCAATGGCATCATCAAAACCGAACTCAGTCATAAAAAAGTTGATTATGTCATCTTCAAAGATTAGTCCTAAGGTCATTGGGCTCACCGGAGGTATCGGCAGCGGTAAATCGACTATCGCGCGAGAATTTGCTGCCCTGGGTGTACCCGTTTATCATTCGGATGACCGTGCCAAATACCTGATGAATTCTGATGAGGAGTTGAAGCAGCAGTTGATGGCATTATTAGGGCCAGAAACCTATCGAGAAGGATTACTCAATACGGGTTTTGTGGCAAAACATATTTTTGCAGATCCAGCGGCACTCAAATCTTGGAACAAACTGGTTCATCCAGCGGTTGCTCTGGATTTTGCTCAATGGTTATCTGATCAGGATAGCCCTTATGTCCTTAAGGAAGTGGCTATTTTATTTGAAACGGGGGGTGAGACGCAGTGCGATGCAGTAGTTTTGGTCACGGCGCTTAAGGGTCAGCGTTTGGCTCGAGTCATGGCACGAGATGGTACTACAAAACCCCAAATTGATCAACGCATGGACTTGCAGTGGTCAGACGATGTCAAAAAGGAAAAAGCAGATTTTGTCATTGAAAATAATGACCTTGCCCTAGCCCTTAAACAGGTAACGAATGTTCACAAGGCATTGATGGAGGCACGCTAATGGTTAGGCTAATTTTTAGTGTTAACTTTAGGTTAAAGGGCGGATGGCGTAAATGTTAAAATCTTAATTTTAACGCATGAACAAAAGGCTGTTTACCCTGCTTATCAGTTTGATGTCACTCTCTCTATTGGGCATCATGTTTGTTCAAGGTTACTGGATTAGTAATGCCTATACCACCAAAGATGATCAATTTACTATTGGCGTACGTCAAGTGCTCATTGATGTGGCGCGTAAAGTACAACTGCGTGAGACTGAAGATTATTATCAATTGTACAGTGGTCTTGTCGATAGTATAGAAAAACCTGAAAACATCAATGTGACCGAGTTGATCTACCGCATTGTTAATGAGGACAAGAATGAAACAGTGATCTTTTCGGACGGAATCATTGAAGAAGATTATAAACTCTCCGCTTATTTTTCTGACGTCGAATTTGATTCTATTGCCTTTAAAAAGATCACGAATCAAAAATCCACAACCCGCATCATCAGTTCTTTGGATGATCAGGGCGAAATCACGCAAACCACTGTCGATTTTGATCGTTTGCGCGATTTTGAACGAAAACAGTTCGAGGAAGCCGTCGCCAACATTGCCTCTAGAATCCCCATACACAAACGCGTCACGAGTCAAGAAATTAAGTCACTCATTACTCTTGAAGCAAGTGAACGGGGTATAAAATCCAAGTTTGATTTTGCCATTTATAGCGATGCATTGGCCACTAAAGTGCGATCGCGTGGATTTGAACTAGATCCGGAGAATACTTATGGCGTGCCGCTATTCATCAACGACACCTTCCAAACGCACTACCAGTTATACGTCAACTTCTCGGATAAAAATCAGGAGATATTGAATTCACTATTGGGCATGGCCTTACTGTCTTTGATTTTTACTGGAGTGATCATCATCACCTATGCCAATACCTTATCCCAGCTTTTTCGTCAGCGTCAAATTTCTCAGATAAAAACGGATTTCATCAACAATATGACGCATGAATTTAAAACACCCATTGCTACGATTAATTTGGCCTTGGATGCGTTGAAAAATCCAAAAGTTTCAGATAACAAGGAGTTTATAGCGCGTTATATGGATATGATACGCGAAGAAAATCGCCGGATGCATGCTCAAGTCGAGAATGTCTTACGGATTTCTAAACTGGATAAAAACGAATTGGATTTGCCCAAGAAGCGCATCAAGCTTCATGACATTATCGAAGATGCTATATCCCATGTGAGTTTGATGATTGAAGACCGCGAAGGTGAATTAGTTAAGGAGCTAAAGGCTCAGAAATCATCGGTGTTAGGCAATGAACTCCATTTGACCAACGTTATTGTTAATGTCCTTGATAATGCCATCAAGTATTCGGAAGGAAATCCAATGATTACCATCACTACCGAAAACGTCAAAAACACCATTGTCCTTAAGGTCAGCGACCAAGGTATCGGCATGTCGAAGGCAGTTCAAAAAAAGATATTTGAAAAATTTTATCGGGAACCCACAGGGGACCTTCATAATGTTAAAGGGCATGGTCTTGGTTTGGCTTATGTCAAAAAAATCTTAGACGATCACAATGCCGATATTTACGTGGAAAGCGAAAAGAGTAGGGGCAGTGTGTTTTATATTAAATTGGACTTAATCGCATAAATTATGATAACAGAGAACAAGAAAATTTTATTGGTAGAAGATGATCCGAATTTTGGAACAGTTCTGAAGGATTATTTGATGATGAATGATTACGATGTCATCTTGGCTAAAAACGGCATGGAAGGCTTCGAGAAATTCAAGAAGGATGATTATGATTTGTGCATTTTGGATGTCATGATGCCCTACAAAGATGGATTTACCTTAGCTAAAGAAATTCGGGAAAAGAATAAGGAAGTGCCGATCATCTTTTTGACCGCCAAGGCGATGAAGGAAGACGTGCTGAAGGGATACAAAATAGGTGCCGATGATTACTTAAATAAACCATTTGATAGCGAGGTGCTCTTGATGAAAATCAAAGCCATCATCCAACGTAAATCTAAAGAGACGGTGAGTGATAGTAAGCAATTTGATTTTGTTTTTGGGAATTTTCATTTAAATGCCAAGTTGCGTTATCTGACTTATAAGGATCAGGCGCCCAATAAGCTATCACCAAAGGAAAATGATCTACTCCGACTCTTGGCCTTGCACAAAAACGATTTAATGCCTCGTGAATTGGCCTTGACCAAAATATGGCGCGATGATAATTATTTTACCTCAAGAAGCATGGATGTGTATATTGCCAAATTGCGCAAATACCTCAGTGCCGACGATGAAGTTGAAATCATTAATATCCATGGAGAGGGGTTTCGATTGGTCGTCAAGACTGAAATAGACAACTGATATTGCGGTGCCCAGGTTTATGAGCGTCGTATGGCCTTGATCACGTCTTCGGGTTTGGTATGGTAATCAAACCAAAGTGTTGTGGCGTCTTTTTGAAACCAGGTCATTTGTCTTTTGGAGAATCTTCGGGTATTGGTTTTGATCAGTGCTACAGCTGTTTCAAAATCAATCTGATGGTCTAAATAAGCGAATAGCTCTCTGTAGCCAACGGTTTGTAAGGCGTTCAAATCTCTATACTCAAAAAGAGCTTTAACTTCTTCTAGTAGTCCTTGATTTATCATCTGGTCTACGCGAAGATCGATCCGCTGGTAAATTTCCTCTCGTGAGGCTTTTAGCCCTATAGACAGGATATTGAACGGCCTCTTTTTAGTGCTATTGGTTCGGAAAGAAGAAAAAGGCCGCCCGGTAGCACGATAGATCTCTAGTCCACGAATGACTCTTTGGTGATTATGCACATCTACAATAGCGTAATAGTCCGGATCTACGGTTTTTAGCTCCTCTTGTAGCGTTTGGATTCCATCTGTCTCAAATACTGTATTGAGGGCTGATCTGATCGACTGCGGGACTTCAGGGAATTCATCTAATCCAGAAATTACGGCCTTGGTATAGAGGCCTGAGCCGCCTACCAAAATCAAATAACGATGTTCAGGTCTGAGTTGTTCGATCAGCGCAAGGGCATCACGCTCATAGGCTCCCACAGAATAGGGCTGGTGTATGCTGCGGTGCTGTATGAAATAATGCTCTGCCGCCTGAATTTCTTCCGCGACAGGAACGGCTGTGCCAATAGTCATTTCCTTATAAAATTGTCTGGAGTCCGCCGATAGAATGGGGCAATTCAAGTGGTTGGCGATGGCAATGCTTAGTGCGGTTTTGCCAATGGCCGTAGGGCCTACAATGGAGATCAAGGTCGTCTCTTGACTCATGTGGCTGGGGGGTTGAGTTCTTGGCCACAATTAAGACAAAACTGTGCATTATCTTGATGTCGTCCGTAGCCGCAATTAGAACAGGATTGCGTATTGTTTAGTGCTTCCGCGAGCTCATGTTTGGTGTATTCGGCGCTCACGATACCCGTGGGAACCGCGATGATGCCATAACCCAAAATCATAAGGATTGAAGCGATGAATTGGCCTAATGGGGTCACTGGAGTAATGTCTCCAAAGCCAACAGTCGTTAAGGTGACTATGGCCCAGTAAATACCACGTGGGATACTGGTAAAGCCACTATTATCTCCTTCGACAAGGTACATTAGGGTACCCGCAATAACCGAGACGATCAGGACTGCAAAAAGAAAGATTAGGATCTTAGGCTTGCTGTGCTGCAAGGCGGCGCGCAGACGCCGTGATTCACCGATGTAACGTGTGATTTTTAATATGCGAAAAACGCGCAATAGCCTTAGGGCGCGAACGGTCACTAACACAGAGCTGCCCGAAAGCACAAAACTTAAGTACAGGGGCATAATAGAGAGAAAGTCAATAATGCCATAAAAGCTAAAGAGGTAATGCCTTGGATTTTGGATGCATATGATGCGCAAAATATATTCAATGGTAAAAAGAATAGTGATGATCCATTCTGCAGTGCGCAGCACGGAATACACCTCTTCTGGCAGTCCCTTAACACTCTCAATCATTACCGAGCATACACTAGCCAAAATAAATATCAACAGGGCGATATCAAACCATTTACCGGCAGGAGTGTCGGCTTCATAGATGATTTGGTGCAGGGATTTTTGCCAGGGTTTTAAGGTTGATTTTGCCATATTTAGCGCATTGTGCCTTTAAAAGTAGGGAAGATTTTAAATTTAATCTTCCGGATTCAGTTTTAATATTTTCAAAACCTTATGTTTTCTCAAATAAGACTGGATGATATGCTGGGCATCACGATTGTCTTCCATCGGCCGCAGTATGGAGCGCAAAACCTCAGGATTTTGTATTTGAAAATTCAAATTGAAATAGCCAAACCCTTTGAATTTTCCATTTTCAATGGCCACTACGGAGCGTTCATCAACCGTACGACCATGATCAATAATCAAAATATTATCGGTGCTCATACTGTTCTTTTTGATGAACTCTAAAGCCCGTATGTTGTAGGTGTCAGGTTGTTCTTTTTGAACACAGGCGCCCAAACAGGTATTAAGTCCATGCAGGAAACAGCTCGATGAGCTTTTGTATAAGCCATTTAACTTTTGGCAAAGGGTGTAAGTCTCTGTAATCTGAAACAATTTCGCTTTGGCTTGTTGGTAACTGGTGAAGGTAGTGATGGCTTTTTTACGCTTGTCTGATTTTTCTATCTGGAAATTAATATAGCCATGTTCATCGGTAAATGAGGTGAGTTGAAATTGAAAAAGAGTTCTTCTTAATGCTCTGTTATATAAGGGCTTATGTATTTTAATCTCTTGACTTTCTTTAAGTAATGCAATGAGTTCGTTACCCGTGGTTTCGTAGCTGACATCGGCCACATCCAGTTGTATTTTTTTCGCTTTTCTTTGGTCCCCAGTAAAGTGCTGCATCAAGCGCTTTTTGATGTTCTTGCTTTTGCCAATGTAAATGATGTCACCGTTTTTGTCGTGCATATAATAGACGCCAGTATCTGATGGAGCCCCTGCAATTAAATCCAAAAGCTTTGGTTCTAATTGTTTTTTTGGATCGTTGCGGATCAGGCCGCGCACGATGATTTTTTCAAGGTCTTTGTCCAATAAGAGCTTAAAGAGTTTTACTGTGGCCAATGCGTCACCCTGTGCTCTATGGCGATCGCTCAAAGGAATGCCTAAAGATCTTGTGAGTTTGCCTAAGCTATAGGAGGGCTGGTCGGGAATTAATTTTTTGGATAATTCTACCGTGCACAAAGTTTGTTTGTCAAACGGATAACCCAATCGATCAAATTCGGTACACAAAATACGGTAATCAAACTGTGCGTTGTGGGCTACCAAGACACAGTCTTTGGTGATTTCAACGATCCGTTTGGCGATTTCAAAAAACTTCGGTGCTTGGCGCAGCATTGCATTATTGATTCCTGTCAAGTTGACTACAAAAGGTTGAATGGGTCTTTCGGGATTGACCAGACTGCAAAACTGATCAACGATCTCTTGGCCGTCATAACGATAAATGGCTATTTCAGTAATGCCTTCTTCGTTGTACTTTCCGCCGGTAGTTTCTATGTCGACAATGGCAAACATCTAAGATTGAGGCGTTTGCAGTGGCGCTTGGCGCTCACCAAATAACGCGCTACCGACCCGGATCATATTGCTGCCGTATTGGAGCGCAATGTCATAATCGGCGCTCATGCCGATGGATAATGTCGTAAAGCCAAATTCTGTTTTGTTTTGGTCGTAAAAGGATTGCAGTAGGGCGAATTCCTGAGCAATCTGAGCGGGATCATCCGTAAAAGTAGCCATGCCCATAAGGCCTATAATGATGGCGCCTTCCATCTGTTTTACAGCCTCAGAATGGAGTGCATCAATTGCTTGTTCTTGGGTCAGTCCGAATTTTTGCGCTTCCGAAGCAATTTTGATCTGCAGTAAACACGGTATGCATCGGTTGTTGTTGCGTCCTTGTTTGTCAATTTCTTTCAGTAATTTGAGGCTGTCTACAGAATGAACTAGGGATACAAAAGGAGCCATATATTTGACCTTGTTTGTTTGTACATGACCAATCATATGCCACTGAATATCCTTGGGTAGTTCGGCCCATTTATGAGCCATTTCTTGTATTTTATTTTCGCCAAAAACCCGTTGACCACCGTCATAGGCCATTTGTAACACCTCAATGGGTTTGGTTTTAGAAACGGCGACTAAGGTAACTTCAGCTGGAAGTTGGTTTTGTAGGGCACTTATCTTATGGGCTATCGGGTTGGGCATAGGGCGTTTTACAGAAATCGTTTTGCTACTATTTCTGCTTTGCGGCTTTGGGTATAGTCGTAAAAACCTTCGCCACTTTTCACGCCGAATTTACCGGCTTGTACCATATTGACCAGCAAAGGGCATGGGGCAAACTTGGGTTGTTTAAACCCATCGTGCATCACATTAAGTATCGATAAACAGACATCTAGTCCAATAAAATCGGCCAATTGTAAGGGGCCCATAGGGTGTCCCATTCCCAGTTTCATGATGGCGTCTATTTCTTGGACACCAGCCACACCCGTGTGTAATGTTTCAATGGCTTCATTGATCATTGGGATCAGTATTCTATTGGCCACAAACCCTGGATAATCGTTTACCGCGACTGGGATTTTATTGAGTTTTTCTGACATCTTCATAATGGTATCGCGAGTTTCCTGACTCGTATCGTAACCGGAAATAATTTCGACCAATTTCATCAAAGGCACGGGATTCATAAAGTGCATGCCAATCACACGGTCAGGTCGGGTGGTCGCTGAGGCAATTTTGGTGATAGAAATAGATGAGGTGTTGGTCGCGAGGATAGTGTCTTCGGGACAAAATGCATCTAAATTTTTAAAAATTTGGAGTTTTAGATCCATGCGCTCAGTGGCTGCTTCAACCACAAGACTTGCATATTCCACGCCTTCTTCCAGATCAGTATGGGTCGTGATATTTGCGAGTGTGTTGGCCTTATCTTGCTCGGAGATTACTTCTTTAGCTACCATACGGTCCAAATTCTTGGCGATGGTCACAAGGGCTTGAGCCAGTGCTTTCTCAGAAACATCGATGAGTTGCACTCGGTAATCGTATTGGGCAAAGGTATGGGCAATTCCGTTGCCCATAGTGCCTGCCCCAATGACAGCTACATTTTTCATATCGTTAAAGGTGTTTGAAATTTTCAATAACCAACAGGGCAACGCGCAAAGCTTCGGCGCCATCGCTTAAGCTCACTACTGGTGTACTGTTATTGTGAATGGATTGCGCGAATGATTCTAATTCGTCCAAGATTGCGTTATTATCACCAACGGTTGGATTGTCAAAATAAATCTGTTTTTTAACCCCTTCGGCATTGGTCAGAACCATGGCAAAATCATCTGGATTCTTTGGGGCATCCTTCATTTTGACGACCTCGCAGGTCTTATCTAAATAATTTACAGAGATATAGGCATCTTTTTGGAAGAAGCGCACTTTTCGCATTTTCTTCATGGAAATGCGGCTCGCGGTTAAATTCGCCACACAGCCATTATCAAATTCAATACGGGCGTTGGCGATATCTGGCGTTTCCGAAATAACAGAAACACCGCTAGCACTAACCGATTTTACCGGACTATTGACAACACTCAAGATCGCGTCAATATCATGGATCATTAAGTCTAAAACAACAGGAACATCCGTCCCGCGCGGGTTGAATTCAGCTAGTCGATGCGTTTCAATAAACATGGGTTGGTCAATCAAGTCTTTAATTGCGGTGAAGGCCGGATTAAACCGCTCGACGTGTCCGACTTGTCCCAATACGCCTTTTTTATGGGCCAAAGCTATAAGGGCTTCTGCTTCTTGGTAGGTATGGGTTATCGGCTTTTCAATAAAAACATGCTTTCCTGCACTAAGTGCGGCCTTGGCTCCTTCAAAGTGGTAAATGGTTGGTGTGACGATATCGATGACATCGCACAACGCGATCAACTCATCAGGATCTTCAAAATAGGTGTAGCCCAATCGAAGCTCAATGGCTAAAGCGGCTTCACGATCAGCATCGTAAAACCCGATCAGTTCAAAATAAGTTGATTGCTCCAGAAGTTTAAGGTGGATTTTTCCCAGATGGCCTGCGCCAAATACTCCAGCTTTTAACATGCGTCTTTAGTTTCAAACAAAGATACTTTTTTTGACTAAAATTAGCGGCGCATCCGTTGTAAATTACGGGACGCTTTTATTAGATTTGTTGGGATTCAGGGGTGCGTCGACTGCAGTACATGGCGCGCACTCAAACACACGAGCTCTCAACGTTATATACCGCTTATCGCGGCATCATGAAAGACACCTATATACACAAAGGGAAACGCAAAAAGTTACTCGAAACGCTACAGCAAAAGGGGATTAGTGATCTCAAGGTGTTGCAGGCCATGAATGTTGTGCCGCGGCATTGGTTTATGGACAGTAGCTTTCTGGATCATGCTTACACCGACAAGGCCTTTCCCATTGCAGCGGATCAAACCATTTCACAGCCCTACACCGTAGCGCATCAAACAGCGTTATTGGCTTGTTTCTCCGGCGCAAAAGTTTTGGAAATAGGGACGGGTAGTGGCTATCAGAGTGCTGTTTTAGTTGCTTTGGGTGTTGAATTGTATACGATAGAACGGCAAAATGAATTGTTTAAAAAAACCAGTCTTTTTTTGCCTAAAATGGGTTTTCGTCCCAAAAAAATGATCTTCGGTGATGGCTACAAAGGCTTCCCTGAAAAGGCACCATATGATGGTATTATTGTCACGGCTGGCGCACCGTTTGTCCCTAAAGCCTTGTTAGAACAACTGGCTGTTGGGGCGCGCTTAGTGATTCCTATTGGGGAAGGCACCCAGATCATGACCGTCTTCAAGCGCGTTTCTGCGTCTAAGTTTGAAAAGATGGAATACGGTGAATGCCGCTTTGTCCCTTTGTTGGCACAAAAGAATTAAAAAATTGCAGTGACCTATCTATGGGTCGTTGTTTATCGACGGACGGTATCGTAAACCATAAGCGCCAAAGCCTTAGCTACTTGGTTTTGAGTCGTACCCAATTCTGGTGCCCCTTCGCATAGATGGATATAGGTGCAGTAATGATGGCTTTTGATCAAACGAAGCGCGGTACGCACTTCTTCCAGAGAAAAGCCAGAAGGACTTTGGGCACTGCTGCCCATTTGGGCAATAACGTCTAAGTCAATTTCAAGACCAAATGCCTGCCCAGAGACAAAGTCTAAGCTCGTTTCAAGCGCCTGTGCAAAGGATTGCTCTTTGTCGATGATCGATTCGTAACTAGCGGTTAGAATCAAATCTGGATGCTGTGCCAAACGGTGATGAATCTCTCGAGAAGTCATGGCATTTTGAAGGCCTAATATACCGTATTTGCTGAGATGACCCTGTTGCTGTGCGTAACTAAATCCGTTACCACTATGGCGGTATTCTAAGGCTCTAAAATCGGCATGTGTATCTATATTCAGACAGTGCATGGGCTGATTAATCGCCTGGGAGGCTCCCTTGAGTAGGCCAAAACTATTATTGTGTCCCCCGCCAATAACGATAGGGATTTTACCAGCAGCAATGACGTTGCTGATGACTTGTGACACTCTGTTGTCTAATGTTGTGATGAGTTCATGAAATTTTTCTTGGTCTTTGGGACCTCGCCAATCTAAACCCATACTGGCTTCTTGCAGATCATCGCAAATTATAGTGCCTAAGATTGCAAGTTTATTTATCTGATGATCAGCAGGGCCCGGCATGCTGCAAAGAACTGTTAATGCTTGCCACCATGCGCTTGCCGATCCTGCACGCCCACCGTTGGCTCTGATCCCGATGTCTTCAGGTATGCCCAGTAAAATATAGCGGGCGGAAGTTGTTTTGAGTTCTTCCTCATGACGGATGACCTTAAGGAGTTCCCCCCATTTGGTCTCGCCAGGGCGCGTTTGGGTAAAACCACTGAGGTCTATCGATTTTATAAAGCCCATTCCGCTCATATGACGCGCCCATTAAGAATGACTTGGTCGATATGATTTTGTCCAAAGGCATAGGGCAGTTGGACATAAGAATCCAATTCTTGCGTGATGATCACACTGGCTTTCTTGCCTCGAGTAATTGATCCATAATCGGCACTGACACCCATGGCATATGCGCCGTTAATGGTGGCCGCATTAATAGCTTCTTCTGGGGTGAGGCGCATTTTAATACAGGCCGCTGCAACGACAAAATTCATGTTTCCTGATGGGGCAGAGCCTGGGTTGTAATCTGAAGCAATAGCAAGGGGCAGTCCCGCATCAATCAATTTTCTGCCTGGCGTATAAGGAATATTCAAGAAAAAGGAACAGCCAGGCAGTGCCACAGGCATGGTTCTGCTGCCTTTAAGGGCCTCGATGTCTTGATCGGTGAGCAATTCTAAATGATCTACGCTCAGTGCATCATTGTTGACCCCGACAGCCACGCCGCCTAAAGCAGTGAATTGGTTCACGTGTATTTTTGGTGTCAGGCCAAATTGTTTGCCTACTTTAAGAATTTGGTCTGTTTCTTCAGGGCTAAAGTATCCGTGTTCGCAAAACACATCGATAAACGACGCGAGTTGTTCTTTGGCAATCGCAGGAATCATTTCTGAGCAGATTTGATCGATGTAGCCTTGTTTATTGTTAGCGAAGTTATGGGGTACCGCATGTGCCCCCAAAAAAGTAGCCGCAACCGCCAAGGGATATTTCTTTTTAAGCCGCTCAATCACCCTGAGCATTTTGATTTCTGCCTCGGGCGAGAGGCCATAGCCACTTTTTATTTCAATGGCGCCAGTGCCTAAGTACATGAGTTCTTCTAGGCGTTTTGATGCCTGTTGCATCAATTTGGTTTCGGAGGTGTTTTGCAGGGCCAAGGCACTATTGAGTATGCCCCCACCATTATCGGCAATTTCTTGATAACTCATGCCGTGTAATCGATCCACAAATTCACCCGAACGGTCCCCAGCAAAAACAATATGGGTATGGCTGTCGCACCAGGTCGGAAGGACAATACGGTCGGTACAATCCATGATTTTTGGAAAGTGCCCTTGAGGCATCTCATCCATAGTGCCATAATCTTCAATAAGATCACCATTAAGTAAGAGCCATGCATTATTGAGGACCGGAAGCTGGCTCATGTCTTTGCCGGCAACCCATTCTGGGGCGTTATCACGGACTTGGAGCAATTCTTTGATGTGTATCAGCAGCACTTTCATGGGTCTATTTTTGTACGGAAGCGAACGATGGATTTGCATGGTTACCCGATTGTTTTGCTCCCGGGCTTTTATTAGGATAAAGATAGTAATCCTTGAGCGTATTTTGTATTTTTATTGCTTAAAGCAGCAATATGTCAGAGAAATTATTAGGCATTAATTCGGTTTGTATTCATTCGGGAGAACTCCAAGATACTGTATTTAAAGGAGCGATATCTCCACTTTATATGACGACGTCATATGACTATGAAAATCAGGATATGAGTCGATATCCGCGTTATTTTAATACCCCAAACCAACAAGCCTTAAATCAAAAAATTTCGGATTTAGAACATTGTGAAGCCTCTTTGATTTTTGGCAGTGGAATGGCTGCAATCAGTAATGCGCTCATGGCATTTCTGCATTCCGGTGACCACGCAGTGGTGCAGTCCTCAGTTTATGGTGGGACCTATAATTTTTTGACACAACAATGCCCTCATTACGGCATTAGTCATGATTTTACTGAAGGCTTTGATCAGAAGGCGTTTGCTGCCAAAATAAAACCAAATACCAAAGTTATTTATATTGAGTCCCCTTCAAACCCATTGATGGAGGTCATTGATCTCTCCATGATCAGTAAGCTTGCCAAGCAGCATGGTCTGGTAACGATAATTGACAATACAATGGCATCTCCAGTAAACCAGAATCCAGCACTTTTTGGCATTGATGTTGTGATCCATAGTGCCACCAAATATATGGGCGGTCATAGCGATATTTTGGCTGGCACAATATCCTGCAGTCACCTGCATCGCGATTTAATCTTTTCTTCCGCAAAAATGTTCGGGGCGAATCTTAGTGAATTTACCATTTGGCTCTTAGAACGAAGTATTAAAACCATGGGGCTTAGGGTCGAACGTCAAAATGCCAATGCGCTGAAATTAGCACAATGGCTCGAAGAGCATGATGATGTCGCCAAGGTCTATTACCCAGGACTACCAGGGCATCCAAGTCATGCTTTAGCCAAACGTCAAATGAGCGGATTTTCTGGGATGATCTCTTTTGAACTAGTACCCCAGTTGGATGCAGAAAGCTTTCTGGAAGCACTGAACATGATCAAACGCTCGATGAGCTTTGCCGCTGTTGAATCAACGGCCTTACTGCCTGCCAAAACCTCTCATTTGATCATTGGGGCAGAAGCGCGTCAAGCCATGGGGATCTCAGACCAATTAATTCGCTTTTCCGTGGGTATTGAAGATGCCGCGGATTTGATAGATGATTTAGCCCAGGCCATTAATGCCATAAAATAAACGATATGAAAACACTACAATTTGTTGATATTTTGGCCATTGGTGCCCATCCAGATGACGTTGAGATGAGTTCGGGAGCGACAATTGCTAAAGAGATTGCTAAAGGCCGTACTGTAGGTATTCTCGACCTGACTCAAGGGGAATTAGGCACACGTGGCACACCAGAAATACGGCATGGTGAAGCCATGGAGGCCGCCAAAATTTTAGGCGTATCCTTTCGACATAATCTAGGCTTGGCCGATGGGTTTTTTGAAAACAACAAGGAGAGTCAACTTAAGGTTATTGAAATCATCCGTGCGACACGACCCAAGATTGTGTTGTGTAACGCGATAGAAGACCGCCATATTGACCACCCAAAGGGCAGTCGCCTGGTCAGTGATGCCTGTTTTCTTTCGGGGTTAAAAAATATTGAAACGACCCAAGATGGTTTGATTCAAGAGGCCTGGAGGCCAAAACACGTGTATCATTACATTCAATGGAATGACTTAGAACCCGACTTTGTTGTGGATGTCACGGGATATATGGAAACTAAACTCGCTGCGGTATTTGCCTACAAGAGTCAATTTTATGACCCCAACAGCAAGGAACCCATGACCCCAATCTCTACCCAGAATGTAAAAGACAGTTTGAGCTACCGTTATAGAAATCTGGGACGTCTTATTGGAACTGAGTTTGCTGAGGGTTATACCACTGAGCGATATCCTGCCGTAGACACCCTGACAGATTTGATTTAATTTGTCAAAAATAATTGTAGAAAGTAGCATTTTAAATTATATTTGCCTCCGCTTTTAGAGCAGTATTTTTAATGGTGGTTGTAGCTCAGTTGGTTAGAGCATCGGTTTGTGGTACCGAGGGTCGCGGGTTCGAATCCCGTCTTCCACCCATAAGATAAAAACCCCCGATCTAGCGATCGGGGGTTTTCTTTTTAGCGGATGGATAAAACCTTATTCAGTGCGCTTGTCGGCATAAATACGCCCTTCACGATTGGCGATTTCCCAAGCCGTGTGAAAAATCAAACGGGTGCGCTTTGCCATAAGTGGATAATTAATTTTGTCTGGCGTATCAGTTGGTTTGTGGTAGTCTTGGTGCACGCCGTTAAAATAAAATATTACAGGGATGTTTTTTTCTGCAAAATTATAGTGGTCGCTGCGGTAATAAAAGCGATTTGGGTCGTCATCGGCATTAAAGGTATAGTCTAATTCCAATTGAACATAGGTCTTATTTACTTCTTCAGATAAGTCATGCAGTGATTGACTGAGTTTATCACTTCCAATGAGGTATATATAATTTTCATTGCCTTCTTTGAGTGGGTCAATGCGTCCGATCATATCTGTGTTGAGATCACAGAGTGTCTGTGCTAGCGGAATAATGGGGTTTTCGGTATAATAGCGTGACCCATAAAGACCAATCTCTTCGCCTGTGACATGTAGAAAAAGTAAAGACCGCTTAGGACCGTATCCTTGATCTTTGGCCATTTGAAAGGCTTCAGCGATTTCCAACAAGGCGACAGTACCGCTGCCATCATCGTCTGCGCCATTATAGATCGTGTCGCCCTCCATGCCTACGTGGTCATAATGTGCTGAAAGCACGACAACTTCATCGGGTAATTCTGAACCCTCAATATAAGCCAGGACATTTTCAGAACTCACGGGGTTTTTCATGCGCGTGAAATAAGTAGCAGGAATTTCTTGAAAATAATGGTCCATGCCTGGAGCAGTTGCTATACGGTGCGCCTTATAAAAGTTTTGCAGAAAGTCAGCTGCCATTTTTTGACCTTCCGTTCCGGTCATGCGGCCTTGCATAGAATCTGATGCCACGGTGTAAAGTAGCTCGGAGAGATCCTCGGAGGTGATGGTTGCCGCATATTTTTCTCTAGGAGTCGATTCGGGCGTTTGTGCCATAGCGATCAGACAGAAAAGGAATAGGGCACTTTGAATCGTTGGTAAAAATAGTTTCTTGGTCATGTTCAGAAATTTGATGGCTAAAGATACATTTTTTTGTTTTCTGACAGTAATTCCCTTGAAATAATGGGGTTATAGAATCTAATAATAGGGTACTGACTTAAGTTCATTTTTTGCTAACAATAAGGGTTAAAAAAGTCAATTGAATTTAACAGAATCTTATAATTTTTATGCCCCCACTATTATATATTTGCAAAAAAAAAATAACTGTGCCCAGAAGCCTCAGGATACTTTTCGCTGTTTTCTTTTTAAGCGTGTTTTTAACGCCTTCGGTATTGATGCATTTCGTGGCTGATGACAAGGCGCGTATTCAATGGTTGACCGTTGAAGATGAAAATGAAAAGGAATCAAGTCTGGAATGGACTGATGACGTTAAGGAAGAATTCATCGCTGACTTGAAATTTGATCTTCAGTTTTCTGAGTTTAAAGATATTCAGGCCACCTACAGGGATGTCGTCCGTCAAGTTCATCAAGGCTATCCCGACACAATTATGCTCCCCCCAGAATTTATTTAAGGTTACTTCAGTCTTTTAGAAATTTTTATAACTGATCGCTTTACGCGACCAAAACCTTATTTATGTTTAAAAATATTAAAAATGATTTTTCGGCAAGTATTGTCGTCTTTTTCGTGGCATTACCCTTGTGTTTGGGTATTGCCTTAGCCAGTGGCGCGCCCTTATTTTCTGGGCTTATCGCTGGTATTATCGGCGGAATTGTTGTTGGTGCTTTGAGTGGCTCAAAAATTGGGGTTAGCGGACCAGCTGCAGGCCTTGCGGCTATTGTATTTACCTCAATAACGGCTTTAGGAGGTTATCAAAACTTCATGGCCGCTGTGGTTATAGCGGGGGCATTACAGATTATTCTTGGCCTGGTTAGAGCGGGCATTATCGGAATGTATTTTCCCTCAGCGGTCATCAAAGGGATGCTTACGGGTATTGGCCTGATCATTATTCTGAAGCAAATTCCCCACTTTTTTGGTTATGATGCGGATCCCGAAGGTGATTTTGCCTTTTTTCAAGTCGATGGTGAGAATACATTTAGTGAAATTTTAAAAACGACTAATGCGCTGAGTTTAGGTGCAACGTTGATTGCTACGATCTCGCTGGTGGTATTGTTGTTTTGGGACAAGATCAAAGCCAAATTACCTGGATTTGTTCAATGGATTCAGGCACCTTTTCTTGCCGTAGTTTTTGGCGTTTTTTATGTCGGATTTACCCAAGGAACGCCTTTAAATATTGATGCAACAAACATGGTGAATGTCCCTGTAAGTCATAACTTGGAGAGCTTTTTCGGTCAATTTATGTTGCCTAATTTTGACGCATTTTTAAGGGTTGATGTTTGGGTGACGGCTTTTACAATTGCTCTTGTGGCGAGTCTAGAAACCTTACTTTGTGTCGAAGCGACGGATCGTTTGGATCCCGATAAGAATGTCACCCCAACCAATCGTGAGCTTTGGGCCCAAGGGGTCGGGAATATGATTTCTGGCTTTATCGGCGGATTGCCTGTGACCCAGGTCATTGTGCGGAGCTCTGCCAATATTCAGTCCGGGGGTAAGACCAAGCTTTCTGCGATTATTCATGGATTCTTTTTGTTGATTTCTGTGCTGCTGATACCTCGATTACTCAACCAAATTCCGCTTTCGGTATTGGCCTCTATTTTATTGGTGGTGGGCTATAAATTGGCAAGGCCTGCGTTGTTTAAGACGATGTATCATCTGGGTTGGAAGCAGTTTGTTCCCTTCATAACAACGGTCATGGGCATTCTATTTACGGATTTGCTGACGGGTATTGGTATTGGTTTGGCCGTAGGTATTTTGGTTATTCTGGTCAAGAGTTACCAGAACAGTCATTTCTTGCATATTGAGGATAACAGTAATGGCGTCTCAAAAATCAGAATGGCTTTGGCAGAGGAGGTGACTTTCATCAACAAAGGGGCTATACTGAAGGAATTAAATAATTTAAATGAAAATACACAATTGGAATTGGATGTGCGAAAAACGCGTTATCTTGACCACGATATCATTGAGATTCTGAATGATTTTGTGATCAAAGCACGTCTGAAAAACATTGAGATAAAACTTATATCAGAAAAGGGATTTGTCGTTAATGCAGATAACTATACCGAATTTTTCTATTCAAAATCATATCAAAACAAATAAACATTATGAAAGCACATACAAGTGAAACACAATTGACCATGACACCAGATAAGGCCTTAAATTTCTTAAAAGAAGGAAATGAGCGCTTTCAAAATAATCTAAAAGCCAATAGAAACCTACTCCAACAAGTCAATGCTACGGCAGAAGGACAATTTCCTTTTGCTACAATATTGAGTTGTATTGATTCAAGGGTTTCCGCTGAATTGGTTTTTGACCAAGGGCTTGGGGATGTTTTCAGCATTCGAATTGCCGGTAACTTTGTCAACGAAGATATTTTGGGCAGCATGGAATTTGCCTCAAAACTTGCTGGAACAAAGGTCATCGTTGTACTAGGGCATACCAGTTGCGGCGCCATAAAGGGGGCCTGTGATCATGCGCGGTTAGGAAATCTGACGGCGCTCATCAAAAAAATTGAACCGGCTGTTGATGCGGTGGAAAAACCCCTAGAGGCCGAACTGCGTAATTCTTCAAATCTTGAATTTGTGGATGCTGTGTCTAAGAAAAACGTGGAGATGACCTTGGTAAATATCAGGGAACGAAGTGAAATCATTAAGGAAATGGAAGATAACGCCGAAATTAAAATTATCGGAGCCATGTATGACATCGCTACAGGGGTGGTTGAATTCTATGATTAATGGATGGATATTCTTGATAGATAATGCAAAAAAAAAAGGCTTCCAACGGAAGCCTTTTTTTTTGCATTATAACTTAATCACTTTACTGGTGTTGTAATATTGCTGGAATTGCAGAACGATATAATAAAGTCCACTTGAATAGGGGGTCATATCCAGGTTAATAAAGGCATCGGACACTTTAAATGATTGCATTAAGGTGCCGTCAATAGCATAAATGCGAGCCGAGCCGCCGACATAATCAGTTGCATCCACTAGGGTTATGTTATCCAGCGTAGGGTTGGGGTGCCAAGGCTTTGCCGTGGGATCCTCTAAAGCGCCTGTCCCGAGGTTGTTTTGATAGATACGGATGTAATCCACCTCCATAGCATCCTCTGTAAAGTTAGTGGAGATGATTTCGGGCAATAAGGCGACGTTAAACAACATATATTGGTCCGCATCAAAGGGCCAGGTTTCCATATTCTGGGTGCCAGGCTGGTAGATATAATGTACGATATTATCGACTGAAAAAACCATACGTTGCTCATCCCATTCTAGGGTGTATTCGTGAAATTCATTGGATACGTCAGATACATATCGCCCAGCTACATTGACCGTTCCGCCATAGCTTGATGGGGTGTGTATGGCACTTGAAATATAGTTCTGATTATTGCCCCAATGCTCCATAATATCAACTTCACCGCAAGCTGGCCAGTAGGTTGTGCCGTAGGTACTTGAGAAATAGCCTCCGGGTTCAATGATGTTTTTGCCGAGCATCCAAATGGCGGGCCAGGTGCCTAGTCCGAAAGGTAATTTGGCCTTGGTGATAATTTTTCCATAAGTAAAGGAAAACTTGCTATTGAGCCGTGCAGAGGTGAAGTCCTTAGTAACGCCCTGGTTGGTGTAGGTTTCTCTTTTTGCCATCACTTTTAAAGTGCCTTCGCTTACAAAAGCATTCTCTATGCGATCAGTATAATGTTGGATTTCATCATTATACCAACTTTGTCCGTTGGGCAATTGTGTTTGGTGATGCCATTTTTCGGGATCGACAGCACCGTTGTAGTCAAACTCATCGGACCAAACCAATTCATAATTGGATCGTTGGGCATGGTGGGTCTGGGTGAAGCAAAAAATAAAACATAAAGCAAAAAGAAATTTCATCCGAGATCGATTTTATGCGAAAATAGGATTTATATCATAGTTTTGAAAATGCTCGGCTATATTTAACTTCGGTTTTCAGGGGATGAGATTAGATCCAACAAAAAGTTAACCTCTGGTCCAGATATTATTTCTTCAGGAATGACTATTTTTAGGCAAAAGCAGAATAATTACTGATCATCTTTATGAAAAGAGCGTCCCTTTACTATAATATCGTCCTGTTGGTTTTGTTAGTGTTTTTTGTGATTTCTTTCATCACAAATATTTTGAATTCCATAATTGTTGCGGTCAAGGACAGTTATGATTTGTCCTTATCCGAAGTAGGATTATTGCCTTTTTCATTTTTTATAGCCTACGCCGTCATGTCGATTCCCGCCGGATTTCTTGCAGAGCGTTATTCTGACAAAAGGCTCTTGAAGGTCTCTTTTGTGGTGATCTTTTTGGGGTGCTTGTTTTTTGTTATTGATCAGAGCTATGGGGCATTTGTCTTCACTCTGTTCGTCTTGGGTAGTGCCATGGCCATACTGCAAGTGATCATTAACCCCATGCTGCGTGTGGCTGGTGGTGAAGAGCATTTTGCGTTTAATTCGGTCGTGGCACAATTGGTCTTTGGCTTGGCGTCTTTTCTCAGTCCCATGCTTTATGTTTTTTTTGTGAATCCAAAAAGTGATGTTTGGGGCATCTCACAATGGATGGGGCAATGGGTTTCTGTTGACAAGTCTTGGGTCTCCTTATATATTGTTTTCGGCCTTATGAGCATGGTTTTGTTGGTGGTGTCTCACTACGTGACTTATCCGGTTAAGGCGGCGCAACCAAAGGAATCTTCGACTTCTTGGGCCATGTATCAGGAAGTCTTCAAAGACCGTAAGGCCTTGCTTTATTTTACAGGGATATTCTGTTATGTGGGTTTTGAGCAAGGTGTCGGTAATTGGTTGTCTCCATTTTTGTTAGAATATCATGGTTTTAATCCTGAAACAATTGGGGCACAAACCGTGTCCTATTTTTGGGCCATGCTCACTGCAGGCTGTATCTTGGGACTACTGCTCCTAAAATTAATGGATAGTAAGCGGGTGCTGATTTATGCGAGCTTAGCTACCTTTTTTGGGCTGCTCATTGCTTTATTTGGCCCATCACACTGGGCGGTTTATGCTTTTTCAGCCTTAGGCTTTACGATTTCTGTGATGTGGTCTATCATATTTGCTTTAGGGCTTAATTCAGTGCCAAAACACCACGGTGCTATGGCGGGACTGCTCTGCACCGGAATAGCAGGTGGTGCGATCATTCCCCTAATCATTGGATTAGTTGGAGATGTTATTGGTCTGAAGTGGGCGCTCTTTGGTCTTATGATTCCTTTAGCCTATATCTTATCTATTGGCTTTTGGTCTAAGCCCCTGATTCAAAATAAAACAATTTAACGAATTGATCATATGAATGATGCAGTGTATTTAGGTATTGATATTGGGGCTTCTTCATTTAAGTATGGCCTTGTGGTGGAAGGAACGGTGACGCAAGAAAGAAATATAGCAATCGATCCAAAAGTCGCGTCGAAAACACTGTTGATTCAATTGTTTGCGGGGATAAAGGATCTGTGGCGAGAGGATATAATGGGTATTGGCGTTGGGGTTCCCGGTATTGTGGATTCTGAGCGGGGCCTGATCGTGGACTTACAAAATATTCCTGTTTGGTGTGGTTTGCCGCTGGCCGAAATCATGAACAAACAATTTAAGGTGCCTGTGATGCTCAATAATGATGCCCATTGTTTTGCATTCGGCGAACTCCGCTATGGCGCAGCCAAAGATTGGAAAAACTTTGTAGGTATTACTTTGGGGACTGGTTTAGGCATGGGTATTGTCATTAATAATCAGCTTTATAAAGGAGTGCTTAGCGGTGCTGGAGAGCTTGGTATGTTGCCCTATAAAAAGGGAATTATTGAGCAGTATACAGCGAGCTTCTTCTTCACTAATAATTATGAAGCCTCTGCTGCTGAGCTCTACATCAGGGCCCAGCAAGGTGACGCTTTTGCGCTTGAAGCCTATAACACTTATGGGCACCACCTGGGCGAGGCAGTTAAAGTGGTCCTTTCTTTATTGGCGCCTGAGGGCGTCATTTTCGGAGGCTCTATTTTAAAGGCGTGGCCATTCTTCTCTGCCTCGTTGGCGTCTTCTATCGCCGCATTTCCTTATAAAAAACAGTTGGATCATTTTGCTTTGCGCCAAAGCCCCACGATGAACAGTGCTCTACTTGGCGCAGTTGCTCTGTTAGCCTCTGATAAATGTTAAATTCATGAGACAAGCATTGTCCAATATGGATTTGTTTTGTAATTTAGAAAAAAAAATAAGATGACAAAAACAACACAAATTTTTATGGCTCTTGTTTTGGTTTCTGCTTTTGCGGTGGCCCAAACCCCAGCCGAGCGCGCACAGATTGTAAGCCATTACGATATGGATAAATTAGAGGCGCTGAAAACAGAATTTACCAACACTGAAGCACAAAGCAAAGCGCGTGCGATTGAATTGGCCGCAATTTATAATTGGCCCATGACCATAGAGTCTGAAGCAGGTGCTATGGCCTCTTTGATTGGCGTTTATGAAGACGGACGCCCGAAGTATCGCGTGACGCATAATCGCGAAGGAGGAATAACCACTAGAGCCAATACCTTACATACAGGAGGAGTCTCTAATCTTGACCTCAACGGTGAGAATATGATCGTTGGAGAGTGGGATGGTGGCGGCGTTCGCGGGACACATCAATTACTTGATGGACGCGTGGACCAAAGAGACGGCGCCGCAGGCACAGGTGATCATGCAACACACGTCGCTGGGACAATGATTGGTAATGGAAATGTTGTTAATGGTGCAGCCAAAGGGATGTTGCCCGAGGGAACCTTATGGGCACACGATTGGTTCAGTGATTACCCAGAAATGATTACAGCAGCAGGTGAGGGTTTATTGGTCTCAAATCATTCTTATGGAGCAGGTATTCAAAACTTGCCTTTGTGGCGTTTAGGATATTATGACGGAGATGCTCGAGGAATGGACAATATCACTTATAATGCTCCATATTATTTACCAGTGGTTTCTGCAGGAAATGATCGTCAAAGTGGCGTAAATACTGGGGATAGTGGTTTTGACTACCTTACGGATATGGGGACTGCTAAAAATAACTTAGTTGTCGCTGCGGTTTTTGAAGTATTAAACTACACTGGCCCCAATAGTGTAGGTATGTCTGGCTTTAGCAGCTGGGGACCAACAGACGACGGCCGTGTGAAACCAGATATATCTGGTAAAGGCGTCAATATGTATTCGTCCTTAGCTGGATCTGATCAAGCTTATGCTAATTATAGTGGAACATCAATGGCCAGTCCAAACGTGGCAGGCAGTTTGATTTTACTGCAACAACATTACAATCAATTAAATAATAGCTATATGACCAGTGCCTCATTGAGAGGTTTAGCACTTCATACGGCCGATGAAACTGGTTCTGCTGATGGCCCAGATTATCGATTTGGTTGGGGCTTGCTCAATGTGCAACGTGGCGCCGAAGCTATAAGTGCGATGAATACAGGATCTTTTATTATCGAAGATGCATTGGCTTCAGGTGAAACAATGAGTTTTGCCGTGAATGCCAATGGAACAGATGATTTGATGGCCTCGATTACTTGGACGGATGCACCAGGTGTTATGTTGCCGGGTAATGCTAGTAGTGAAGATGATCCTACACCAATGCTTATTAATGACTTGGACCTGCGTTTGACCGCAACAAACGGGACAGTTTACGAGCCATGGAAATTAGATCCAGCCAACTTTGCGGCTGCTGCTACTACTGGTGATAATATCGTTGATAATATTGAAAAGATTGAAATCCCCGGAGCCTTAGGCGCATATTTTGTTTCTATTAGCCACAAGACCGCTAATCTTTTGGATGGACAACAAGCCGTATCCATTATAATTACGGGATTAAATGTGAACGATTTCTTTGCTTCTACACACAATGGACGTGTTTCTGGATGTGAAGGCGATGACACAGTAACTGTAGCGGTTGACTTTTTGCCCTTAAATGGATATACCGATGGGGTTACATTCAGCACTTCTGGTCTGCCATCGGGTGTGACGGGGGTGTTTTCTGACCCCACAATGAATACAGAAGGTACCAGTACTTTAGAGCTTACTGGAATCAATAACCTGAGCATGGGAGACTATGCCTTTATGGTAAGTGTTATTGGCGTGAACGAAACACAAGAATTTCCTGTGGTGATTACCGTGCTCGGTACATCTAGTGCAGATGTACCGGTTTCAGATTTATTAGTTCCTGCTGATGAAGCTATTGACATACCGATCGTATATTCATTATCTTGGACCGATGAGGGTCAATTTGTGACCAGTTACGACTTAGAAGTTTCTAGAAATATTGACTTTACTGATGTTGAATTCGCTCAGAGTAGTACGTCTAATACATCCTTGGTCTTAGGCATGCAAGAAGGATACACCTACTGGTGGCGCGTGCGGGGCAATACACAATGTGCTCAGGGTGAATTCTCTCAGCCATTTACTTTTACTGTAGCGGGAGTACTTGGTGTCACAAGCCAAGAATCAATAGGCCTTAGTCTGTATCCCAACCCAGCGGAGCATCAGTTTACCGTGGCGTCTAACGCACCAATTGAGAAACTTGAGATCCGTAATATTCTTGGGCAATCCGTTCAAAATATGACAGTGAACAGCAACCAAGCCCAAGTGGATGTGACAGGCTTAGCCTCAGGAACATATTTTGTTCGTGTCTTCCGTGGAGGCTCCGTAGCTAATCTCAAATTAGTGAAGCGTTAACAGAACTACATTAATTCTTAAAAAAGACCCACAGGCAAAGTCTGTGGGTTTTTTTTATCAAAATAGTACGATTGAGATTGATGCCTTCAAGCAAACCTGCTCAAATGCGCTTATATTTTATGGATTCTATCTCTATTGGTTTTGAATATGTTAGGATGGGCCTAGCTTAAAAAAAAACGATTTGTAATCGGCGAGGATATTTATGGTTTGAATATCCATTAATAAAACAGAGGGATGTTTATCCTTGGTAATAATCGAGATTTAAAAAATCAATTTTAGCTTGCGCCATGTGTTCTATAAATCTTTTGGCGCTTCGGTAATGCTTGTCCTTTCTTAATTGGAGAAATTGGCCGTCACTATGAATACTGAAGGTCGCGTTGTTGTATATAACCAACCGATAGAATGGGATGACCCAAGCAAAGCGTTCTAAGTTTTGTGTCAGGTGTACAATGATCCCTTTTGGCCTTAACTCGATATTGGCATAATTGAGTGATGACGTGTTCTTAATTTGAGCATGAAACTTAGGGCTGAATCCATCAATGATGAGGCGATTAGAGCCCTTGGGGCCATTGATCAATTTTTGAATCAACGCAAAGGCAGGGCCTACAATTGAGTCGGTCTCTTGATCAAATTCTTTGTTGGTATAACTGGTATTGAAAATCATGATAGTTTAAATGTAATTAACTCAGTATTTCTTCTCACAATGCGGACTGAGTCCATATAATTGATCGGGTCAGCGTAGCATGATGGGCAAGATATGAAAAGAAAAAGCGCTAAAAAAGTATTTGTCCTAAGCGCATTGAAATGTGTATTTATAATAGCCAAATGAAGCGCTACAAAAGCGCGTTGCGTTCTTGTATTTGATTTAGTAATTTAGAACAGGTGGTCAAAGCGAAAAAAAACACTTATATCATTGATTGTCCTAAAAAAAGTGTTCTTTCGTCTTCTTTCGGTAAAATTACTATGTAAATTAGGGTGCATTTTAAGTGTTGTTACTGATCTAAAGTTACAGCCTTTTCAATCAACAGTATATTAACCATGGTCAACTTAAGTACATTAGACTATTCAATAGTTATTTTATTCTTTGCAATTACAATTGCCATAGGACTTTATGTTTCAAAGAAATCAGGTAAAAGTTCTTCAGAGTTTTTTCTTTCTGGACGAACAATGCCCTGGTGGCTGCTAGGTGTGTCAATGGTCGCTACGACATTTTCTACCGATACGCCTAATTTGGTTACAGATATTGTGAGAACCAATGGCGTTTCAGGAAATTGGGTGTGGTGGGCTTTTTTGATAACCGGACTCTTAACTGTTTTTGTTTACGCGAGGCTGTGGAGAAAATCAAATGTCAATACTGACATTGAATTTTATGAATTTCGATATGGAGGACCCGCAGCAGTTTTTCTAAGAAAGTTTAGAGCCATTTATTTGGGTGTGATTTTTAATGTGATCACCATGTCAGCTGTTACTTTGGCCGCTATAAAAATTGGCGGCATCATGTTAGGTTTGGAACCATGGCAGACCGTTATTAGTGCAGGCTTGGTTACCGTAATTTTTAGTGCATTGGGTGGCTTTAAAGGGGTCGTATATACAGATTTCGTTTTGTTTTTTGTGGCCATGGGAGGTGCTATTGGTGCGGCATATTACCTTATAAATATTCCTGAAGTGGGCGGTATAGAGGCTTTATTGGCCCACGAGAATGTCGCAAGTAAGCTTTCTATATTGCCAGATTTTAGTGATAAGCGGGCTATTATTACTTTATTAATCATCCCGTTAGCGGTACAATGGTGGAGTTCTTGGTATCCCGGTGCGGAACCCGGGGGCGGAGGATATATAGCCCAACGCATGTTAGCTGCAAAAAATGAGAATCATGCCATAGGTGCTACTTTTTTCTTCAACATCATGCATTATGCATTGCGGCCTTGGCCTTGGATATTAGTCGCTCTAGCCTCGCTAGTGGTTTTTCCCGATTTAGCGAGTATACAAGAAGCTTTCCCTAATGTTGCAGACAACAAATTAGGCCATGATTTGGCCTATTCTGCGATGCTTACCAAATTGCCCAGTGGCTTACTGGGATTGGTTTTGGCTTCACTGTTAGCGGCCTATATGAGTACCATTTCAACTCAGTTAAATTGGGGATCTTCCTATATGGTGTATGATTTTTACAAACAACAAATTAACCCTGAGGCTTCGGAAAAGAAATTAGTTGCTGTAGGGAGACTGTCTACGGTTGTTTTAATGGTGCTTAGTGCGTCATTGGCCTTGTTGTTGCAAAACGCCTTACAGTTATTTGATGTGCTATTGGTCTTTGGAGCAGGAACGGGCTTGATATTTATTTTACGCTGGTTTTGGTGGCGTATCAATGCCTGGAGCGAAATAACAGCAATGTTCGCTTCTGGTATTATTTCAATTAGTTTAAAGTTGACCCCACTTGGCGATTATTTTTTCGCCCCAAAGACAGGTGTTTTTGAAGATTATTATGAATATCCGATGGTGGTTTTAGTCACAACAATAATATGGCTCATAGCGACTTTTATCACCCAGCCAGAAAATAAAGATGTGCTGCGTCTTTTTTACAAAAAGATACAACCTGGAGGTCCGGGATGGTCCAAAGTAATTACAGAAGCCAAAGCAGAAGGCGTTATATTAAAGGATTCTGACGCAGGTTGGAGTGTGCCATCAGGAATTATAGCCATGTTATTGGGATGTGCCTTAATTTATAGTTGCCTGTTTGCCACTGGCTATTGGATTTATAGCGATTATAATTATGCGATACTTTTCACCATTACGGCAATTTTTTCTGGAGTTTTATTGATTAAAAAATGGGCTCAAATTAAGGAGCGTATCTTTTAGAACCAGTCATGATTCAGGATTGAAATAATGAACGCAGATATATATAACGGATCAATGGATATTAGATATAACGAAGCAGGGAAATTTGAAGAGACGCGTTTTGAAAAAATTCATAACGTCATTTTTAATACTTCTCAAGAGGCTTCCATCGCGGTAGCGCAAGAGATTGCAACCTTAATTAGGAGAAAAATTGAGTTAAATGAACTGTGCGTGCTGGGTTTAGCAACAGGGTCTTCGCCTATTAAAGTTTATGAGGAGCTTGTTAGAATGCATGAAGAAGAGGATTTAAGTTTCGCCAATGTAGTGACTTTCAATCTCGATGAATATTACCCTATGGATAAAAGTAATGTCCAGAGTTACCATTATTTCATGCAGGAACACCTTTTTAAATATGTAGATATCCGACCTGAAAATATTCATATCCCAGATGGAAAAATCGGCGCAGAAGTCTTAAATGACTATTGTGTTGATTATGAAATGAAAATAAAGTCTTTTGGCGGTATTGATTTTCAGCTTTTAGGAATTGGACGAACAGGACACGTTGGGTTTAATGAGCCTGGATCGCATCTTAATTCGGGTACAAGAAAAATCATCCTCGATCACAGGAATAGATTAACGGCTAAAAAATTAATCAAATGAGTCATTACCATATAAAGGATTTAGAACAATATTATCAAGCTTATAGAAAATCAGTTAGTGATCCAGAAATTTTCTGGGATGAAATTGCAAGCGACCATTTTTTGTGGAGGAAGAAATGGGATTCTGTTTTGGAATGGGATTTTTCAAAACCAGAAGTCACCTGGTTTAAAGGAGCAAAATTAAATATTACAGAGAACTGTATTGACAGGCATTTAACAACCCTTGGAGATAAAACGGCTATTTTGTTTGAGCCAAATAACCCAGAAGAAGCAGCGCAGCATATTACTTACAAGGAACTCTCTCAACGCGTAAACAAGTTTGCAAATGTTTTAAAGCAACAAGGGATTAAGAAAGGGGACAGGGTCTGTATCTATGTGCCTATGATTCCAGAATTAGCAATTTCTGTGCTCGCATGTGCCAGGATTGGGGCCATACATTCGGTTGTTTTTGCTGGATTTTCTGCCGCTGCTTTATCCACGAGAATTAATGATGCTGATTGTAAAATGTTAATTACGGCAGATGGTGCTTATCGAGGTGCCAAAACGATAGATTTAAAAGGAATTGCTGATCAAGCACTTGAGCTTTGTCCAGGTGTTGCATCTGTTTTAGTGATCAAGAGAATTGACGCAGAAATCAACATGAAGCAGGGACGTGATCAATGGTTGGCACCATTATTAGTAAATGCTTCAGATCAATGTGTGCCAGAAATAATGGATGCAGAGGATCCTTTATTCATTTTGTACACCTCTGGATCAACAGGAATGCCAAAGGGAATGGTTCATACCACGGCAGGGTACATGGTCTATACCGCATACACTTTTAAGAACGCATTTCAATATACAGAGGATGATGTGTATTGGTGTACTGCAGATATTGGCTGGATTACAGGTCATAGTTATATCGTTTATGGTCCATTGGCCAACGGCGCCACTACTGTTATGTTTGAAGGTGTGCCAAGTTATCCAGACTATGGGCGTTTTTGGGATATCGTTCAAAAACATAAAGTAAGTCAGTTTTACACGGCACCTACAGCAATTAGGGCATTGGCCAAAGAAGGCACGGATCTAATTGATCATTACGACTTATCTTCCTTAAAGGTTCTTGGATCTGTTGGAGAGCCTATTAATGAAGAAGCTTGGCACTGGTATAATGATCATATTGGCAAAAAAAAGAGTCCAGTTGTAGATTCTTGGTGGCAAACAGAAACAGGTGGCATCATGATCACGCCAATCCCATATGTGACGCCAACAAAGCCAACTTATGCCACACTGCCTTTTATTGGTATTCAGCCTGCAATTATGGATGAAAATGGCAAGGAGTTAATCGGGAATAGAGTGGAAGGACGCTTGTGCATCAAATATCCTTGGCCCAGTATTGCCAGAACCATATGGGGTAACCATCAGCGTTATAAAGAGACGTATTTTTCGCTATTTGACAATATGTATTTTACTGGCGATGGCGCTTTACGAGATGAAGTAGGGTATTATAGAATTACTGGCCGCGTTGATGATGTCATCATCGTTTCTGGTCATAATCTTGGAACAGCACCTATAGAAGATGCCATAAATGAGCATCCAGCTGTTGCAGAATCGGCTATTGTAGGATTTCCGCATGACATAAAAGGAAGTGCCTTATATGGATACATTACCTTAAAAGATAATGGCGAATCAAGTCATCACGATAAACTAAGAAAAGAAATAAATCAATTAATTTCTGATCGGATTGGGCCTATCGCCAAATTGGATAAAATTCAATTTACAGATGGATTGCCAAAGACCAGAAGTGGTAAAATAATGCGGAGAATATTGCGCAAAATTGCCTCGAATGATACTGCAAACTTAGGGGATATTTCAACCCTTTTAAACCCGGAAATCGTGCAAGAAATCATATCCAGCGCTCTCCAGACTTAATACTTTGAATTTCTTTCTCTTGCGAATGATTCAATTGTTGAGTTGAAAATGAAGCGGTAGGTAAGCCCTCTTTGTTAAGCAAACGGGCAGTACTCTTATGGCGCCAAGCATATTTAACATAAATTGGGTTCCGCGTCGCAGGCGAGCAATAGAGGTGATTGTAGTTTTTTAAAGGATACTATGGGTACAAAATAAAATGAAAATAGCATTTCATTTTGTTTACTGGAATGCCTTTTTGATTGCCTTTTCTGCCAATTTCTCCATAACTAAGTAGCCCGCTAGGTTTGGGTGCACAAGATCATTGGCAGTGGTATAATCCGGTACTTTTAGCCCCCCTTTGTCATCTGCCATTGCTGAAAAATAATCCAAATAGATAAAATTATTTTCTTGGGTATAAGTTTTGAGGGCAGTGTTAATTGAAATGATTTTTGGGGCAGGTTCTAGTCCTGGTCTCCAAAGGTATTCTATGGCAGGTAAAATGGAAGAAATCACCACTTTAATGCCATTGGTATGAGCCAGTTCTGCCATAGACTTGATGTTCCCAATAATGGTTTCTTCGGAGGTGTAACCGGTATTGCCAGCAAGGTCATTGGTGCCGGCGAGAATAACCACAACTTCTGGTTTTAAATCAATAACATCGGGTCTAAATCGCAATAGCATTTGTGAGGTGGTCTGCCCACCGATGCCTCGGTTTATATAGTTTCTATCTGTAAAAAATTCTGGACGAAAAGCCATCCAGTTTTCGGTGATTGAGTTTCCCATAAAAACAACTCTGTTATTGGCCTTT
>Ga0209652_1000204_pt1 | contig 49891 bp, 50 predicted proteins | sample SaaInl74LU_5_DNA_FD_184641 | JGI IMG/M metagenome (GOLD analysis project Ga0209652, IMG submission 184641) | Marine microbial communities from expanding oxygen minimum zones in the Saanich Inlet - ESP_74LU_5_DNA (SPAdes) (version 2) | ecosystem: Environmental > Aquatic > Marine > Intertidal zone...
GAAGCTTACCGTGTTACCGTTCCAGCCGTCACCATACGCATCGGTCATGTTCACCGTGAAGGCACACATGTCAGCAGGAGGACAAGCTGTACACACAGGGAGGAAAGATCCAAAGTTCTGACCTGCCGTTATCGTTGATCCTGCGGTATGCACAACCACGGTGTCTCCCGCAGCGTCCGTTACAACAAAACCAACTTCTGCCGTCCAAGAACCCAAGGTTCCAAGATCTACGGAAACAGAATCCCAAGAGCAAAGACCCACATATGCAGTATCCAAGCTTCCAGTGGCCAAGGTGACTGACCCGTTTACGTTACCGCTTTGGGTAAAGGTCACCACGTTTCCGTTCCAACCGTCCCCATAAGAGTCCGTGAGGTATACCGTGTATTGGCACTGGTTAGAAAGCGCACATGCAGCGGTCATCATAGATTCCGAAGCGCTCCATGAGCACGTATCGCCCACAGAACAGATTTCACGCACAGAGAACTCATAGCTTGTAGAAGCCATAAGGCCCGTGATGGTTGCTGAGGCTCCAGAGCCATTGACCATCATGTAAGCCCCTGTGGTCCCAGCTTCGCGATAGCGAACCTCAGAACCAATCGTGGTGCTGTTGTTGGAAGACCATGTAGCATCAAAGCTCACATCAGAAACGTTTGCGGCTGAAAGGCCCGAAACGCCAAAACAGGTCAACGGAGCGTATTCGTCCGCACCCATGTCAGGCGTAGTGGTCGAACGCGTGTCGCCGTCGATGTCTGTAGCTACACCCAAAGCAGCACCTGCATTATTGGGAGCAGTACCTTGAACGTGCAAGTCGGTCGCAGAAGTAAATAGTGGATCTCCCCAAACAGAGTTCCCGTCCTGAGAACTCGCCGTCTGCCATGCAGAAAGCGTGGAGCTACCAGGTCCAAAAGGAGAAGAACTTGAAGCGTAGAAATTATTGTAGTCCGAAGTAAAGTGCGTTCCTGCAGGAGCATTTGAAGAAGCTTCAAAGGCATAACCACCGCCTGAATTCACAAAAATGTTGTTGTTCACTGTATTGCTGTCTGCCGTGAAGTAACTGGTAGACGTAGACGCATTAAAGTAGCAAGCGCGTCCAGCCGTAGCTGATCCCGCAGTAACATTCACTGTGTTGTGCTGGTAGGCCACTCCACCGCTGTGGTAAGAGTAAATTCCGTACACGGAACCCGTGCCCGCACTAGCGACCATGTTATTCTCAACCGTTGCCCCGTCACCATCTACGGCATACAGATAGATACCATAATTGGTTGTGCCAACTAAAGAGATGTTATTCTTCTTGATGCTCACATCTGAGAAGTGATTGTAGGTGCTTGAGGCACTTCCTCCAACACGAATACCATAGGTGCCCGCATTGATGGTGTTGTTCTCGACAATGGCGAACATGTCCGAGCCACCCGTAGGGGCCGAGTACACGTAGAAACCGTAGCCCGTTCCTGCATTGATGGTGTTGTTTTGAACATCAATACCAATTGAAGGGTAATACAAGTAATTGTAACAGTAGGTTCCTGTAGCATTGATGGTGTTGCCATGAACCTTTTGGTACTTGGCATACCGTGGGTACAAGCCATAATAGCTCGTGCTGATCACATTGTTTTCAATGACAATGGTATCCATAGAAGTGGTGTAGGACGAACCGTAGATGTACATCGCATACGAGACATCTGTCATGGTGTTTCCAGACAGAGTCCAATTTCCCTGAGCTTCTGCTGGAGAGGTATAATAGATTCCCGCAAAATAGGAGCTCGTGGTAGTGGCAATCCCCGTGAACGTGTTATCCAAAATTTGAATGTCTGCCACGTTACCCGTGAAGTCCATCAAACGACCATACGAGGTTCCACCGGTTGTAATGGTTAGACCTTTGATGGTGACGTTGCTACAACCGTTCAGACGAACTGTCCAGTTATCCGATGTCCCCGTTGGGCTGTAGGTTACCGCCGCGGCCGCCGTGTTGGTGGGGTCCGCTTGGAACGTAATACTGTTCGACGCCGAGGCTCCCGTGATGGAAGGGATGGTCACCTGCTCTGAGTAGGTGCCTTGCTTGACGTTGAACGTAACTGCACCGCTTACACCGGAAGTCGACAGAGCCGAAATCGCGGACGTAAACGATGTGTAATTGCTCGATCCAGTTCCGTTCGGGTCAATGGTGTATGACCCCGATAACTGGGCGAACATCGGCATTGTAAGCAGCGAGAACGCTGCTGCGCCGAGCCATCGCAGTGTACGATTTTTCATAGTTAGCATTTAAGTGATTTTTGATTAGAGAGGCTCAAAATACAGTTTTTAAAACAATTAGTTGTTAATAAATCGTGATAAAAGCCAATATTTTCACTCTAAAAGCCTGTAAATAATCATTTAAATCCTCAAATATTACACATATAAATATTTTTAGTCATGACTAATTTTAGAAACAGCAAAAACCCTCAACGCCTATCAGCAAAGGGTTTAGCGAGGCATGTATCCGCCTTCAGAACGAGGACGGTTAGGTTCAGGCGCGTCTAATGGCGCACATTCCCTCAAAGTTTTCTTGCATTGCTCAGGAAGTCGTTGGTACCAACCGGTGCCTTCGGTCTTCCAAGCGATTTGATCATCACTCACCTCCTTGACGATTTTGGCTGGGTTGCCTACAACCACGGAGCGCTCGGGAATAACCATTCCTTGAGGCACAAACGCAAGGGCGCCTACGATGCTCTCTGCCCCTATGACCGCGTCATCCATGAGCACGGCATTCATGCCGATGAGTGCGTTGCGTCCAACATGAGCTCCATGTACAATCGCACCATGGCCAATGTGGGCACTTGGTTCCAACACCACATCTTTGCCTGGGAAAACATGTATGATGCAGTTTTCCTGGACATTGGCGCCAGCCGATACGGTGATTCGACCCCAATCCCCTCGCAAAACTGCTCCGGGACCTATATACACATCCGCCTCGATCCACACATCCCCCGTGACGTTCGCCTGGGGATGAACAAAGGCGCTTGGGTGTACAATAGGTTTGAGGCCGTTGAATTCGTAAAACATTTAAGCGCGTTCTAAAATGAGGGCGTAGCCTTGGCCTACACCAATGCACATGGTGACTAGGGCATACCGTCCTTGGCGGCGGTCAAGTTCTCGGGCTGCGGCCAAGGCAATCCGAGCGCCAGTCATTCCCAATGGGTGACCTAAGGCGATCGCCCCTCCATTGGGGTTAATTCGGGCATCGCGGTCATCCAATCCCATAGCGCGTGTACAGGCCAACGCTTGGGCGGCAAAAGCTTCATTGATCTCGATGACATCCATATCATCGAGTTGAAGACCGGCTTTGGTCAACGCGATTTCACTTGCGGGCACGGGGCCAATCCCCATAATGCGCGGCTCTACGCCGGCCACCCCCCCTGCAACTACACGAGCCAAGGGTTTTAGGCCGTGAAGTTTTAGGCCTTCACCGCTCGCCATGAGCAAGGCTGCGGAGCCATCATTTAGCCCGCTAGCATTCCCCGCTGTGACACTGCCCTCTTTTCGAAAGGCCGGCCTCAAGGCAGCTAATCCCTCCAGGCTGCTTTGTGGCTTGGGAAATTCATCTTGGCTTATAACGACTTCGGGGCCTTTTCGTTGCGCAATATGTAGCGGGGCAATTTCCTCGGAAAGGCGGCCGGCGGTTTGCGCCGCCGCCGTTTTCTGCTGACTCCAAAGAGCAAAGGCGTCTTGATCCTCCCGGCTAATTCCATAGTGATCCACAAGGTTTTCCGCCGTTTCGCCCATGGCTTCCACCCCATAGGACTCGGCCATTTTGGGATTCACAAAGCGCCAACCAAAGGAGGAATCATACAATGAACTATCCGTTCCGAAGGGTCGCGACGATTTGCTTAGCACATAAGGGGCTCGTGTCATATGCTCCACTCCGCCGGCAATAAATACGTGGCCATCGCCATGGGCAATAGCTCGGCTTGCATGCTGCACCGCACTCAGCCCCGAGGCGCAAAGTCGGTTGATCGTTTCCCCTGGAACGCTAAAAGGCAAGCCCGCCAAAAGGGTAGCCATTCGGGCAATGTTGCGGTTGTCTTCTCCTGCCTGATTCGCACATCCTAGCATCACGTCTGCAATCGCACTTGGGTCAAGGTTTGGGTGACGGTCCAAAAGAGCGCGAATGCTCTGTGCCGCCAAATCGTCCGCGCGCAATTCACGCAAAGCGCCGCCAAAAGACCCAATTGGGCTGCGAACACCGTCTACCAAATAAGAGCTTAAGTCCATGGAGTGTCGTTTTTGAATACCGTCCCCTTGAAGAGAGCTACGGTTTTTTGATTGCGTTGAACGGTGACTTCATAGCGCGCAAGGCGTTGTCCGCATTGTAGCTCTCGGGCCGTCGCCACCAGGTGGTCGCCCGGAGAAACTGGGCTCGTATGAGAAACCGCTGTTTCGATACTCAGCGCGTGCTGCCCCCGGCTGTTGCTCGCAAAGGCCAGCGCGCTGTCTGCCAAACTATATGTAATCCCCCCATGGGCCACTCGAAATCCATTGACCATCTCTTCGCGAACGGTCATTTCGATGCTGCATTCCCCTGCTGAAACGGAGAGCACACGAACTCCAAGCCACTGGCTGAAGGCGTCGTGATCCATCATTTTTTGTACGATTTCTTGGGGGCTCAAGCTGCTCATGGGTAGGAAGTTACGATGCCTTTGGGCCATCCGGTATCTCCAAGGCCTCTTCAAAGCAACCAATCAAGATGTCTACAACGATCATCAAATTGTGCTGCTGCAGTTGAGCCTCTGGAATGCCTTTTCGAAGTTCTTGGTGAAGAAAATTCCTTACTTCCTCAAAGACAAAGGGGCTGCGCGAAACGGCTACCACCGCTTCGAGGTCCAGGTCCACTTCTTTTTCTTCCAATTTTTCAAAGGCCTCAACGACTCCGGTAGTTACATCTTCGATGATGAGGTTGCTAATGGGATTTACCTTGAGTGCGGCTAAACGGAAGCCCTCGCGGAGCAGGAGGGCTGAACGCACGAGTTGCTCGTGTTCATCATCTTCAAACTCTTCGGAGAGATTGAGCAGAAACCCAAAAAGGGCGGGCTGCTCATCCATGAAGGCAGAAAGGTTCAATCCATATTCTTCGTCAGTCCATGATCGGACTCGGTGGACAGCATGCTCAAACGTGGGGGCAGCAGACATAGGCTAAAGCGTAAAGTTTGGGGCCTGTAAAGCCCAGTCTTTTAATAAGGGACAAGGACGGTAGCGGGGATCACCTGTTCGCTGTTGAAGCTCTTCTAGGTGTTGAAGGGCGTTCCCGAAACCCCACTCAGCTCCCCAGGCCAAGAGACCTTTTGGATAATTGACTCCTTTAGTCATCGCGGTTTCTAAGTCTGACGGAGCCGCAACGGAACGATAGATGGCATCGGCAGCTTCGTTAATGAGTAAGGCTAAGATTCGGTGAAGAATAGAGCGTCCTGCTTCTACGTTTTCCTGAGCCTTCACAGGAAGGGCATCGGCATGGTAATCATAAAATCCACGCCCTGTTTTTTTCCCTAACCAACCTGCTTCAACCAGGCGCTTTTGGCTGAGGTTTGGGCGGAAACGCGGGTCGTAATAAAACTGAGTCCAAACCGTTTCCGTCACCGTGTAATTGACATCGTGCCCGATCAAGTCCATCAAGGCAAAGGGGCCCATGCGAAATCCGCCAAGCTCGGTCATAGCCCAATCAATGGTGGGGACGTCGGCAAGTCCCTCTTCCAGAATGTTCATGGCTTCCGCATAAAAAGGTCGGGCCACACGATTCACGATGAAACCGGGGCTGTCTTTGGCGATGACCCCGATTTTACCCCAGGCTTTAACGCTTTCCACACAGCGCTGTAGGACCTCGGGGTCCGTCGCTAGACTCGGTACAATTTCAACCAGTGGCATAAGGGGCGCTGGGTTGAAAAAATGGAGTCCAATGAGCCGTTTTGGGTTTTTAACGCCGGAGGAAATAGCGGCTATGCTCAAGGATGATGTGTTGGAGGCAAAAATGCAATCGGCACTGACCACATCATCTAGCGTTGTGAAGACGGAGCGCTTAGCCTCAAGGTTTTCATAAATAGCTTCAATGACCAAATCTGAGTCTGCGGCTTCTCGCAGATATAGAATAGGTTGAATTCTAGAAAGAATGCCCGCCGCTTCGTCCGCCTGGAACTTTCCTTTTTCGACGAGTCGGTCCATGGTGCTTTTCAGCTTGGTCATGGCGCGCTCTAGCGCTTCATCTTTCGTGTCATAAAGCTTCACGCTCACCCCTGCTTGAGCGAGTACCTGAGCTATGCCCGAGCCCATGGCGCCGGCACCAACCACGGTGGCTATGGAAATCTTTGATGGAGTCATGGGTTCATAAGGGTTGTGGAACAAAGGTCGTGTTTCCTCGGCGATCCTTATTTGCCTTTAAATTCCGGTCGACGCTTTTCTAAAAATGCCTGCACGCCTTCTTGGAAATCCTGGCTTGCACCCGCCTCATTTTGAAGTCGCCGTTCTAATTCCAATTGATCGCTCAGACCATGATACACGGAGGCGTTCAAAGCCTGCTTGCTCAAGGCAAAGGCCTTGGTTGGAGATTGGGCCAGTCGTTGTGCCATCTGCATGGCCGCTTTATGGAGATCCACCGCCGGATAGACCCGGTAAATCATGCCTGCCGCTTGGGCTTCTTGGGCGGTGATTTTATCCCCAAGCATCATCCAAGCTGAAGCGCGTCCTGGCCCTACCAAACGAGGCAGGGTCCAAGTTCCACCCGTATCGGGCACGAGACCAATGTTTGCAAAGGCCTGAATGAACGTGGCATGTTCGCTGGCCAGCACAATGTCGCCTAATAGTGCCAGGTTGGCCCCTGCGCCTGCCGCAACTCCATTCACTACCACGACGATGGGCTTCATACACGAGCGCATCAACCGAACGAGCGGATTGTAATGTTCGTTGAGAATACCATCTAGGCCTGGGCCATTTGGATCGATGGCCTCGCCTAAATCCTGCCCGCTACAAAACGCTTTGCCTTCACCCGTCAAAACAACGGCTCGCACCGCATCGTTCTCGTGGGCCTCCGCCAAGGCTTCCTGAAGCGCTAAGGCCATTTCCCGATTGAATGCATTGAATTTATCTGGGCGATTCAGGGACAAATAAAGGACCCCTTGATTCAAGTCTTTAATTAACGTCGTCATGATGTATGTACTACTTATAAATGTCGCAAAAGCGTCGCAGCGTTTGTTCGGTGCTCCAAAGCTATTTGATACGTCCGCTCGCGCAAATCGTCTGGGTTGGGCACCCGTTGTATCAATTCAAGGTAACCCAACATCGATTCCGCCCGTTGATTTATACCGAGAATACACTTACTTCGGATTTTGCGTTGATTTTCCCAAGACTTATCCCCCGTATCCAAAATTTTATCGATGTCCATAATCGTAGCTCTTTCCCGTATCGGCAGCAATAAGAGGTACCGCAACACGCGTTGCTGGCTTTGCGAAAGTGACTGCGCGAACTGCTTTTCAATGCCTGGTTGAGCGAGATTATACCGAATTAAAAATCCAGCCAACAAAATGATTCCCAGCAAAACGGATAAAAACGCTGCGGTATAGGTCGAAAACAAATAGGTGGCTCGGCCAACATACACAGGCTTATCCAACTCATCACATCGCGCGAGCAGCTCCTCCACGCTAAGAACCTCAATTCGCATATTCGGATTTGACATGGTGCTTGCAGAATAAATGAGCACGATATCCTCACCCGAAATAAGGACCCCTTCATAGCCATTAAACGCTGCGGTGCCCGCAAAAATGTCCCGCACTTTGTACAGCTTATTTGCAACTACATCACCGACAATCAGTTCCGTATTTTTGTCCATCAAGAAGTATCTCCCGACATAGCCAATGAAATCATAATTAGCTACTGCTTTATCCAAATCAAATGAAAAAACACCCAACGAACTCACGCTTCGCCCGTTCATGTTGAATTCATAGACCTCATGATTTTGCACCTCAGGTGCCACGTCGGGATCGGGAAAATTGGCGATGATATACTCCCCCGCCTTGCTTTGCGCCGAAAAGAACTCGGCATAGCCTGAAGGCAGTCCAACAAAGGAAGAAAGACGTTCCCACTCATGGAGTTCCGTGTCGAAATACAAGACATTATTATTTCGCATCCAAAAGCCATGACCACCAAAGCTCAGGATCTCATCCTTATATATGCATCGAAATGCATCAAAATTGTATCCACCAAAATAGGTGTTGTCTATGCGCTTGGGCAGCTCTCCGGGCCGCAAACCATACACTAATCCGCTTCCTGAAAACGTAATCAAAACGCTGTCCTCGATAGTAAAAACCACAGGTCTGCCACACCGTTGTAAAGCATCTATAGGGGATAGGGTGGCAAAACTATCTACCACTTGCCATAATGATCGGCTCAAAACTGACTTATATCCCGTGACAAAATTGTATTCAAAGAGGGAGTTTTCTTCGTAGACGAACACTTTTGCATTGTCCTTTCCTACCCATTTGCTCTGCTGGGCAACGGCTGTCCCTGAGGCCAATGTTATGGCTAAAACAATGTATTTCAGTAGTTTAAACACTTATGGTACATTATGTGATTCTATGTGACAAGGTAGTGGTTTCACAATTTCTCACAATATTGAGACGGAAAATGTTTTTTTGATGCACATTTGTACTGCCTCTCGGCCTCACATCAAATCAACCAACCAATTCAGACCCTTGCGCGACAAGGGTCTTTTTTTTTTGCCCAGGCCTTTGGTACATCATGGCTAGAAGCACTTGAAATAATCGAAGGGCTCGTTGCAGTCCTGGCATTGATATAAGGACTTACAGGCCGTTGAGCCAAACAAGGAGACAAGGTCGGTGCGCTCACTCTTACATCGGGGGCACCGAACATTGGGGCTTGGAGCCCATAAGGTGCGTTTATCTGACGCTTTACCCACAGGGGGAGCAATCCCAAACGCCTCCAGCTTTTTCTTCCCTGCCTCCGTCATCCAGTCTGTCGTCCAGGGCGGATCGATCACCGAATGGATGATCGTCTCGCCAAACGGCTCTAAAGACACTTTAATTCGCTCATGAATCACATCCATAGCCGGACACCCGGTGTACGTTGGTGCCACATCTACATGAATAAACTCTTTCACTTGGTATATCGCCCGAACTAAGCCCAGGTCCATGACAGACAATACCGGCACTTCTGGGTCCATTACGGACTCAAGTGCCCTTTCTAAAGCTTCATTGTCTACCATGACGCATCGGGATAGGCCCGAGCGAGTGATTGCATCTCTGCGAGGAGATAGCCATGATGCTCAGAATGCAGGCCCGCCTTTCCTCCTTTTTTGGGAAATCCCAAATCCACCGGATCCAGTGTTGCCAATTGAAGAATCGCATTCACCTTCTCCTCCCAGCTTGAGGATAGGTCCGAGACTTTGGGACCAAAATCGGCCTCCGCCGCTGCGCGATCCACCTCGGACGCCACAAAGAACTCATGGGCGAAGGGAGCAAAATGCCTTAGGCTTTGAGCGATTTTAGCATGGCTCTCCTCCGTGCCATCACCCAAACGAATAATCCATTCCGCGCTGTATTGCGCATGGTAGGAGGTTTCCTTGATGGCTTTGGCTGCAATGTGGCGAAGCCGCTCGTCAGAACTTTGCGCCAACGCCTCTAATTGGAAAAAGTGGAATGTGTCAAAGTAAAATTGACGCGCTAGGGTGTCCCCCCAATGGCCATTTGGCTGCTCACAAATTAAGTGATTCATAAACGCCCGGCTGTCCCGATGATACGCTAGATCATTTTCTGTGCATCCCTCCCCCATAAGCTCGGCAGCATATTGATAATATTGACGAGCCAGTCCTATGAGGTCAAGGGAAATATTAGTTAGCGCAATATCCTGCTCGAGAATTGGCCCATGGCCACACCACTCGGCAAGACGTTGACCCAAAATGAGTGCGTCATCCGCCAAATGCAAGACATAGGCGGTTTTTGGATCACATGTGTCCCACTTCATCTGGTATGTCATAAAACGTGGGGTGGCGGTACACTTTGTCGTCAGAGGGGGCAAATAGGGGGTCTTTCTCATCCGGAGAAGACGCCGTAATCGAAGACGACGGCACAACCCAGATGGAGACCCCTTCACTGCGACGAGTATAGACGTCGCGTGCGTTTTTGAGCGCCATTTCTGCATCGGGTGCGTGCAGACTGCCCGAATGCTTGTGTGCTAAGCCGTTTTTGCTCCGAACGAACACCTCCCAAAGAGGCCATTGATGTGATGCTTGACTCATGCCGCGTGGGTTTGGGTGCTTGGATTCGGTTTGCGTGCAGCTTGCTTTACTGCATAGGCGGCAGCGGCATCGCGCACCCAGGCGCCTTCGTCGTGTGCCTTTTGACGGGCAGCTAATCGCTCAGCGTTGCATGGGCCATTTCCTGCGATCACCTCGAAAAATTCTGTCCAATCGATTTCGCCAAAGTCGTAATGCCCTGTTTCGGCATTCCACTTTAAGTCTGGATCAGGTAGGGTTAGGCCAATAAATTCGGCCTGAGCCACCGTTTTATCAATGAATTCTTGGCGAAGCTCGTCGTTGCTTTTGCGTTTGATGCGCCACTTCATGCTTTGCGCCGAATTCGGACTGTTATCGTCCGATGGACCAAACATCATAATGGATGGCCACCACCATCGATTGAGGGCGTCTTGAGCCATCGCTTTTTGTTCCTTGGTGCCCTTAGCTAAGGTCATCATGATTTCATAGCCTTGGCGCTGATGGAAGCTTTCTTCTTTGCAAATGCGCACCATGGCCCGGCTGTAAGGGCCATAAGAGGTGCGGCAGAGCATCACTTGGTTGGCAATGGCAGCGCCGTCAACCAACCAGCCAATCGCACCCATGTCCGCCCACGTGAGGGTGGGGTAATTGAAGATGGAGGAATACTTCGCTTTGCCGCTCAGGAGGTCATCGATCATTTGATCCCGAGAGGTGCCGAGCGTCTCCGCAGCCGAATACAGGTATAGGCCGTGGCCCGCCTCATCTTGGACTTTCGCCAATAAAATCAATTTCGCCCGCAAGCTTGGCGCCCGCGAAATCCAGTTGGCCTCAGGAAGCATTCCCACCACCTCAGAATGTGCATGCTGGCTGATTTGACGCACAAGAGTCTTCCGGTAGCCGTCAGGCATCCAGTGTTTTGGTTCTACTTTGTTTTCCGCTTCAACAAAGGCTTGGAAGCGGTCTTCTAAGGAATGCGTTTCTCCCATCAGTGGCGCGAATTTGTGGCCAATTTACGGCCAGGTGAACTAAGGTTGGTTCGAATGCGTTCTTCCACAAGGCTGCGAGGCCTACTTTTGTTCACTCACATTCGTTTATAGCCACCTCCATTATGTTGGGATTTTTTAAGAAAAAAAGCCATGAATCGCTTCCGGGTCTGTTGACTACCAAAGCCGCCCAGAAAGGAATTAAGCCGAATTTTTACCCCGCCCAGGTGCTTGACGTTCGCCGAGAAACGGAAGATTGTGTCAGTGTTTCTTTTGCCGTCCCTGATGCCTCCATCTTTTCTTTTGTGCCTGGTCAGTATCTGACCTTGAAGACCTCCATCGATGGCCAGGAGGTTCGTCGGTCTTACTCTTTGTGTAGCAGCCCTCTGTCAGGAGAGCTACGTGTAGCGATTAAGCAAGTAGAATCAGGCCTGTTTTCAACGTGGGCTAACACCCAGCTGGCCACAGGGGACCGATTGGAGATGATGCCCCCCATGGGTCAGTTTCACCTAGAGGTCGCTGAAGAGGATCAGCAAACCTATGTGGGTTTTGCGGCGGGATCAGGCATTACCCCCGTCATGGCGATTCTTAAAACTCTTTTGGCGCGGGCACCTCAGTCCAAGTTCATCCTATTCTATGGCAACCGAAAGAGCCAAACCATTATTTTCAAATCCGAACTCGAAGACCTCAAGGATCAATACATGGGCCGCCTGGAAGTGCACCATGTTTTAAGTCGTGAAGACCAAGGAAACGACCTCCTTCATGGACGGATTGACGAGGCCCGCACAAGTGCTTTGCTTCAGCACATTTCGGGTGTAAAAGAGGCTACCGGTCACTTTTTATGCGGCCCAGAAGAAATGATCCATGGCGTGACGGCCGCTCTAAGTGCCGCCGGTGTAGCAAAATCTGCCATCCACTTTGAACTTTTCACCGCGGCAACCCCTACGGCCGCGAGTAGTAGCCAAAAACAAAGCAAGGTCGGCGCGGAATCCTATGTGACCGTGATTCTCGACGGAGAAGAAACGCATTTCCATCAAGGCCCCAAAGACTTTGTCCTGGACGCAGCGCTCGACGCGGGAGCGGATGTGCCGTATGCATGTAAAGGGGCTGTTTGCTGTACTTGCCGAGCCAAAGTGTTGGAGGGCGAGGTGGAAATGGCCATGAACTACTCCTTGACGGATGAAGAGGTAGAAGATGGGTATGTTTTAACCTGTCAAACGATGCCTCGCTCCGAGCGGGTTCGCATCAGCTACGACGACTAGGCAATCAAGCGCATCCAGCGGTGTGGAATCCCGTCTTCCAGGAATTCATCCCGTTCTAATTCAAAACCAAATTCCTGGTAAAACTTGACGAGGTAGCTCTGCGCCATGATGACCAGGTCTTCTCCGGGCCACTGCATTTGTGCGCGGACAATGGACACGCGCATGAGCTCCTTTCCCAGCCCAGTTCGGCGCACGCGCTGAGCCGTGACTACCCGCCCAATCCCAGCTTCCGCATACGCGCTTCCCGGTGGAAGCAAGCGGGCGTAGGCCACAGGGTGCCCCTCGACTTCATACCAAACGTGCGTGCTTTGTAGGTCCTTGCCGTCTAGGTCTTGGTAGGGGCAATCCTGCTCCACCACAAAAACCTCTGCACGAAGTGCTAAGATTCCATAGAGCGTCGTCGTGCTGAGCTCAGAAAATGAGGCGAAGTGGGGTCCCGTCATACGGGGACCAATGTCGTATTTTTGGAGGAGAGAAAAAACTCACATGTAGCCCCCACTTCTGAGCTTCTCCACACGCCTTCATGGAAAATAGACCACTTCAAACTATTCGCCCGGTGCGCTTTGCCGATTTAGGCCGTTGGTCATACCAACGCGCATGGGATTTCCAGGAAGCAATTTTTTCCGAGACGATTGCACGTAAGTCTGCCAATCGAGGGCTTCCCGAAGGAGAACAGCAAGCGACCGAAGATTGTCTACTATTTGTAGAACACCCCCACGTGTACACGCTGGGCAAGAGTGGAGACTATGCCAACCTGCTTGCCAATGAGCAACAACTAAAAGAGCTGGGAATTGAGTTTTACAAGATTAATCGCGGTGGAGACATCACGTATCACGGCCCAGGGCAACTAGTGGGCTATCCCATTTTAGATTTGGATCACCACTTCACGGACATCCATCGCTATTTACGCACCTTGGAGGATGTAATCATTGATACCCTGGCTGATTATGGGCTATCAGGGGTTCGCAGTCCGGGAGAAACCGGTGTTTGGCTCGATGTAGGAACCCCTTTTGCCCGGAAAATCTGTGCCATGGGCGTTCGAGCGAGCCGTTGGGTCACCATGCACGGCTGGGCGCTCAATGTGAATACCGACTTGAAGTACTTCCAATACATCGTTCCCTGCGGGATCACGGACAAAGCGGTGACCTCCTTGCACCTTGAAGTCGGCCAGCCCATTGACGAGGAAGCGCTCAAAATCAAGGTCCAAAAGCATTTTCAAGCGAGGTTCAGCGTTCGCCTTGAGCCCACCGCCTGGGAGTCTCTCTCTCCTACAGGTCGCGTGGGCGGGTAGCGCATCGCATTGCTCAATTCCCTACCTTTTCCTCATGAAACGCATCGTTCAAACCCTCATCGCCCTGGCCCTGACATTCTTGTTAGTCCAGGCCTCTTGGTATAGCTATTTGTTCAAAGGGGTCTATGCAACCTATCTCCAAGGGCATACGACGAGCAACATTTTTGATGGTGCATCTTTTGATCAAGGGCCTGTCTTGGCTCCTAATCCGCAACCTTGGCCCGTGGCTTTGGACCTCTCCTATGCCCCGAGTGATGCGCTTCAAACTTTGCTGACCGAAATTGAAACCGGGGCCTTGCTGATTTTTACCCGCGACACCCTGCGCTATGAGGACTATGACCACAAAGTGAGTCCTGAGTCCAAAACCAATTCGTTTTCCATGGCCAAATCTATCGTGACCATGCTGGTCCAGGTGGCCATCCAAGAGGGGAAAATCCCGAGCTGGGACGCGAAGGCCATCGACTACTTGCCTATGCTTCAAGGCCCTGGTGCTGAGAAGCTGACATTGAAAAATCTCAGCGCCATGACCGCAGACTTGGACTGGAATGAAGACTATTACAATCCTTTTGGCATCACCGCCAAAGCATATTTTGGCAAGGACCTCTTTGCTACAACAACCCACTGCGCCGTGGGAGCGGAGGTTGGCCAACGCTACGAATACCAATCCGGCGCCACTGCCCTGCTGGGCTTCTGCTTGGAGTCGGCTACCGGCATGAAGGTCAACGAATACGCCTCCGCCAAGCTCTGGGGCCCTATGGGTGCTACGTCTGATGCCTTTTGGCACTTGGACGACAGTGGCAACGCCTTGACCTACTGTTGTTTTAACGCCACAGCCCGCGACTACGGCCGCCTGGGTAAGCTCCTGCTCCAAAACGGCCGTTGGAATGGAGAAGTATTGGTGGACAGCACCTTCTTGTACACGGCGAGCACGCCTGGTTTGGAGGCCTTTTATGGGTACAGCTTTTGGCTCGGATCCGTCGGCGCTCCCGAGGGCGAACTGTGGGAAGCTCCAGTCTCCTATGTAGCCTACCGAGGCCATTTGGGTCAATGGATCGTAGCCGTTCCAGATCGTGACATGATTATTGTTCGAACCGGCCACCAAGAAGGGGGTGGCGACCGCGAAAAAGGACTGCCCTCCTCCTTTGTTCAAACCGTGACAGAATATGTGCAGCGTGATTTTTCGCGGCAAACATTTGCGCTTGGCGAGGAGTTTAGTACGGACGATTCCCCCGAATTGGCAGATGACAAGCGCATCCCAGGTGAAGAATCAGACGCTTTGCCGATAACCGATCCCTCAGATATTTAATTGGGGTGCTTCACCTCCAGGGTTTACACATATTCAGCGCATCAACGCCTTTGGTGAAGGGGCTTGATCTAGGCATTGCAAAGGGTCGCTGTTCCGCCCTGGTTGGAGAATCTGGGTCTGGAAAGTCCCTCAGTGCCCTCGCGCTTATGGACCTCCTTCCATCGGGTATTCATGCCGAAGGGCGGGGGTTGTCCGAGGCCCGCGCTTTGCGCCGGGCCATGGTTTTTCAGGAGCCAATGACGGCGTTGAATCCCACCATGCGCGTTGGGGAGCAAATCGCAGAAGCTGCCCAATCCCGCGGAAAAAGCTCCACTGAAGCCAAGGCCTATGCGTTGGACTGGATGGCCCGCGTTCAGCTTCCAGCGCCCGAGCTTAGTTATCGAAAATACCCGCACCAAATGAGCGGGGGACAGCGTCAGCGCGTCATGATTGCTATGGCCATGGCGCAGGACCCCGAACTTTTGATTGCCGATGAGCCCACCACCGCTTTAGACCATTTCGTCGCTCATGAAATTCTTGGCCTGCTCCGCGACCTTCAGAAACGTCATGGGTTTTCTATGCTCTTTATTTCCCATGATCTCGATGCCGTAGCCGCGGTGGCAGATGACCTGTATGTGCTTCGCTCGGGAGAATGTGTCGAACATGGGCCATTAAACGAGGTGCTCGCACGCCCTCAGCACCCCTATACGCAAGGCCTATTAGCTTCGCGTCCTCCCGAAGATCGAAAACCCCTGCGCCTACCCACGGTACAGGATTTTATTGAGGGTCGCCCAATAAGTGCCCTTGAGCGGCCCACGTATGTTCCCTCGGAGGTGGTCCTTGAGGTGCGTGCCTTGTCCAAATCCTTTGGTGGGAGCCCTGTTTTAAAAGATTTGGATTTAGTGCTGCACGAGGGGGAAACCTTAGGGTTGGTTGGCGCTTCCGGGAGCGGAAAGTCTACCATTGCGCGCTGTTTAGTGAATTTAGCCCAACCCGACGGGGGTGAAATACGCTATCGCGGAAAGCGTATAGATGGGTTAGATCGTGCCGGACGCCGGGCGATGGCCCGCGAAATACAGTACATATTCCAAGATCCATTTTCGAGTCTTTCTCCAAGAATGCGTATTGGAGAAGCCATCCAAGAAGCCATGCAGGTACATCGGCTTTGGGGCACTTCTGAGGAACAAAAAGTCAAAGTTTTGGACTTGCTCGAAGCCGTAGGCCTGCCCGAACCCGCTTTGGCCTATGCTAAATATCCTCATGAATTCAGTGGTGGGCAACGCCAACGGATTGGGATTGCGCGCACCTTAGCCGTTGACCCGCGAGTAATCATTTGCGATGAATCCGTCGCTGCACTGGATGTTAGTGTGCAGGCTCAAGTCTTAAACGTCTTGAATGATCTCAAGGACCGATTCCAATTCAGCTATCTGTTTATTAGCCATGACGCGCGCGTCGTTCGCTACATGAGTGATCGCACGGTGGTTTTAGGGTAAACGGGCTTCTTCGACTCTATACCGGGCCCTTAGAGCGTCTTGTCCAAATAGTACATCAAGGCAGCCATGGACGCAGATCCCAATTCAAGCTCACGTGGGTGCACCGATTCGATGTTGTCTTGAGCGGTGTGGTGGTAGTCGAAGTAGCGCTGGCTGTCGCCGCGATATCCCATGAGGATGGCCCCTTCATCGGTGATTTGGCCGACGTCTGCACCGGAACCCCCTTGGGTCCATTCGCGGCAGCCGTAGGGAGAGAGTAGCGTATTTAGGGCTTCGATGATTTCGGGATGTGCTTCATGGAAGAAGGCGGGTAGGCTAAAGCCACGGGGGGCGCCGGAACCTCCGTCGGACTCAACGCCAGCAAGATGCGTCCGGCCTGGTTCTAAGCCGGAATCGGCATAATCGCGTGCGCCTTCCAAGCCGAATTCTTCATTGGCGAATAGCACGATGCGCAGCGTATGGCGGGGCTGGTAACCGGCCTGCTTGAGAAGCCACAGGGCCTGCATGGAGTGCACGACACCCGCGCCATCGTCTTGGGCGCCCGTGCCCAGGTCCCAGGAATCTAGGTGGCCGCCCACGACCATGACTTGGTCGGGGAATTCGCTGCCCTTCCATTCCGCGATAACATTGGCGGACATGGCGCGGCCTACTTCGTGGCAGCCCAGGGTATAATGCACCTGGAGGTTGGGGTTCTTTTTGAGCTCCGCGCTGAGCCAATTGGCGTCATTCGTGCTGATTCCCGCTGCGGGGATTTTTGTCACGCCCTCTTCGTAGGCCATGGCGCCGGTGTGGGGGAAGTCGTCGTTTCGGTGGGTCAAGCTGCGGACCAAAACGCCCACTGCACCATATTTTGCCGCTTCGGACGCGCCTCCCCAGCGCTGCCAGCCCGCCTTGCCATAGGAAGAGCCTGTATTGATCAACCAGGGGTCCATGGGCTCGTTGTAAAAGACCATGTTGCCAGCCAGGAGGTGTCCTTTGGCGGCGAGGTCTTCGCGGCCTACAATTTCAATGACTTTCGCGGTGAGGCCAGGCCCCTTGTCGCCCCCGGGAGTACCCACAGAGCCGCCCAAAGCGGTCACACGTAACGGGCGCTTGGTTTTGCCTTGAAGGCATTCGGCTGTTTCCACGCCACGCGCCCAGTGTCGAACGTCAACGGGCTGGGTAAATACACGGTCAAAGCCGAGGGTGTCGAGGGTTTCTACCGCCCATTTCACGCCTTTGGCGTCGCCTTCTGAGCCGGCTAATCGAGGGCCCGCCTCAGAGCACAGGTTGGCCAGCCATTTGTAGCCTTGTTGCTCACCGAGGGCTTGTTGATACAAGCCTTTCACAAAGGCCGCATCTTCGGCTGTTTGGGCTACGGCTGTTGCGCTAATGGCGCAAAGAACCAAAGAGAGGTAGATATTCTTCATGAAGGGTTGTTTAGGAAGGCAAAAGATACGCCCCAAGCCCTCATGGAAATACCATGGACTTAGGAGAGCATTAAGGGCAATGGGTCGCCGCTTACTAAGTGCATCAGGAGGCCTGTCAGCCATCCTCCATAGGTGCCAAGGGCGTAGCCCAATACAGCCAGCAATACCCCTACCGGCGCTAAGGAAGGATGGAATGCCGCCGCCGCTACGGGCGCAGATGCCGCCCCTCCAATGTTTGCTTTGGATCCCACCGCGACAAAGAAAAAGGGGGCTTTAATCCAGCGAGCCACACCCAGGAGGATGAATACATGGAAAAGCATCCAAATGGCGCCCACAAGGATGAGTCCTGGCTGCTGAATGGCTTCCTTGATGTCCATTTTCATCCCGATGGTTCCGACCAAAATGTAAATGAAGACGGAACCCCAGCGACTTGCTCCGGCGCCCTCTAGATTTCGAGCCGAGGTGAATGAGAGTATGAGCCCCAAGGTTGTCGCGACTATAACGACCCAAAAGAAATCGCTTGTCAACGAAAAATTCGCTGTGTATGGCATGTGTTCCGAAAACCAAGGCGCAAAAAAGTCGCCCGCCAAATGAGCGATGGCCACCGCGCCAAAAGCAATGCCCAAAATCATCATAACCTCTGGGAAGGTGGGAATGCGCGATGATTTTTTGAGGAATTCTTCCATTTCCCCCTGAAGTGCCTTGACGGATCGATTATCCGCTTTGAGCCATCCATCCACTTGATCACTTTTGGCCGCTCCCAATAGGATGATGGCCATCCAAACTTCAGCCACAACGACGTCTACGGTGATCATCGCAGAATAAAGTGCGCCTGAGGGTTGGAATATCTCGAACATTGCCGCTTGATTCGCGCCGCCACCAATCCAAGAGCCGGCAATAGTGGACATCCCGCGCCAAACTGCGTCGGGACCTGCGCCACCGACTAAATCCGGAGCAAACGCTGACACAGCAAGGATTGCCGCGGGACCCCCAAGGATAATGGTAGCGGTGGCTGTAAAGAACATGATAAGCGCCTTAGGGCCAAGGCCGAATACCGCTTTCAAGTCAATGCTCAGGGTAAGTAATACCAAGCTGGCAGGCAAGAGATAGCGTGAGGCCACAAAATAGAGATGCGTGTCTTTGGGAACTATGTTGAAGTTTGTCAACAAAGAAGGGAGGAAGTAACACAATAAAAGCGCTGGCACTACCTTGAAAAAACCCGAAAATCGAGGGTGGTTTGACGCCCAAAAGATGCCCCCTAACAGGGCCATGAGTAAGCCAAAAACCGTGGCTTCATTGCTAATTAGGGGATGGACTTCTTCCATGTATTCTAGGGTTTAGGCGCTGCGCCCGGCGGGTTCGTCTTTGGGCGCTTGCGGCGTTTTTTCTTTGGGCTCAAGGTAGGGGTATTCGGGTCGACTGAGGTAGCGCGGTCGGATGCTGGCTTCGCCTTCGGGCTAGGCATTGCTTTCGGGGTGGCGGTGCCTCCTTGCGCAGGTGCTGAAGCCGCTTGTGCAGGCGGTTTTTGCTTTCCCTTCCGCTTTTTGCTTTTTGGAGGTGCGTCCGAAGAAGCCGCTGCGGTCGCTGGGCTCATTTTGGGGGAGGCTATTTGCTTCTTGCCGGAACCCGACTTCATTGGCTCCACTCCTGGGCGCTGATCCCAATGCACAAACTGCTGACGCTCCATCCAAGCCGATAGAACACCTCCTAGACTTACCAAAAATTTGTCTTTTCGGATTTCTTGTATTTCCCCCGCCTGACGCCCGGCGCCCTGAAGAACTTTCACCTTGTCCCCCACTTTGACGGGCAAGGTCCATAACTTTTCTAGTCGTTCCCGGTCTGCCTTTTGCTTCGCGGTTTCGGCTCGTTGTTTTTGCACTTCGAGAACTTGATGTCGTTCCGACAGCGTTCGGACGATACGCTCCTCAATTTCTTTTTTGGCCTTTTGGGTTTTGGCTTTACTCCAGCTGACGGACCACTGCTCCATGCGCTTGCCCCACATCAGTTGGTCGTGAATTTCAGCGTTGTTTTCGGCGGCTCGGCTGAGCTTTGATTCGAGGTTGAGAATGTGCTTTTCTTGGGTGGTTTTTAACTGCTCCAATTCAGCTAGGCGGTCAGTGATTTGGCTGCGTGTTCGGTCGAGCTGGCTGCGCTGCTTTTGAAGACCCACCAAAAGCCGATCGACCGCGAGGGTTTGGCTCGCTAAGGCTTCTTTGGCCGCTTGCATCAGTCGCTTTGGAATCCCCACGCGCTGGGCCACTTCAAAGGTGTAAGATGAGCCTGGAACACCCAGCTGCAGCGCATATTGGGGGGCAAAGATTTGGACATCAAAAGACATATTGGCATTGCAGCAGCCGTCCAACTCCTCTGCCAAGGCTTTAATGCTGTTGTAGTGCGTCGTAAAGACCCCATAGGCGCCCGAAGTATGTATTTCCTCAAGGAAAACAGAGGCCAGCGCAGCGCCCAGGTCTGGATCCGAACCGCTCCCAAATTCATCCACGAGGCACAACGTGTCTTCCGCCGCCCAGGCAAGGATTTCCTTCATTTTGGATAGCTTCCCGCTGTAGGTGGATAGCTCGTTTTCCACGCTTTGGGCATCGCCAATGTCCGCCATGATGCGGCCAAACCAAGACATCACAGATTTAGGATGGGTTGGAATCAGCATGCCACACTGTAGCATGATTTGAAATAATCCCACCGTTTTTAAGGCGATAGATTTACCCCCCGCATTTGGTCCGCTGATAACCACGAGGCGCTGGTTTGGGCGCAAAGCAATATCCAAGGGAATGACCTGGCGGTTTTTGGCTTTTTGCACGCGGCGCAAAACCGGATTCATGGCCTGGCGTAGGTCGATTTCACCCTCTTGACTCAGTTGCGGCAGGCAGGCTCCCTCATCTCGCGCAAATCGCGTTTTGGCCAAAATGATATCTAGGGCGGTCAAGCGTTCATCGGTAGCTTGAATTTCTGCCCGGTAAGGCGAAAGGGTTTTGGTCAGCGCTTGCAAAATCCTTCGAATTTCTTTGCGTTCTTCCTCTACCAGCAATCCCACTTCCGCATTGATTTCTAGGCATTCCGTGGGCTCCAGAAAGACCAAAGTATTCTTAGCGCTGCTGCCGTGAAAGGCCCCGCGCGCTTTGCTTTTGTGTGAGGCAGACACAGCCATAACGCGGCGATCGTTGCTGACGGACTCTCGCACATCACCCAACCAGCCTTCTGATTCGTAGCGCTTCAGGACCTTGTAAAACAGTCGATCCGCTGCCACCCGCTTTTTCCCGAGATCCCCACGGATTCGCGCCAAATCAGAAGAGGCATTGCTCTTGACTTGGCCGTTTCGCTCCAAAACCCGATCAATAGATTGTGGAATTTCTGGAGTGGGTGGAAAGGGCTTCAAGGATGCGGCTAACATGGGCGCGTCCTCTTCGTAGGTGAGCATAAATCGATAGCCATTGGCATAGCTCTCGGCTTGCGCTTTGATTGCCATGAACTGCTCGGCGGTGAGCACCGCGTTTTGAATGCGCAAATACGGCAATGCATCATCCACTTCTGCCATGGCCACCGCGGGGAAGTAATGCCCGCGCTCCATCAGCTGAAGAAGCTCGTCTGATTGCAGCAATGCGGGCTCCACCTCTCGCTGAGAGGGGTTTGGCTCCATGGACAAAAGCGCTAACCGTCCTTTTCGAGACGCTGCATGTTCCGCAACATAGCCTTTCAATAAGTGAAAGTCCAAAGACTCTCCAGCGTTCGCGGGATAAAGCATCGCTTAGTCGGCCTTTTCGGGACGCATTTGAGGGAAGAAAAGCACTTCTTGAATGCTCGATTGATCCGTTAACAACATGGTTAAGCGATCCATTCCAATGCCCATTCCAGAAGTAGGTGGCATGCCATACTCGAGGGCGCGCAAGAAATCCTGGTCAATAAACATGGCCTCGTCGTCGCCTTTTTCCGATAGTTTGAGTTGTTCTTCAAATCGCGCACGCTGATCAATAGGGTCGTTCAGCTCGCTGTAGGCGTTGGCAATTTCTTTCCCGTTTATAAACAGTTCGAAACGCTCTGTCAAGCGGTCGTCCTCGCGATGTCGCTTACACAATGGAGACATTTCCACCGGGTAGTCGGTAATGAAGGTGGGTTGGATGTAGTGTTTTTCACACTTTTCCCCAAAAATCTCATCGATGATTTTTCCGCTTCCCATCTCACTGGTGACTTCAATCCCAATAGACTTAGCGGCGGCGCGAATGTCCTCTTCTGATTTACCCAAAAGATCTAAACCGGTGTGTGTTTTGATCGCCTCTAAGATGGGCACTCGGGCATAGGGCGCCTTCATAGAAATGGCCTTTCCTGAAACCGTGATTTCGGAAGATCCCGTCACCGTTTCAGCAATTTCTTCCAACATTTTTTCCGTCATGTCCATCATCCAGTGGTAGTCCTTGTAGGCCACATAGATCTCCATGACAGTGAACTCTGGGTTGTGCGTTCGGTCCATTCCCTCATTTCGGAAGTCCTTGGCAAATTCGTAGACGCCATCAAAGCCTCCAACAATCAATCGCTTCAAATACAATTCATTCGCAATGCGCAAATACAATGGCATATCGAGTGCGTTGTGATGCGTGATGAAGGGCCGCGCGGCCGCTCCACCCGGTATGGGTTGAAGAATTGGGGTTTCTACTTCGAGGTAGCCTGCCCGATTAAAAATCGAACGCATCGTACCAAACACTTTGGTGCGCTTGACAAAAATATCCTTCACCCCTTCGTTTACCACGAGGTCCACATAGCGCTGGCGGTAGCGCAATTCGGGATCGGTAAAGGCATCGTACGTATTTCCGTCGGCGTCTTTTTTGACCACAGGAAGTGGTCGAATGCTCTTGCTCAAAACGGTTAGCTCTTTGGCATGCACCGAAATTTCACCCGTTTGCGTGGTGAAAACATGCCCTTTGATGGAGATGAAATCCCCAATGTCTAAGTGCTTTTTGAAGACATCATTGTAGAGCGTCTTGTCCTCCTCCGGGCATATTTCATCGCGGTTGAGATAAATCTGAATTCGACCTGAAGAGTCCATCAAGCTCGCAAAAGAGGCTTTACCCATAATGCGTTTGGTCATCAATCGTCCGGCCACACATACCTCCGAAAAATCCTCCGGTTTGGATGGGTAGTCGTTTTTGATGTCTTGAGCCAAATGGCTCACGGGTACTTCGGCGGCAGGAAACGGATCCATGCCGGTCGCACGCAAGGCCTCTAAGGCTTCGCGTCGAAACTGCTCTTGTTCAGATAGCTGTCGCTCCATGGTACAAAGATAGGTAGGTGCTGCGTGGTGGGTTATCTTTGCCCACCCAAAGAAAAACACATGAAAAACCGTCGGGTTCGCGTTCGTTTTGCCCCCAGTCCTACTGGACCTCTCCACATGGGGGGCGTCCGTACCGCTTTATATAACTACCTGTTTGCCAAGCAGAACGGTGGAGACTTCTTGCTTCGCGTGGAAGACACCGACCAAACTCGCTTTGTTCCTGGCGCAGAAGCATACATCGTCGAGGCCCTCGCATGGTGTGGTTTTTCACCCGATGAAGGTATTGGCGCAGAAGATAAATTGCCTGGAGGAGGCCCACATGCCCCCTACCGCCAAAGCGAACGCAAACCAATGTATCGGGCTTTTGCTGATCAGCTATTGGAGGCTGGCCATGCGTATTATGCCTTTGATACGCCCGAAGATTTGGACGCCGTTCGCGAGCGTGCGAAACAAGCAGGAAATCCAAATTGGCAATACAACAGCATTACGCGCACTTCCATGAAAAACTCGCTAACCCTGTCAGAAGACGAGGTTCAGCGCAGGTTAGATGCTGGCGAAGCCTATGTCATCCGCATCAAAATGCCTCGTAATGAGGAAGTAAAATTTGAAGACCGCATTCGTGGATGGGTCAGCGTTAACACGCTCAACTTAGACGATAAGGTCTTGCTCAAGGGCGATGGCATGCCTACATACCACTTGGCGAATGTGGTAGATGATTACAGCATGGAAATTACCCATGTGATCCGCGGTGAAGAGTGGTTGCCTTCCGCGCCGCTCCACGTACTTCTGTATCGTTTCTTCGGTTGGACCCAGCCCGAATTCGCTCACCTCCCTCTTTTGCTGCGTCCCGATGGAAATGGTAAACTATCCAAGCGTGATGGAGATCGCCTTGGGTTTCCCGTTTTCCCCTTAAACTGGAACAACCAGGAGACCGGCGAAACGGCTTCCGGCTACCGAGAGCGTGGCTTTTACCCCCAGGCCTTTGTCAATATGTTGGCGTTTTTGGGATGGAATCCGGGCACAAACCAAGAAATTTTCTCCCTAGAAGCCTTAATTGAAGCCTTCAATTTGAATAAAGTTAACAAGGCGGGCGCCCGCTTTGATTTTGAAAAAGCCAAGTGGTTCAATCAACAACATTTGCGCCTTTTGCCCGAATCGGAGTTGCTTCAAGCGTACATCGCTGAGGCATCCAACCGCGGCCTAGAAATTCCATCTGAAGATTTTGCCCGCCGTGCCATGCATCTCTTTATGGATCGCGCTGAATTTATTGGAGACACCCTTGATCCAGCGGATTATCTCTTTGCCGATCCACGTAGTTATGATGAGGCTATGGTCGCCAAAAAGTGGACCGCAGAGGCCCCTGCCTACCTGAGTGATTTGGATTCGCTTTTTGCCCAAACGGATTATACGGAGGGCCCGCTCGAAGCTTGTTTCAAAAATTACCTTGCCGAAAAGAGCTTTGGTTTTGGCCAAGTGGGTCCTGTATTGCGATTAGCTATTGCAGGCACTACCCAAGGGCCGTCCATTTTTACGGTGATGGAACTCATTGGAAGCGAAGCGAGCCATCGCCGAATTCAAACCGCTATTTCTACGCTCTAACCTATGGGCCTTCAACGCATTGATCTAGAATCGCAACGCGAATATGCCTACCACGGCTGTCTCGATGAAGAGGCTATGATTGGTTCGGAATACCGAATTGACCTATCCGTTTTTGCAGACTTATACCGATCGGCCCAAAGTGATGAACTCAAGGATACCGTGGACTACGTCGCTCTTCGGCAAATTATCAGTGAAGAAATGGCAATTCGGGCCAAACTTTTAGAAACTGTGGCGGCACGAATAGTCCAGCGAATTTTCAGTCAACACCCCCAAGTCGCCCGGGCAGAAGTCAAGGTTTGTAAATTAAATCCACCCATTGATGGAGATGTTCATGCCGTCTGCGTGGCCTTTTTAGAAGAAAATCCTTTGTTTACGGGGAAAGCGTTGTAATTTCGCCCCCCATTCAGGTCTCGTGGCCGAGTGGCTAGGCAAGGCTCTGCAAAAGCTTGTACAGCGGTTCGAATCCGCTCGAGACCTCAAATAAAAACCCCGGCATCTTTGTGCTGGGGTTTTTTTGTGCCTTCGATTCTGAGTAGATTTTAGTGCAAAAAAACCCTGCGTGCGAACGGGTACACAATGGGTACTTATTCGAAAGTCCAATTTGAGACCGCCGAATTATAGGAAATCATTCAGTAATTTCACCATACCAACCAAAAACCAAGCTTACTGATGATTTTACTCCTATCCCCCCGGGAAGAGGTGCGAACAAGATTCGCTAATCTTCTGAAGGGTAACCACATCGATGTGTCGGCTGTGTCCCACCTTCGAGAATGGAATCAGAACTTTAACGTCCAACTCCCTGCACTCATCATGGTAGATATCTGCCATGTCAATGATTCTGGTGAAGCTTTAATGGCTGAATTAGAAAATCAAGAGATGTTGAATAACGTCTGCACCATCATGATTGCCGAACATTGTAGCCTGAATCAGCGCATTCAATGTCTTCAAAATGGCGCTATCGATTGTATTCCGACAGGAATGGATAGCACAGAAATGGTATTAAAAATTCGCAATCTGCTCGCTTTATGTCCGCGTAGTAAATATGCGGCCCCCATGGAGCAAACTGAAAAAGAGCGCATCATTGCTACGGTTCAAAAGCACATGAAGCAAAATTTGAATGTAGAAATGCTCGCTAAAGAAATGTTTATGAGTCGCTCCTCACTTCAACGTGCGTGCTTGAGACATTTCCAAACTGGTCCTAAAGAAATCATCACGTCCTATAAAATTCAACATGCAGTGCGCATGATTGAATTTGGATCCAACAACGTGGCCTCTTTGGCTTATGCAGTAGGATATACCAATGTGAATAATTTCATTGCTGCGTTTAAGCGAATGATGGAAACTACCCCAAAGGAGTTTATGAAACGCCGACATGCTGAAAACCAAAAACTTCCAAGTGAAGTGACTGTTTTAGTGGCGTAAGGCGCGGCGACTGGGGATTACCTTTGTGGGAGAATTAAATCACTTTTCCCATGGCACAACCCCAAATCACTTCTGTATTATCTGCTTTTGGTCTAGAATCAAAGAACGCTGGCACCTGGATTGGCCGGCGTTCTATGCTTTCAGAACATTGGATTTCTAGCTACTCTCCGGTAGACGGTAACTTCATCGGTTCCGTTTCGGAAACCTCAGAAGACCAATACCACGAGGTTATTGCTGCGGCACAAAGCGCGCAAAGACAATGGCGTGAAGTACCCGCTCCAAAACGAGGTGAAGCGGTGCGAATTTTTGGAAATAAACTTCGAGAGCAGAAAGAAGCGTTAGGAATGTTAGTCTCCTATGAAATGGGAAAATCCTACCAAGAAGGTTTAGGAGAGGTCCAGGAGATGATTGATATCTGTGATTTTGCCGTGGGATTATCGCGTCAGTTGACTGGTTTGACCATAAAAAGTGAGCGTCCAGAACATTTCATGATGGAGCAATGGCATCCTGTTGGACTCGTTGGAATTATCTCAGCCTTCAATTTCCCCGTCGCTGTATGGGCGTGGAACTCAGCACTAGCTTGGATTTGTGGAGATGCCTGTGTTTGGAAAGCCTCTGAAAAAGTGCCTCTCTGTGCATTAGCTTGTCAGCATATTTGGAATGAGGTTAGTTCCGAGCTCAACCTACCTGAAGGACTTTCTACGATTGTTACTGGGGGTCGTGATCTTGGCGTTTGGATGGCAGAAGACGGCCGAATTCCTGTGATATCAGCTACAGGTTCGATTCGAATGGGTAAAGATGTAGCTCAACGTGTTGGTAGCCGTTTAGGTCGATCTATCCTTGAATTAGGTGGAAATAATGCGATGATTATTACCGATACAGCTGACTTGAAAATGACGGTTACCGCGGCCGTATTTGGTGCAGTAGGAACAGCCGGTCAACGTTGCACATCCACTCGACGCTTGATTATTCATGAAAGCGTCTACGATAAAGTGTGTGAAGCTATAGTTAATGCGTACGCTCAAATTAAAATCGGTAGCCCATTAGATGCTAGTATGCATATGGGACCTTTAATTGATTCAGATGCTGTGCGTATGTATCTAGACTCTTTAGAGGCCGTAGAGAAGGCCGGAGGGCGTTTCTTGGTTAAAGGAGGTGTATTATCTGATCAAGGAAGTGTATGCTATGTCAGCCCATCCATTGCGGAAGTAGAAAATCACTGGGACATCGTCCAGCATGAGACTTTTGCACCCTTGTTATATGTCATGAAATACCGTGAATTAGAAGAGGCTATTGCCCTACAAAATGGTGTTCCTCAAGGTTTATCCTCCGCTATCATGACAGGTTCGATGCAAGAAGCTCAGCGTTTTGTGAGTGCAACTGGCTCTGATTGTGGTATTGCTAACGCGAATATTGGTACGAGCGGAGCCGAAATTGGTGGTGCTTTTGGCGGTGAAAAAGAAACAGGTGGCGGTCGTGAAAGTGGATCGGACGCCTGGAAAGGATATATGCGACGACAGACCAACACCTTGAATTATGGAAATAGCCTTCCATTAGCGCAAGGAATTGAATTCAACATATAAACATTAAATATTTTTTTGAAATAGAAGAAGAGTATATGATAGTAATGGTCGGTTGATTAAGTGTAGAAGCTTTTAACCCCCTGCTTGGATTAATCGCTTATGAACAGTTATTGACAAGCTATCAACTAGCTAAACTGATCTAAGTACTTCATTTTATCTAGATTACTATTTTTCATTCACAGCGAAGAAATAGATTATTACCTATCGATAGTGAAAAACTTCCCAAGCTTTTCGTTGTCAACAAACCAGGTTAAATGATGTATAAGGTGGTGAATGAATGAAGACCGGCTAAGAGGCAAAAAATAGAAATGAACACTTTCTTTCAAATTTGAACAGGTTATGAACAAGATCTCAACGATAGCAATTGGTAATGATCACGCTGGCCCTGAATTAAAATTTAAAGTAATTCAATTACTTGAAAATCAAGGTATTAAAGTAATAAATCACGGATGTGATACCAGTGATTCCGTAGATTATCCAGATTTTGCACATGCCGTGGCGGCCGATGTGAGCTCGGGTAAAGCAGATCGAGGAATTGTGATATGTGGTTCAGGAAATGGGATCAATATGTCGGTGAATAAACATTCAGCGATACGTTCCGCTTTATGTTGGAATAGAGAAATCGCCTCTTTAGCGGTACAACATAATGATGCCAATGTATTGGCATTACCTGCCCGGTTTATTTCAGAAGAAGAAGCTTTAGCTTGTGTGGCTGCGTTCATTCAAGAAGTTTTTGAAGGAGGGCGTCATCAACGCCGTGTAGATAAAATTGCCTGTTGCTAAGGTGTCCTATACGTCTTCAGATATACTTCCTTGGGATTTTACGGAGTCTCAAATACTACATTGGTTTCAATTTGTAGCGGAATCTGAAGGGAAGATGTTAGCAGGTGTTACCATGGCGTATTATTCCGATGAGGGTCTTCTGGAGGTCAATAAAACCTATCTGCAACACGATTACTACACGGACATTATTACATTCGATCGGTGTCGGGGCATACGGATTAAAGGGGATTTAGCTATTTCGGTGGACCGGATAGTTGATCATGCTTTAGCGCGTGGCTTGTCAATTAATTGCGAAGCTGCTCGGGTGCATGTGCATGGCTTCCTCCACCTTTGTGGATATAACGATCAAACCGAAAAGCAAAAATTAGCGATGCGAAGCTTAGAGGATAAATACCTGGCTCACGCATCTGATTTTGGAATACTATGGACTTAATGTTTCACGTGGAACAATGATGTATGATGTAATAGTTGTGGGTGCTGGGCACGCAGGTTGTGAAGCGGCTTGTGCGGCAGCGCGTATGGGTTCTACCACCCTCCTAGTGACTATGAATATGCAAACGATTGGTCAAATGAGTTGCAATCCTGCCATGGGTGGGGTGGCAAAGGGCCAAATAGTTCGTGAAATAGATGCCTTGGGTGGTTTTAGCGGGGTCATTAGTGATCAAACAGCTATCCAATTCAGAATGCTAAATCGTTCGAAAGGCCCTGCGATGTGGAGCCCAAGGGTTCAGTCAGATCGCTGGCGTTTTGCTGAAACATGGCGACTCACCTTGGAACAAATGGAGAATCTTCACTTTGTACAGAGTACGGCTAATGAAGTTTTGACCGACAGCCATGGCGTTACCGGAGTCATCCTTCAAAATGGGAATAAAGTACAAGGCAAAGCTGTGGTGTTAACCAGTGGAACCTTTCTCAATGGAGTAATGCATATCGGCGAAAAGCAAACCCACGGGGGACGCTCCTCCGAAGGAAGTGCGCGCGGTATTACCGAGTGTTTGAATGCCTTGGGTTTTGAATCAGGTCGAATGAAGACCGGCACCCCTCCACGTTTAGACGGTCGTAGCTTGGATTATAGTCAGTTTGAAGAACAGAAGGGTGACGAAAAGCCTGGAAAGTTTTCCTATCAACCGACTCAAGCGCTAAAGAAACAAAGGTCCTGCTGGATTTCGCATACGAGTGAAGCCGTACATGATACGCTTCGGGCCTCCTTTGATCGCAGCCCACTCTTTAATGGGGCGATTCAGTCAAGCGGACCTCGGTACTGTCCAAGTATTGAAGACAAGATCAACCGCTTTGCGGATAAAACGAGCCACCAAATGTTTATCGAGCCGGAAGGTTGGGATACCGTGGAGGTCTATATCAATGGTTTTAGCACCTCCTTACCGGAAGAAGTACAGCATGAAGCCTTGAGAAAAGTGCCTGGTTTCCAAAATGCGCGGTTCTTCAGACCAGGGTATGCGGTGGAATATGACTACTTCCCCCCTACGCAATTGTCGCATAGTTTGGAGACCAAGATTGTTCCCCGTTTGTTCTTTGCGGGCCAAATTAATGGCACCACAGGGTATGAAGAGGCGGCCTGTCAAGGCTTGATGGCAGGTATCAATGCCCACCTGGCGGTGCATTCCAAAGACCCCTTTACGTTAGACCGAAGTCAAGCCTACATGGGGGTGTTGATTGATGATCTGATCACCAAGGGAACGGAAGAGCCGTATCGCATGTTTACTAGCCGAGCGGAGTTTCGATTGACCTTGCGTCAGGATAATGCGGACCGTCGTTTGACGGCCTTAGGACATAGCCTCGGACTAATTGAGGAAGATCAATGGAAGCGATTTCAAAATAAAATGGAGTCGATTGCGCAGGCCCAACAATGGCTTGGGCAACAAAGCATTGAACCAAAAGATGCAAACAAGTATCTTGAGGAAATGGGAACTGCGGCGATTAAACAGCGCGGGCCTTTAGCCCAATTAGTAGCGCGACCACAGCTCCAATTGGAAGGAATACTGAGTAACCTTGGTAATGACGTACCAGTGTTTAGCGAGGAAATTTGGGAACAAGTAGAAATTACCGAGAAATACGCGGGGTACATCGATAAAGAATTAGAGCAAGTGGCTAAACTTAAGCGCTTGGAAAACCTTCGCATTCCATCCGGGTTTTCGTTCGAGCGCATTACTGCGCTAAGCATGGAAAGCCGTCAGAAATTGCAGCGCATTCAACCAGAAACCCTGGGTCAGGCGAGTAGAATTTCTGGGGTTTCCCCGGCGGATGTTCAAATATTAATGGTTCATTTAGGCCGTTAAGCCTTAAACTTGTTTCACGTGGAACATCTTCAAACAATCCCCCATTGCCCCTTGTGTTTGTCTGATGCACATAGCCTATTCCTGGGGGTAAAAGATCACATGGTAAGCCAAGAGAATTTTGAAATTATTCAATGCGCTTCCTGTGGATTTAAGCGAACAAGCCCGCGACCGGACCAAAATCATATAGGCAAGTACTATGACTCGCCTGCCTACAAAAGTCACAATGAATCTTCCAAGGGGCTTTTTGATGTGCTCTACAATTTTCTACGAGATCGCGCAGCACGGAAAAAGGCCAAGTTTTTGAGTCAAAGAAGTCCTTCAGAATTAAAAATTCGCCACCTCCTGGACGTTGGCTGTGGAATAGGCGTTTTTTTGGAGGCCGCTAAAAATGAGAAATGGGGCGTTTTTGGGGTAGAAATCAGTGAAAATGCCCGAAAACAAGCCGAAAAGCGTATAAAACAGCCTGTTTTTGAAAAATTAGAACAGCTCCCAGTTGATCAGAAATTTGACGGAATTACTCTTTTTCATGTTTTGGAGCATCTTCCAGAGCCTCTTGAAACAATGAAGGCACTCTATGCTAAAGCCTCCCCTGGGGCGTGTTTAATTTTAGCGCTGCCAAACCCAGATTCATGGGATGCCCATCATTACGGAACCCATTGGGCGGCATGGGATGTCCCTATCCATTTTTGGCATTTCCGAAAAGAGGACGTAAAGCGTTTAGCGAAAGAAAGCGGTTGGAACTACGAATCAGTAGACCCAATGCCCCTGGACGCCTTCTATGTGGGATTGCTTAGTGAGTCGTTCCGACACGGGTCCAAACGATGGATTTCTGCCACGCTGAAAGGATTGTGGAGCAACTTTAGGGGCGGCAAGGACAACACATCAAGTCTGTTGTACGTGCTTAGAAAGCCTTCATAAGAAGCAAGCTTGCGTCGAAGAAAACCAGGCGTGCATTGACATTTCTCCCTACATCTTTATATGCATCATCTAATGTTTGATGCATGAAAAGAACTTTATGATGGTCCATTAGCTTGGCAAAACCATCCGCATTGAACGCAATTTCTGGGAACCAGTCCAGTGCGAAACCACGCAATGCGTTTTGACGTTTACGTTCTAATTGGGAAAGGACCTCTCCCGAAAAGACAAGGAAATCGCGCTGTTGTTCCCGGTTCCAAGCAGCGACGTGGTCAACCCATGCCTGCAGGCCGGGTAAATCCTTTTTAAATGCTAGACGTAACCACTCTACAAAGTGTTCAGCTAAGGGAATCAGTCGCTCGCGATTTTCGAGAAAATCCAAGGCAATTCCTGGCTCACCCGCGCTAAGCGAAGAGAGAATTTTCGCTTGGTTGGGATCCATTCGGCGCTCGTCAATCAACCACCGCTCTACTTCGTTCCGACCCCATGGGGGTAAGTATATGGTTTGACAACGACTACGGATGGTTCCTAGGATGGACTCCTCATCATGGCTGATAAGCAAGATGACCGTTTTGTTTTCGGGTTCTTCGAGGGTTTTGAGCAATTTATTGGCGGCGGAGTCATGCATCCGCTCGGGCAGCCAAATGACTAAAACCTTATATCGACCACTGTGGGAAGTAAGGCTGAGAATGTCCCCCATCCGCTTGGCTTCTTTGACAGAGATTTGGACCACTTTTTGCGCGGCATCCAATGCCTCAATCCAATTTCTAACGACCGGAAACTTGTTGAATTTCAAGAAGTTGCGGAACTCCGGAAGGAATACATCAGAGGTGCCGCCGGACGAAGCGCTAGCGACCACCGGAAAGATGTAATGCACATCAGGATGGGCCATTTGGCGATGTTGCGCGCAAGCATCACAGGTACCACAGCCTCCCTGAGCACATACGAGCATTTGAATATATCGCTGCACAGCAGGCCAAGCGAGGCCGCCATTTTTGGATACAATGAGCTGCGCATGTGGAATGTGCCCTGAGGACGCATGCTCCATCCAAGTTTTACTGGGGTAGTTCTCTGGAAAGTGAAAAATTTCAGGCACAAAGCGAAGGTAGAAACCTACCTTTGATGTCCCATACTTTTCCCATGAAAACAATCGAGAATTTATCCGTTTCGGGCCAACGCGTGTTGGTTCGTGTTGATTTTAATGTTCCTCTCAATGAGGACGGTAGCGTAGCCAACGACAAGCGTATTTTGGCGACGCTTCCCACGCTTCGCTATTTGCTGGACCAAGGGGCCAAGGTGATCCTATTATCCCATCTCGGAAGGCCCAAAGCGGCTCCTGAAGCAAAGTACAGCTTGCGCCCGGTTGCTGAGGCTCTCGCCTTGCGCCTGGGTCAGGCTATTTGTTTTTGTGAAGAGGCCATTGGCCCAAAGGCCGATGCGGCAGTGCAGGAATTACAGAATGGGGAGTTGTTGCTTCTAGAAAACGTTCGTTTTTATCCAGGGGAAGAACGTGGGGATGAATCCTTTGCTCAGGCCTTGGCAGCTCATGGCGATTGCTACGTCAACGACGCATTTGGTACCGCACACAGAGCGCATGCCAGTACCACCGTGGTGGCTAAATTTTTCCCTGGAGCCTGCGCGTTTGGCTATGTGATGGCGGCGGAGATTGAGAACGTGAATCGTGTTCTTCAGAGTAGTGAGCGACCTGCCCTGGCCATTGTGGGAGGATCGAAGGTTTCTAGCAAAATTGACATTCTTCAACGCTTGATGGATCGGGTGGATCATATCATCATTGGTGGAGGAATGAGTTTCACGTTTATTAAAGCGCAGGGCGGCGAAGTCGGCCAAAGTATTTGCGAGCTGGACCATCTTCAAACAGCGAAGGATATTATGGACTTAGCCAAAGAAAAAGGGGTAACCCTTCACCTGCCAAGCGATGTAATTGCGGCGGATGACTTTGCCCCGACAGCCAACACACAAATCTGTTCCATTTTTGAAATTCCATCCGATTGGCAAGGATTAGACGCAGGTCCTGCATCGCGGAAAGCGTTTATCGAGGTGGTTAAGTCCGCGAAAACACTTCTTTGGAACGGCCCCTTGGGTGTTTTCGAAATGGACGCCTTTGCTGGCGGGACGCGTGAAGTCGGTGAGGCTATAGCAGAAGCCACAGAGGCAGGTCTTTTCAGTTTAGTGGGGGGAGGCGATTCGGTTTCAGCCGTTGAACAGTTTGGTTTAGCCGATCGCATGAGCTATATCTCCACGGGAGGCGGCGCTATGTTAGAATATTTGGAAGGAAAAACCCTTCCTGGGATTCAGGCAATCATTGATTTTGCCTAATTCTCAGGGCTAACTAGATAGCTTTGGCCTAAGTCTAAAAGCACCTCCCCGGCGTCGATTAAACCATGGTAAATCCACGAGGTTCCGACCAGGTCATCGAACGGAAAACGAGGGATAATCGCCTGGGTATAGAACGCTACGAGCAAGGAGGTAAAGACAATCCCCTTAGCGAGACCAGAAAGGCCTCCTGCTATTCGGTTTATCCAACCAAGCCAGACCAATTTAAGCACTTTGGTGAGCAGCTTCCCGAGCAGCACAACGACCAAATAAGCACTTAGGAAAACGGTAAATTTGGATACAAGTAGCGCGGTCGAAGGACTCAGCTCCAAAGCATTCGCAAGCCAATCCGCAAAAGGTGCGGCATAAAGCTTCACCGCAAAGTACCCAAGAGCTAGCCCGAGCAAACCGGACCATTCATTGACAAAACCACGCCAAATTCCACGGCCTACAAAAAAGAGCACGAGCGCTAAACAAGAAATGTCTATTACATTCACAACACACTAAAGGTAGGATGACCGATCCATTGAAAGAAAAGTGGGAACGCGTAGTGGCGTTATTTACGGCAAGGTTTTCCCCGGGAGATCCGATGGACCTGGACGGAATACTGTTTACCATTGGACTTCAAGAGCTTCAAATGCCCCACCAGCGCTTGCGGAAAGACCACAAAGTGGATGTCTTCCATATCGGAATCTGCCGCCTCCTGGAGCCGTATGGATATTACAAATTCGTAGGACGAGACGAACAGGGCTGGCCTCATTTTGAAGCATTAGAAGCACTTCCAAATTTGCCGGGAGGCCACCAGGCACGATTGATGCGCGAAGCGGTCATTCATTATTGCGAGGGCCAAGGGTGGATTTGAGCAAACCCAATGTCATGTAAATAAAAACGCCCTCTCTTGAGGGCGTTTTAGATTTTAAACGGTTCAAGGGCTTAACAGCCGGCGGTTCCGTTGCTGTATGGAAGCACCACAATCTTCATAACGACCGTGCTGTCTGGTTCAAGTTTGAGGTAACCGCAGCCAAATACCACGGGAGGATTGTCTCCTTTTTGGGCAGTGATTTGTAAAACAGCCGGCATGGTGTACTCAAAAACATCATCACCAGAGTCATTGCGCATGATGCCGTCGATGCCCGTATGGCCTTGAAAGTCCGGGATGGCATTGACCACGGGCGCGGTAGCGCGCACATAGGCATTTTGAATGGGTGTACCGTTTTCGTCAATGACTTCCACAGAAAAGCTGTAGACCGGTGCGTCTTTCTTTTTACAGGCGCTTAGGCCCAAAGTGATGACGAGGAGAGCGAGGAGCAGACGTTTCATTGGGGGCATCCGTTATTTAAGTCGCCAAAAGGCTTCATGAAGACAACAATTTCGGCCACAGAGCCCTTTGTGACGTGCACATAGGAACAACCGCGCCATCCTCCTTTGGCCGCTTCCACGTCCAAAAAGGCTTCGCCATCAAATTTGAATGAAGGCTCACACCATCCATCTACCCCAGAGTAGCGATAATAACTTCCTTGGGTGTTTGGATCCGTAAACAAGGTGTTTGTGCCCGGTGCAAAAAGGCGCACTAGGGCATTTTGAATCGGAATAGAATCCTGATTCAAGACGCGAACGCGCACTTGAGAACGCGTATCTTCCTCCTCACAACTGGTGCTCAGTCCGAGGATACTGAAGAAAATTAGACTCCAAACGAGTGTTTTGTTGAGCTTCATCCGGGTTTGCAATAGTTTTGCGCTCAGCGCTGAGCAAATATAAACGATTCCTTTCCCATGCTGGAAATCATTGAAAAACACATTCGAACGATTGAGCAAACGACCCTTTCCACTGCGGAAGAGGCGGAGAACTTTCGCATTCAATACCTTGGAAAAAAAGGCATTTTAACTACGCTGTTTGCTGATTTTAAGACCGTTCCCAACGACGAAAAGAAGGCGGTTGGCCAAGCGCTTAATGCGCTGAAAACGATCGCAGAAGCGACTTTAGCCCAAATACAAGTCAAGCCAAGCGCTCGGAAGAGTGGCCCGGTGGAGGATTTTAGTCGTCCAGGCTACGCTACACCTCCAGGAGCCCATCACCCTATTTCATTAGTTCGAAATGAGATCGTTTCCATCTTCGAAAGAATGGGCTTTGCGGTGGCACAAGGACCTGAGATGGAAGACGATTGGCATAACTTTTCGGCATTAAATTTCCCACCAGAGCATCCTGCGCGCGACATGCAGGACACCTTTTTCTTGGCAAAAGACCCGGATTGGGCGCTTCGAACGCACACTTCAAGTGTTCAAGTCCGCACCATGGAAAGCCAGAAGCCCCCCATCCGCATCATAGCTCCTGGACGTGTTTTTCGAAATGAGGCGATTTCAAGCCGTTCCCATTGTGTGTTCCACCAAGTGGAAGGGCTTTACATTGACCAGAATGTTTCTTTTGCAGACCTCAAGCAAACCTTATTGGAATTTGCACGGGCTTTCTTTGGCGAAAAGACAGAAATCCGCCTCCGCCCGAGCTATTTCCCATTTACTGAACCCAGTGCCGAAATGGATATTTGGTGGGGACTGGAAAATGAAGTGGACTACCGCATGACGAAGGGCACGGGCTGGTTAGAAATTATGGGATGCGGCATGGTAGACCCGGCCGTATTGGAGTCCTGTGGGATCGACCCTGGCGTGTATAGTGGCTATGCCTTTGGCATGGGCATAGAGCGCATCGCCATGCAGCGATTCCAAATACCCGACATTCGAGCCTTCTACGAGAATGATTTACGTTTCTTAGGGAACTTTAGCGGAGCGGTGTAATAAGCGCTTAAAACGCACAAAAGGGGGCCAGAAGCCCCCTTTTTTGATGGATTGGATCTCAACGAGTCGCTGAGATCACTCGCCCACGCGTTTGACCCGCATGGTATTCGTCGTTCCCTTTTTCAAAATTGGCATACTAGCTAACTGAATGATGTAGTCGCCATCCTCTACTTGATTCTCTGAGCGGAGGGTTTGTGTAATCTCCATCATCGTTTGATCGGTAGACTCCAACCCGTCATAATAGTATCCGCAGACCCCCCAGAATAAGCTGATCTTATTCAAAATTCCCTTGTTCGATGTGAAGGCGTAAATAGTGCTTTTGGGTCGGAAAGAGGAAATGAGCTGAGCGGAATACCCCGAGAAGGTCATGGTGCAAATTGCCCGAGCCTCAACAAGGTTGGCCATTTTCGCTGCCTGGAAACAGATTGCGTTGTTCACAAAGCGCTCATCTTGCTTCTTGGGCTTGCGCTCTTTGATGTGGTTTACCCCCGAAGTTTCCGCTGCCGCGACGATTTTGGCCATGGTTGCGACCACTTCTACGGGGAATTTGCCGACGGAGGTTTCGCCGGAAAGCATAACGGCATCAGCGCCATCCAAAACCGCATTCGCCACGTCATTGACCTCTGCGCGACTTGGCGTCATACTGTCAATCATGCTCTCCATCATTTGGGTGGCTACAATGACCGGCTTTGCACGCTCAACCGCCTTTGCGACGATCATTTTTTGAATCAACGGAACACTTTCCAAAGGAACCTCAACCCCTAGGTCCCCACGAGCCACCATCACCCCATCCGTGGCGTCAAGGATTCGCTCGATGTCGGATACGGCTTCAGGCTTTTCAATCTTGGCAATGATGCCCGCATTGGATTTATTCTTGTCTAAGATGGCGCGAAGCTCTTTGATGTCTTGGGCATTTCGGACAAAGCTCAAACCGATCCAGTCCACATTCTCATCCATGGCGACCTCTAGGTCAGCCAAGTCTTTCTCTGTTAAGCAAGGAAGGGAAACACGGGTATTCGGGAGGTTCACTCCTTTCTTGGACTTTAAAGGCCCACCTTGAACCACTTCGGTAACCACTTCATCCTTGCGATTGGTCGAAATGACGCGCATCATCAACTTGCCATCATCGAGAAGAATGGTTTCTCCTGGGTTGACATCCTTAGGAAACTCCGCATAGGTCATGTAGACGCGCTCCTTGTTTCCGTCACACTTGATATTGGTGAATGTCACCGTATCGCCGGGCTCAACCACGGCGCCTTCTTCCACTGTTCCGACGCGAAGCTTTGGACCTTGTAGGTCGGCCAAAATGGCGGCATGCAAACCGGTGCGATCCAGAATTTCACGGATAGTTTGGATGGTTCCGCGGTGCTGCTCATGACTTCCGTGAGAAAAATTCACGCGGAAAACATTGACTCCCGCATGGAGCATGGCCTCAAGCGTTTTGCTGTCTGAAGAGGCGGGGCCGAGCGTGGCGACAATTTTTGTTCGTTTCATAGCGAGGTTCGCTTTATTTATATGTTCAGCGGTTCTAAGAGAAAGTTTTCTCGAACGCGAAGGGAAGACCAAGGGAGGATCTGTTGTCCAAGCACTCCGGGAATCGAAGCAATTTGACGTTGCAAAATTACCATTTCCGCGGGAGATAGCGGCGGATCCATGATTAAGACGGCGTGAATATTCTTAGGCTTTTGTACCAAGGGGCGCTTAGGTGCGGCCGATAGGCTTTCCGAAAACAAGTCATCCGAAGGGGGCGCTTCGCCAGCCAGCCACGTGCTTTCATCCGGGAGATTCCAAAAAACCGCTTGCTCTTGGGCACCTTGGGCACCGCGGAATAGCGCATGATGGCTGCGAATCGGGGACTGAATGCACGCCAAGTCTTCCACGCGCCTCAATGTCCAGCGAAGGGAATGATTCAATTGAAAAATGAAGGAGACATCACTCAGCGCCGTACTGAGCCCAAGTAGGCTAGGGGGAGGCCCCTCATCGACGTCGTCGAGGACGAGACGGCTCACGGCGACCTAGATTTAGCGCCTTGCAAGCAGCGCGTGACGCAGCTTCTTCAGCGGCTTTTTTCGATTGTCCAGCGCCTTCTCCTTGCACTTCCCCATCGATTTTAATACACATCGTGAAGCGCTTGCGGTGTTCTGCGCCATTTTCTTCAAGGACTTCGAATTCGAATGTCTTTTTCTGACGCTGCACCCATTCAATGAGTAAACTCTTGTAGGAGATGACTTCTTTTTCGACGCGGTCAAAATTTACGTAGGCATCCAAGAGGCGCTTGTGAACAAACACCTTCGTTGCATTCCACCCTTGATCCACATAGACGGCACCAACGAGAGCTTCGAGGGTATTGCCCGGTACAGAAGTGGTGCCGGCGCGGCGACCCCGCGAAGACTGCTGCATCCACTCAGGAATACCCATTTTTACCGCAATGCGATTGAGTGCCTTACGGCTAACCACTTTCGAGCGCATGCTGGTGAGGTAGCCTTCGTCTCCTTTTGGGTACTTCTCGTAGAGGTATTCGGCCATTAAAACGCCCAAAACGGCATCGCCGAGATATTCCAAACGCTCGTAGCGCATGTTGGCACTCTTTTGACTTTGGTCGTCCACCTTACGGCGGAAGGCTGCGAGGTAAATATTTGGATCCGCAGGGCGCAAGCCCGTCATTTCGCGGATGGCAGCGAGCAGCTCTTTGGATTCGGCAGGAACCGACTTAAATAAGGAAAAGAATGCCCGAAGCATAAATCAGTCCACTTTCTTGAACAACACGGAGGCGTTGTGCCCGCCAAATCCAAACGTATTGGACAAAGCTGCGCGCACGGTGCGCTTTTGTGGCGTGTTGAAAGTGAAATTTAGCTTGGAGTCCAACTCGGGATCATCCGAGAAGTGATTGATGGTCGGAGGAATGATGTCATGAACTACCGATAAACAAGCAACCAATGCTTCTGCGGCCCCGGCGGCCCCCAAAAGGTGTCCTGTCATGGACTTGGTTGAACTGATGTTTAATTGATAAGCATGATCTCCAAAAACACCCTGGATGGCCTTGGTTTCGGCAATATCACCAAGTGGTGTAGAGGTTCCATGAACGTTGACGTAGTCGACGTCTTCTGGCTGAAGACCTGCATCTTCAAGGCAGTTGCGCATCACATTCAAAGCGCCCAGTCCTTCAGGATGTGGAGCGGTCAAATGGTGCGCATCGGCAGAAAGTCCTCCACCCGCTAATTCGGCATAAATTTTTGCTCCGCGGGCTACGGCATGCTCATAGGATTCAAGAACCATACAGGCAGCGCCTTCTCCCATGACAAAACCGTCGCGGTCTTTATCAAATGGGCGAGATGCCGTCTTTGGATCATCGTTTCGGGTAGAGAGGGCATGCATCGCGTTAAATCCACCGATGCCCCCAGGTCCAATCGCCGCTTCAGAACCCCCACAAACAATCACGTCTGCTTTGCCGAGGCGAAGAAGCATCAGCGCATCAATGATGGCGTTGGTAGATGAAGCGCAGGCCGAAACCGTCGTGTAGTTCGGGCCACGAAACCCGTATTTCATGGAAACATGACCGCCGCAAATGTCCGCGATCATTTTGGGAATGAAGAACGGATTGAAGCGAGGGTTTCCTTCCCCTTCAACGAAATTCGTTGCTTCTTCAAAGAAGGTATCAATACCTCCAATGCCGGAACCCCAGATTACACCAATACGGTCTTTCGAGGTTTCAGTTTGTTCAATTCCCGAGTCTTGGATGGCTTCGTCAGCAGCAATAAGGCCAAGATGCGTGCAGCGATCCATTCGGCGCATTTCCTTGCGATCAATGAAATCCTCGACATTGAGGTTCTTGATTTCGCAAGCAAATTGCGTCTTGAATTTGCTCGAATCAAAATGAGTAATGGGAGCGGCACCGCTCTTTCCTTGGAGCAGGCCGTCCCAAAATTCTTTGGCGGTATTACCAATCGGCGTCAATGCGCCGATCCCGGTAACGACTACGCGCTTTAGTTCCATCCGAGAGGATGATTAGGCTTTTGCAGTTTCGATGTACGAAACAGCTTGACCAACGGTAGCAATGTTTTCCGCTTGGTCGTCTGGAATTTGGATATCGAATTCCTTTTCGAATTCCATGATCAATTCTACAGTGTCCAGAGAGTCAGCACCTAGATCGTTGGTGAAAGATGCTTCTGTGGTGACTTCGGCTTCAGAAACGCCGAGCTTGTCGACGATGATGGCCTTAACGCGGGATGCGATATCCGACATAACAGTGAGTTTAGATTGGTTGAATCGGTGCAAAGAAACGCCATATGAACATTTAGAGCAATACATTTCGTTCATCGCCGGTCGGATATACCCCCATGGACTACCTTTGTCCCCATGTCCTCCACTGTGCCTCAACCCTTGATTTCATTGGCCATATTGGCTTCGGGAAGCGGCAGTAATGCGGCTGCAATTGTCGAATATTTTAAGGGACATAAATTTTGCCGCATCGAAGGAATTTGGACGAATTCGTCAAAAGCGGGAGTTTTAAGCCGGAATTTATCCGTGCCGGTACATGTTTTTACCCCAGGGTTGGACGACGCGATGGTCCTTCAAGATTGGAAGCGTCGCGAGGTTCATGCAATTGCGTGTGCAGGCTACCTCAAGCGTGTTCCCGCGGATTGGATTCAGGCCTTTGAAAAGCGAATATGGAATGTTCACCCCGCATTATTGCCCAAATTTGGCGGAGCAGGGATGTACGGATTGCACATCCATCGCGCAGTAATCCAAGCGGGGGAAGCCCTTTCGGGGTTGAGTATTCACGAGGTTACCGCCGAATATGATGAAGGGGCGCTGTGCTTTCAGTGTGCCTTGCCCGTCGCGTCTACGGATGATCCCGAAAGTCTTCAGGCGCGCATACTGCGCATGGAGCACTGGGCCTTTCCTCGGGTATTAGAGGCGTTACTTTTGGACAAAAACCTACCAGACCCTAGCGCATGCCCCAAGTAGAGCTATATACGGATGGCGCCGCCAAAGGCAACCCGGGCCCGGGGGGCTATGGGGCGATCCTGCGCAGTGGCCAAAATGAAAAAGAATTGTCGGGGGGCTTTTACCACACCACCAACAATCGAATGGAACTCTTGGCGGTCATCGTAGGACTTGAAGCGCTTAAGGTGAAAGGCTGCCATGTGACCGTGGTATCCGATAGCAAATATGTGGTGGACGCCTTCCAAAAGAATTGGATTGACGGATGGAAGCGCCGTCGGTGGGCCAAAGTCAAAAACCCTGACCTCTGGAAGCGTTTGCTCCTAGCCATGGAGCCGCATCAAGTGAACTACCAATGGATTAAAGGGCACAATGAGCATCCAGAAAATGAGCGATGTGACCGGCTAGCTGTCGCGGCATCCCATGCACCCACGGAGCAAGATCACGGCTATCAGCCGGGCGAGGGAAAATTAGGCCTCTAAAGCGAGGAGCGCCTCGGCAATTTTTCGGTCGTTGGTGAGGCGAGGCACTTTGTTCTGGCCTCCAAGCTTTCCTTCGGACTTCATATAACGGATAAACGACTCGGGCCCGAGTGAACGCAGGACACAAGGCCTCAAAATGGCGCCCGTAATCAAATCTTCGTAGTAGCTGTTTTTTTGCCGAAGGCCAGCATCTAGACTTGTCATAAAGGCCTCGATGTCGTTCGGCGCCTCGTCAAATTCGACCAACCATTCATGGTAGGGCAATCCGCCCTCTAGGGGGTTTACGTTGGGCGCTACCGTAAATTCTCGTACTAATCCTCCGTGTTGATTCAAGGCTTGGTCCATGGCGTATTCTACCTCGGAGCCGATCACATGTTCCCCAAAGGCCGAAATGAAATGCTTAATTCGGCCTGTCACGCGAATGCGATAGGGTGACTTGGAAACAAACATCACCGTGTCCCCAATGCTATACCCCCATAGGCCCGCATTGGTATTTAAAATCAGTGCATAATTCACGCCAAGCGCTACGTCTCCAATCGTCAATCGAGGGGGATTTTCTTCGAAGTATTGATCGGCTGGCACAAATTCATAGAACATGGCATTGTCCAATAAGAGAAGCAAGTCTGGACTATTGGATTGATCTTGGTAGGCAAAAAAGCCTTCGGAGGCAGGGTAGGTTTCTAGAATGGGAACATCCTTGCCAAAAAGCTCAAGCAACCGCGCCTTGTAGGGTTCTAATGCGACCCCACCGGTGACGAATAAGTCGAAGTTGGGGAAAATCTCCGCCATGGTTTTCTTCCCGGTTTTGGCCATTAAGCGCTCGAAGTACATTTGAACCCAAGGGGGAATGCCACTGATCACGGTCATGTCCACTTGGTGCGTTTCTTCGGTGATGGCATCTACCTTTTTTTCCCAGTCTTCGATGCAATTTGTTTCCCAAGAAGGCATGCGGTTTTTGAGCAAATAGCTCGGCACAAAGTGAGCCGTAATTCCAGACAATCGACCCAAGGAGACCCCCTTCTTGTCCTCAAGTTCAGGGCTGCCCTGGAGGAAGATCATTTTCCCATTTAAGAAACCCGAGCGCCCGGTGTTCCGAATGTGTGTAAGGAGGGCATTGCGGGCAGATTTAATGTGGTAAGGAACCGACTCTTTGGTCAAAGGAATGTACTTCGCTCCAGAGGTTGTTCCACTCGTTTTGGCATAGTACAAAGGCCTTCCAGGCCATAAAACGTCGGACTCTCCGTCCACGACGCGGTCCACGTAGTTTCGCAGGCCTTCATAATCGCGCACGGGGACGCGGTCTTGAAAGTCTTTCATGGTTTTAATCGAGGCAAAGTCATGATCGCGGCCAAATGCGGTGTCTTTGGCGCGTTCAATCAGCGCTTGAAAAGTCTTTTCTTGTGTTTCAAGCGGCTTTGAAGCCCATTTCTGGGTTTCGCGTTCTGCAATTTGGGCCCAAATGCGCGCGCCGATTTCTTTAATGCTAGCCATGAATTCTTAGAGTCCTAAAAGCTTTTCGAGATTGAGGGATTCTCCGCCCAACCAGTATTGAACCGAAACAAAGGGCTGTTCTCCTTCTGGGGCTTCCCCAAGGGCACCTAAAATATCGCCCTGTTTCACATAGTCGCCCGCACGTTTATTGGTTTTGGCCAAATTGCCATATCGACCCAAGGCCCCACCCGAATGTTGGACTAGGAGTACAAAACCGAGCGAGGGCGTCCCTTCGACGGAGAGCACAGTGCCATCTTTCATGGCGTGAATTTCGGCGCCATCTTCGCCTGCCAGCTTGATACCAAACTCTCGACGTGAAATCCGCTGACTTGCGAGCAGGGTGCCTTCGAGCGGCCTCCGCAACTCTTTGTCTGGATCCACCTCCGTTTTGGCCCGCGCCTCCATTTCTGCCACGGATTGTCGCAAGGCCAACTCGCGATCACTCGGTTTAAGCTTTTCGGGACTCCAACCCGCGGGGACTGCACTGGCACTTCCAAGGGAGTCGCTGGGCAGGGCGTCGTCCATGACCGCCTGCAATCGACGAATGAAGGCTTCTTGGTAGGCTACTTGGTTGATGAGCGAATCAGATTCTTGGTCCAAGGAAATCGCTGAACGTCGTAAATACGTACTGGCGTAGCCCGGAATGTACTCGCGCAATGGGGTGTAAGCAATCAAAAGAATCGTGCCGATGATGAGCAAAACGGCAGTCGTGCCCACGGTAATGAACACGTTAAAACGGCTGAGCACCATGGAAAAACGCTCCTCAAAAGAAGCCTCGTCCAGCAATACCACGCGGTATTTCCGGAGCAACTTATGCCAGCGTTTTGCTTGTTTCTCGTTCTTTTCCATTCGATACAAAGATATTGGGTCCGCGTGGCCCATCTCCATGAAATAACTTTGGGGCCGCGTCGTTAGTTTGATCCGGCCCCAACAATATCCATGAAGATAACCCAGCGCTCCCGTTATTTGCTCAACGCCCTCTTGGTAGGAGTGCTGTTGGTAGGGCTGTCATGTAGCCGAACCAAAGACCGGGCCATCAACCGCACGTACCATCAGCTTTCCGCCCGATTCAACCCGCTATTTAATGGCCAAGAAGCCTTTGACGAAGCGCTCAAAACACTCGAGTCCGAGCATGTGGATGTCTATGATCGGGTATTGGATATCTACCCCTGGGGTCAGGCAAAAGAAAGCTCGGCGGCGGCATCGCAGTTAAAGCGCGCAGTCGAAAAAGCCACTAAGACCATTCAAGAGCATAGTATGATGTTTCGAGGAGCGCAGCGAAACACCGTGGTCTATGATGCCTATTTGTTGATGGGCGACGCCCAAGCGCTCCTTGGCCTAGATGTAGCGGCTCAAGAATCGTATGCCATTGTTTCGCGTAATACCGATCGAAAGGCGAGCCGACCATGGAACGCCGAGCGCTTTTTCTCTCAAGGGGAATCGCACTTACACTACCAATCTGAACTGCATCGCATCTTGATCCAAGCGCGCCAAAGCAATGGTCCGGCAACATTGTCTGCACTGGATGAATTGGAGCGCACCGGGGTACCAGAGCGCTATGATGTCGAGATTTTATTGCTTCGAGCGCAAGGACACCTCAGCCAACAGGAACCCATGCTCGCGGCGGACCTGCTCCGTACTGCATCCGAAAAAAGCAAGAACCGCCGAGATTTTGCGCGCTATGCTTTCATCGCTGGCCAGCTGTATGAAAATGCCGGAGAGCGTCTGTTGGCACGCCAGTCTTTTGAACGCTGTATTGCCGGCCAGCCCGCCACGTATGACATGCTTTTGGAAGCCCAATTGCATAAAACCCTGAATGGCGACGGAAGGCCTCAAAAGCTCTATGCCGAATTGTTGAAACTCCTAAAAGAGCCCAAAAATGCGACGTACCGTGATCGAATCTATTATGCTTTGGCGCGGGTGGCTCAGACGCAAGAAGATGATAAAAACCGCCTTTTTTACCTCAATCGATGTGTAGGGGCAGGACAAAGTGCTCGGCCGGTACTCTGGGCGCTTGCCTATTCGGAGCGAGGGGGCATGCACTTTGAGTCAAAGCGCTACCCAAGAGCCCAAGTAGATTTGGATTCGGCGTATGCCTTGTTGCCCGAAGGACATGCGTTGAAACAATCGCTTTCAAAGCGTCGCGATGGCCTCAATGCGTTAATGGCGGTGGTCCAAATAGTGGATCGAAATGATTCTCTTCTTGTGCTGGGAACAAAATCTGATGCGTTTTTGCGGTCCAAATTCACTGCCTATGTGGAGAATTTGAAGAAACAAGAACAACTCGCCATTCGCGCGGCAGAGCGTGCCGCATTGAATGCGCAACTAAACGCCCAGTCGGAACTTCTATCAGCCACGGGTCCAGTGGCGGGGGGTGCTACGGCTGGGGGATGGATTTTTTACAATCCTGTTTCGAGAGCAGCGGGGATGGCCAGTTTTACAACGCAGTGGGGGCAGCGACCCAACGTGGATAATTGGCGTTTGCAGAGCGCTTCAGGCACGTGGGCCATGGCGACCATGGGTCAGAATAATGGACCATCGGCGCCAGGAGACCCAAGCGAAGGCGGGACAGAATACATCGACCCGGCCTATGATGTGAATAGCTACTTAGCCGCCATTCCTAAAGACCCCATAGCGCGAGATTCCTGTCAGCAATTGGTGTGTTCGGCGCTTTTGGAGGCAGCGGCCATCTACCGGGATCAAATTGGGGATTTGGATGAGGCTTTGGCCGCTTTGAAAAGGAATCAGGAGGAATGCGGCATGCCAGATAGTTTAAAAGTTAGCTGCATCAGCGCGTCTAGCCCTGCATGTGATCAAGCCGCCTTTGTGCACTATGCCTTGCATCGACTCCACCTTCAGCGCGAGGAGGCAATCCAAGCTCAGACGGAAAAGGACCTCGTGTTGAAGGACTATCCCAATAGTCGCTATGCCGCGTTACTGCGAGGCGAGGTCGAAGACAAAGGGCCGACGAGCCAAACCACGCAAGCGTTTAGGCGGTTGGTCAGCCAAGTGGAAGGCCGTCAATGGAAGGAGGCCCTGAATACGTGTTCGACAACGACCTGGAATTCTGACGAGGCGCCACGCGCCGCCCTGCTCCGAGCCCAGGCTCTAGGGGGTTTAAATGGTCGGAATGCCTACATCGAAGCGTTGACCGACGTAGAGGAAGGCTATCCAAATAGCCCGCAGGCGGTGGCAGCGGGAAATATCAAGATGTCTCTAGCTGCCGACGCGGAAGATGTCACCACCCCAAAGAGCCCATATACAGAAGCCCTTTCTGTTCCCCACCAAGTGTTAATTGTATTTTCTTCTGCCGGAAATTCCAATGATGTGCGGAATGCGTTGGCGCGGTTTCACCAACAGTATTTTGCGGGAAACGCCATGTCGATTCGACTCTTGCCTCTGGATGAAAGCACTCAAATCATTGCTGTTGACGGCTTCAAAAACAGCACGGAGGCCATGGACTATCGAAACAAGGTGAAGCGGGCGGCGGCTGTTACGCAATTTTTAAATCCATATGATCCTTCCTATTGGCCTATAACCGTGCAAAATTTTGCGCATTTTTACACCAACAAAGATCTCACGGGCTATAAACGCTTTGTGGAAATGATATACACGCTATGATGAACGCACCTCGACGCAACGAAGCCAATGCAGAGCACAACCGCATTGTAGAAGGCACTCAAATCCAAGGAAACATTCACTCTCCAGGGGACATCCGCATTGATGGCCATGTCAAAGGCAATTTATCTGTCGGAGGAAAGCTCGTGGTCGGCCCTACCGGGGCCGTAGACGGCGAGGTACGTGCTCAAGAAGCCTCCATAGCCGGACGCGTCATGGGCAAATTGGAAATTAAAGGGCTGAGCACGTTGCTTCAAACAGCGAATGTTCAAGCGGACTTGAACACGGGCCAGCTGGCGGTGGAGTCGGGCGCCCAATTCACCGGCACCTGTGTGATGGCCAATCGGAAAACCACGGCCACCCCGGCGGATACCGTGGCAAAAAAGGAAGCCTCAGCCGCCTAAGCAGGCCGGATGAAGAACGCCATTAAATTTTCGGGCATGGCCTTTCAAATGGCTGCAATCATTGGCTTAGGCACCTATGGTGGCTATCGGTGGGATGTTTCCGATGGTCGATGGGGCGAGGAGCAAACCGCATGGGCCACGGTGGCCTGTGCCCTCTTGTCTACCCTCCTTGCCCTTGGCCTAGTAGTCAAACAAATCATAGACGATTCAAAATGAAAACCTGGGGACCCCCGTTGCTTTTAACCTACGCCTTGTGGCTCATGCTTCACGGCATGTTCTATTATGTTTTGGATCGCGAAGGCGTGTTCTGGGTTGGGGATGTGTATTGGATTGGCACCGGTGTAGCGCTCTTCGGATTGGCGCAGTCCTTGGAGGCCCAAAAGAAAGGTCGGTTCATCCCTGTCTACTTTGTGGGCGGCCTGCTTCGCATGTTGCTTGGTTTAGGGGCCGTCATTCTCCCATTATCCCTTCGGGATGCCCCTAATTTTCAAAGTGCTGCACTTCAGTTTGTTGCCGCCTATTTATTCATGTTAGTTGCCGAATCAGCCCTGGCTATTTTTTGGATCAAGAAACAGTAGGATTTGGAAAGCTTGCGGAGTATCTTTGCCGCGCATTTTGCAAGGCTTCATGAGTAATACACGTACATACCTAACAGGACTTTTCTTAGCGATCAGTTCATCCCTTTTTGCTTCCAGCGCGGAGGCTGAAGTGCATGAAACCCTGATTCACGAAGAAGAAAAGGAAGCAGCGTTCAACCCTGCGGAGGTGATCATGCACCACATTGCAGATAGCCACGGCTGGCATTTATTTGATTGGAACGATCACCCGGTAAGCATTCCTCTTCCGGTTATTTTGTATACCGAAAAAGGCCTAGTGGTCTTTTCATCCTCCAAGTTTCATCACGACGCCGAAGGGCACCATGTCGTAGAAGCAGGGGGCCAGCGCTTCGTGAACATTCATGAAAAAATTTACTACGCCTCGGACGTAGCAAACGAACACGGCGCATTTGCCGAGATGGATCACGAAACCCACGAGGTTTCCAATGCCAGCCCATGGGATATTTCGATTACGAAAAATGTGGCTGCCCTCCTATTTAGTGCCTTTGTCATTTTGATGCTTTTCTTGCCTGCTGCTCGCAGTTACAAGAAAAACCCAGGGGTTGCACCTTCCGGTGTAGCGGGGTTTGTAGAGCCACTGGTCGTTTTTGTTCGCGACGACATTGCAAAAAACAATATCGGCCCGCATTACAAGCGTTTCGTCCCGATGTTGTTGACCATGTTCTTTTTCATTTGGATTAACAACCTTCTCGGTTTAGTTCCATTCTTCCCAGGCGGAGCAAACGTGACGGGGAATATTGCCGTGACGATGGTCTTGGCCGTAGTCACCTTTGTGGTAACGAATGTGAATGGAAATAAGCATTATTGGGGTCACATTTTTTGGATGCCAGGCCTCCCCGTGGCGGTCAAGCCATTGCTTGCAATTGTAGAATTTATTGGCATTTTCACGAAGCCCTTCTCTTTGATGATTCGATTGTTCGCCAACATTACGGCAGGACACATCATTGTATTGAGCTTGGTCTCGTTGGTCTTCATTTTTGAAACGGTTTGGGTGAGTCCCGCCTCGGTGCTGCTCACCTTATTCATCTCCGTACTTGAATTGTTAGTCGCCGCTTTGCAGGCGTACATTTTCACCCTTTTAACTGCTCTATATATTGGGGCAGCTATGCACGAAGAACACCATTAAACAGTAATTTTTAACTCAAATCCCCCTAGTATCATGACCGGAAGTATCGCAGCACTTGGAGCAGGTTTGGCCGTTATCGGCGTAGGTATCGGTATTGGCTTGATTGGCGGTCGCGCCATGGAAGCTATTGCCCGTCAGCCTGAGGCCACTGGCAAAATCCAAACCAACATGATTATCGCAGCCGCGTTGATTGAAGGTGCCGGTTTGTTCGGTATCGTTGTCGCGTTGTTGGGTAATTAATAT
>Ga0209652_1000206_pt1 | contig 49637 bp, 43 predicted proteins | sample SaaInl74LU_5_DNA_FD_184641 | JGI IMG/M metagenome (GOLD analysis project Ga0209652, IMG submission 184641) | Marine microbial communities from expanding oxygen minimum zones in the Saanich Inlet - ESP_74LU_5_DNA (SPAdes) (version 2) | ecosystem: Environmental > Aquatic > Marine > Intertidal zone...
CGGGCGGCGGCGTGCTGATCGATACGGGCGACGGCAATTCAATCCTGCTCGCAGGCGTCAGTCTCACCGATCTCGACAATACAGACTTCATCTTCTGAGAGGAGCTTGACGGGCTTCGATGCAAGAATGCGCTGGTAGATGCCATGCAGCTGTTCCGTTTGGGCCTGCGTGGCGCGAAGCGAGAGGCGCTGCGCGGGCGGACATGAGAACCGCGCAGGATCAGCATCTATCTGGGCAAGAACGGACACAAGCGACCGGTGATCGGCAACATCCACGACGAAACCATTCTCACCTTGCACGACGTCTTGCCCGATCGCACCACGGTCAGAGGCCACGACCCATAACCCGGCGGCCAAAGCCTCGCGTGTGACGAGGCCGTAGCTTTCGGGCCAGATGGACGGCGCCAGCAGAACATCCAAGGCGCCGTAGAGCTGCCACACCTCGCTCAATGGCACGCGCGGCACGAAGGTGACGGGCGTGCCATTCCAATCCGTATGGCGCACCCGGCCACTGGGCAGCGCATGATCGACCACCAACAGGTCGAGATTTTCGAAACGCTGTGCATGCAAGGCCGCGCGCAGCAGGTTGTAACCCTTGTGCCGTGCCGCGCCCCCGATTTGGCCCAATCTGACACGGCCCGGCGGGCCATCCATCCGCGCAGCCGCATGGGCCGGGGCCAACCCATTCTCGACCACCTCGACCCGCTCGAGGCCCGCATCGCGATGCAAGGCGGCGAAAGGAGCAGACACGGCCAATACGGCGGCCGCATCGCGCAGGGCGCGTTCCGCGATGCGGCCACGTTCCGACAAGGCAGCGCGATCAGCGGCGTGAAAACTATAAAGCTCGGCCGCGCCCTCGGGCGACAAAATGAACTGGTGGGGCGACACCCACCATCCGTCATGCAAGGTCACGACATAGGGAAGATTGCGACGGCGCAAGCAATCGACCACGGATGCCGTCAGGCGCTGCACGCAATGCAGATGCACAAGATCGGGGGCGATCCGGTCGATCAGCCGATCGACCACATCGGCCATACGGTGATCGCGAATATCCATATTGTCGATCCCATCACGCGCGGTCACGGTCCAGATCCGTACACCATCCCGGGCCTGACAGCCGATCTCATACGGGCGCTCTCCACCTTCCAATGTCGAAAGAATGTCGATCTCGTAATCATCGCCGTAGCGCGCGATCAGATCACACACATTGTCATGCACCACCCGCGTGGCCCCACCGATATCTTGCGGCGGGAAGAACACATTTACGATCAACAACCGCGCCTTGGCGCGGCCCGGTGCTGGCCGAACGGCGGTGAAGATCGCGTCGAAATTCGCGCCCATCGCCGGGAGGCCGTAATCCTTCATCACCGCCGCCTTCGCCGCAGTCCCTATTTGGGCGCGCAGATCGGCATCATCGATCAGGCGCAGGATCGCGGCAACAAACCCTTTGCGATCTTGTGCCAAAATGCCTGTTTGCCCGTCGATGATGACATCGCGGTAAGTCGCTGTCGGATTGACGACCGAGGGGATGGCGAACATCGCCGCTTCCATCCATTTGATCTCGCTTTTTGCATCGGTCAGGATGGACGGCTCAAGCACCGAAAGGTTGATATCCGCTTCGGCCAATTCTGCGCAAAACCCCTCGAAATCCCAGATCGGCGCAAGCAGACGCAGGTCGGGATGGGCCGGGTCGAGATGCTTGAAGGCCGGGAAATCGCCCATGATACGGATTTCCACCTTGCCGGGCCGGGCGGCCAATACGTCGGCAAGGGCAGGTTCCAGCATGTCCGAGAAGACGGCCTTATGCGCCTTGGTGCCCGAGCCATAAAAGATGACCAACTTTTCGCCTTTTGCCGCTGCCCCTGTGCCGTGGTGCGCGACCGCCGCCATATGCGCCCGGCCAAGCGCATTGCGGTGCGTAAAGGCTTTGCCCGCGCGCACGACGCCTTGCATCGCGTCGCGGATGGTTGGGGTTGAAGCGATGCCGTAGGAACACAGGCTCATCGCATGGCGAAACAGGGGCACACCACATGCAATGGCGGCGTGATCGCGGCGGGATATCTGGCCACCATAGCTGGCCAGTGGCGGTGGAAACACCCCGGCGTCGAAAATCAGATCGTCAATTTCGTAGAATGTCGCCAGCCCCTGTCGCGCGGCGTCGGCGATGATGTCGATGATCGGCAAAAACGCGGCCACCCGCATGAAGATGACGGCGTCATATTGATCCAGCCGCGCGCGGAGCAGATCGAGGTCGAGACCCTGCAGATAGAGATCGGCCTTGTAACCGGCCGCACGCAGCTGATCGATTTTCTGATCAGCGCGGTAGAACTTGCATTGATAAATGTCGTCATTGGCCAAGATCGCCACCCGCCGTATCGGCGCGCTGCGGTCCGGCGCTGTGAAGGGCGGCGTGTAGAGCGCCAATGCCTCGGCCAGCATCGCCTGCAATTCGGTGACAGGGAGCTTCTCGATCCAAGCGGATAGGTCCGACCAGATCGTGTTGAATAGGGCTCCGCCCAGATCCCTTCTGCGGCGGCGCAGGGCCACATCGCCGAAAACAGTCTCTGGGAGGTCGCGACAAACCTCGAGTGCTTCGGCAAGGCGATTTTGAACCACCAGTCGTTCAGCCAATGTGATCTGATTTGCGCCGGCATCGAACCCCGTCGGCACCGCGCGCCGCAGCTGGGTTTCGGTCGCAAGGCGATTTTGCCCATGGATCAGATCGGCCAGATCGAGGCTGGCCCGCGCGTCGCCCGGCGCGTGGGCCAGCACCCGCGACAAAAGCCACTCGGCGCTCGCCGCATCGCCTTGATGTCGTTTGTGGCGGGCAAAATCGTTGAAGAATCCATCCATTCCCGGCGCGGCCATGTCGAACACTGCTGCACCTGGCATCGGCACTGCTGCAAGATGTGATAACACCTCTGGCATGGTGGCATCCGCGTCCAAATCGGCAGAGGCCGTGATGAAATCAGGTAAAGCTTCGATCACCGCGGGCACCAGATCGACACCGATGCGCATTTTGAACCACGCGCCCGGGTTGGCATGCGCCCCTGCCCGCAACCCCACCCGCGCCCAATGCAAGCGCAGCGCCACATCATCGATATCAGGCGGCAATGTGACCTTCGCCAAGGCGCAGGCATCGCGGTAGAATGCATGATCAAGCTCATGCTCGGGGTGTGGTGCTACTCCATTGGCAAGGCCGTGATCACAAAAATGTGCGATGGCACCAAGCCGGTCATGCATCGCCGGAGGATGGCCCGCAAGTGTCGCTGCGACCACATAATATTCATGATCGAAAATCTGCGAAAGCACAGCACCGTTCAACCCTTTGCTGGTCCACAGATCACCCTCATGCAGCAAGATCTCGGATGGGCAGAGGGCGGATTTCTTGAGTTGCGCCAGCGCTTGGCGCGCGTTTAACCCTTCGGGCAGATCAACCTTGTGGGTCAGACGCACAAAGGATCGGCTCCAGCGGTCGGGTCTGGCATCGCGCCCTTCGGCATGGCCGTATTCCAGATAATGAAAAACCGCCTCCCCTGGGCTGGCGATCACATCGGCGACATCGGGATTACGCGCCAGATAGGCCCCAACGCTGAAATCATCAGCCAGCAGCGCCGCGTTTTCATGGCGCTTGAGAACTGAGGCCACAGGCCGCCGCCGGATCGCATTGCGATACCAGACCTGCCATTCAAAGGCGGCATCCCCCCGCCCGGCGAGCTTGGCGATGCGGCCGCCCAAACGGCGCAAGACCCTTGTGGTACCCATATCAATCATCTCGCACGAAAGCCTGATTTATGCATCTTAAGTTTGCACTTAGCGCGACTTAGGCATGGTGTCACCCGTTCACGAATGGGTAGCGCGGCTTGCGCCTTCACCTGACGCTGCCTAGAACCTCCGACAAGGAGGCCCGGATGCTGATTGATCGCCCTTACAAACCTGTTGTGTTATGCATCCTCGATGGCTGGGGCATCGGCCCAAGCGCGCAGGGCAATGCACCCTTGCTGGCCGACACGCCCCATTTCGACGGGCTGATGGCCGATTGCCCCCATGCGACGCTGATTACCCATGGCCGTGCGGTGGGCCTGCCCGAAGGGCAGATGGGCAATTCCGAGGTGGGACATACGACCATCGGGGCAGGCCGGGTGGTGCCGATGGATCTGGTACGCATCGACGAAGCGGTGGAGACAGGTCACCTTGCATCCGAAGCGGCGCTGACCGATTTCATCGCGGCGCTGCGCCAAAGCGGCGGGGCGGCGCATCTGTTCGGCCTTGCCTCGACCGGCGGGGTGCATTCGCAGCATCGCCATATGATGGCCGCCGCCGCCGTCATCGCAGCAGCCGGGGTCAGGGTGCATATCCACGCCATCACCGATGGGCGCGATGTCGCGCCACGCTCGGCCTTGGACTATCTGGATGAAATGACCGCCGCGCTACCCGATGGGGCGGGCTTTGCCACGGTGATCGGGCGCTATTTCGCGATGGACCGCGACAATCGCTGGGACAGGGTCGCGCGCGCGCAGGCCGCGATGATGCACGCCAAGGGCAGCTTTACCGCCAAGACAGCCGCGGAAGCGGTGCAGATGGCCTATCACCGGGACGAGAATGATGAATTCATCCAGCCCACGATCTTGGGCGATTTCGCGGGCATGCGCGATGGCGATGGCATCTTTTGCCTGAATTTCCGCGCCGACCGCGCGCGCGAGATCCTCTCGGCCTTGGCCGATCCAGAATTCGACGCCTTCGACACCGGCCCACGGCCGAAACTGGCCGCCGCCTTGGGCATGGTGGATTACTCGGCTGCGCATGATCGCTACATGACGGCGGTCTATCCCAAGCAAGAGATCCGCAATACGCTGGCCGAATGGGTCGCAGCCCATGGCCTGCGCCAGTTCCATATCGCCGAGACCGAGAAATACCCCCATGTCACCTTCTTCCTGAACGGCGGCAAGGAACAGCCGGTCGTCGGCGAGGATCGCTACATGGCACAATCGCCCAAGGTGGCGACCTATGATCTGCAACCCGAGATGTCGGCACCCGAGGTAACCGATCACCTGGTCGCGGCGATCGGGGCGGAGTACGATCTGATCGTGGTGAATTTCGCCAATCCCGACATGGTGGGCCATACCGGCGATCTGGATGCCGCGATGGCGGCATGTGCTGCGGTTGATGCGGGCCTGGGCCGGGCGATCGAAGCGGTTGCGGCGGCGGGCGGGGCGATGATCGTGACCGCCGATCATGGCAATTGCGAAACCATGATCGACCCGGTGACAGGCGGCCCGCACACCGCCCATACCACCAACCTCGTGCCGGTCATCTTGTTCGGCGGCCCGGAGGGGGCGCGTCTGACGGACGGAAGCCTTGCCGATCTGGCCCCCAGCCTTTTGGCGCTTATGGGGCTTGCTCAACCACCCGAGATGACAGGGACATCATTGATCCTATGAGCTTGCGCGCCATCACCTTGGCCTTTGTGTTGTTGGCCAGCCCTGTACGGGCAGAATTCGACGCCGGCCAAACCGCCGCGCAAGCGGCAGAGATGCTGGAGCAAGCGGGCTTTGCGCTCCTCGAGGCGCAAGGGGCGCGCGACCGGGTCGAGGCGCTGACCCAAACCGTGCGCGCCTATGAGGAAGGGCTTTTGGCGCTGCGCGAAGGGATCAGGCAGGCCGCCCTGCGCGAACGTACGATCTTGATGACCTTCGATGCCGAACGTGACCGGCTCTCGCGCCTGCTTGGGGTGCTGCAAAGCATCGAGGCCGCACCCGCGCCGGTGGTGCTGATGCATCCCGAAGGGCCGCTTGGCACCGCCCGCGCGGGCATGATCCTGTCCGAGGTGACACCTGCCGTGGCAAGCCAAGCCCGCGCACTACGCGCCCAACTCGAAGAATTGGCCGCGCTGCGCGCTGTGCAAGACATGGCTTTGCGGGATTTGAGCGATGCGCTGGAACGCGCCCAAGACGCGCGCACACAGCTGAGCCAAGCCATCGCCGAGCGCCGCATGCTGCCCGAGAATTTTCTCAGCGATGATGTCGCCATGACCCAGCTGGTCGACAGTGTCGACTCGCTCGATACCTTGTCGGCCCTGCTGGCCCAATCACCCCCTGCCGCGTCCCCGGAACTGCCCGATTTCATTACGGCCCGCGGGGCTTTGCCTTTGCCGGTTCTTGGCACGCAGCTTCGTGCCTTTGGCGAAGCTGACGCCGCAGGTGTCGCGCGCCCCGGCTTGGTTTATGCCACGCGCGCAGGTGCATTGGTCACGGCGCCATGGCCTGCATCTGTGCGTTATGCCGGGCCGCTCTTGGATTACGGAAATGTCATTATCCTTGAACCGGAAGCGGGCTATCTGCTTGTGCTGGCCGGTCTCGATACCGTTTATGTGAATACCGGGGTGGTCATCCCGGCGGCCGGTCCTTTGGGTCTTATGCCCGGGGGCGCAGAGAGCGACACCGAAGAATTGATCGTCGCGACCCTGCAAGGGAGTGGCGCTGCCCTCTCGGAAACGCTTTATATGGAATTGCGCGAGAACGGTGTGCCCGTCGATCCGGCGGAATGGTTCATCGGGGGCGGGCGGAACTGAGACGAAGGATGGATGCCATGAATAAGCTGATCATCGCCGCAGTATGTGGCATCACAGGCGGGGTCGTGCTGAGCACACAGGTCGCCGGTCCGCTGATCGCGCAAGAGGACCGCGCCAATGCTTCGGTCTATGAGCAGCTCGACCTGTTCGGCGATATCTTTGAACGCATCCGCGCCAATTATGTCGAAGATGTCGACGAGGCAGCCCTGATCGAGGCTGCGATCAATGGCATGCTCACATCGCTCGATCCGCATTCCAGCTATCTGCCGCCAAATGACTTCAGCGATATGCAGGTCCAGACACGGGGCGAGTTCGGCGGCCTCGGGATCGAGGTGACGCAAGAAGACGGCTTTGTGCGCGTCATCACCCCCATGGATGACACCCCCGCAATGGAAGCCGGTGTCGAGGCCGGTGATTTCATCACCCATGTCGATGGCGAGGCGCTGTTGGGCCTGACCTTGGAGCAAGCCGTCGATTTGATGCGCGGGCCGGTCGGCTCGGAAATCACCATCACCGTTGTGCGCGAAGGCCGCGACCAGCCCTTTGACATCACCATCGTGCGTGATCGTATCCGCCTAACCGCCGTGCGCGCGCGGCTTGAAGGCAATACCGCCATCGTGCGCGTCTCGACCTTCAACGATCAGACCTATCCCAATCTCGAAGAAGGTCTGCGTGGCTTGATCAGCGAAATCGGCGGGCTTGATAATTTGAATGGCGTCGTGCTTGACCTGCGCAACAACCCCGGCGGGCTGCTGAGCCAAGCGATCCGTGTTTCGGATGCCTTCCTTGAACAAGGCGAGATCGTCTCGACCCGTGGGCGCCGCCCCGAAGATGGTGAGCGCTACAATGCAACGCCCGGCGATCTGATCACCGGCTTGCCGATGGTCGTGCTGGTCAATGACGGCTCTGCCTCGGCTTCGGAAATCGTGGCGGGCGCGCTGCAAGATCACCGCCGCGCCGTGGTCGTCGGCACCAACAGCTTTGGCAAGGGATCGGTGCAGTCGATCATGCCGCTTGCGGGCAATGGCGCGATGCGGCTGACCACCTCGCTGTATTACACGCCCTCGGGCCGCTCGATCCAAGCCTTGGGCATCGCCCCCGATATCTTGGTCGAACAGCGCCCCGCTGTCGAAACAACCGAGGATGAGGAAGAGGCGCAAAGCCGCCGCAACGAGGCAAGTCTGCGCGGTGCGATCGAGAATTCCTCGCTCTCCGAGGATGAGTTGCGCCAACTCGAGGAGGAGCAGGCCATCGCCGAGGCGACAGCCCGCCTGCGCAACGAGGATTACCAGCTGGCCTATGCCATCGACATCCTGACCGGCCTCAACGCGCTCGGCCCACGGGGCAACTGACCCCGTGACCCCCGAGGAAATCGCGCGCCTGCCCTATCGCCCTTGCGTCGGCGTGGTGCTGACCCATGCAGATGGCCGTATCTTTGCCGGCCAACGCGCCGATATGGACAGCCCCGCGTGGCAAATGCCACAGGGCGGCATCGACGATGGCGAAACGCCGCTGGAGGCCGCCTATCGCGAATTGCAGGAGGAAACCGGCGTGGGCCGCGATGCCGTTCAGCTGGTCGCCGAGACAGCCGATTGGCACCACTACGATCTGCCGATCGAGGTTGTCCCGACCCGCTGGAAGGGCAAATATCGCGGGCAGGCGCAGAAATGGGTGCGGTTCACCCTGACCGCGCCAGATAGCACCATCGACCTGGCCCACAAAGATGTGGAGTTTTCCAATTGGTGCTGGATGACTGGGGCGGAATTGCTGGGGCTGATCGTGCCGTTCAAACGCCCGATCTATCAGGCGGTGCTGGCAGAGTTCGGGGTGGCGTGACAGGGCCGCCGTTGCGCAAGATCAAGGCGGGCTGAGCGGCGCTGCCTATCATTCCTTTCAGATCGTCCGATCCCTTCCAAGCGGATTGGAAAGCTGAAAGGTCATGCCATGAAAATGCTTGCCGCCCTGATATTTTTGACATTGTCCGCCTGTGCCGCGCAGCCGCCCACGCGATACCCGATTTCGGGCCATCCCTGCGCGCCGGGTGACCCGGTGCATGACCTGCGGGCATGGACGATTCCACCGGTGTAGCGCGCGATGGTTTGCACCCTCCCAAAAAGAACAAAAGGTGAATATACTGGGCTGTATGGGATTCGCCGAACTGTCCATCACCTCCAACTTCACCTTCCTCACCGGCGGTTCGCACCCCGAGGAATATGCAAGGCGTGCAGCCCTGCTGGGCCTGTCCGCCATCGCCATCGCCGATGTGAATTCGGTCTCAGGGGTGGTGCGGGCATGGACGGAGCTGAAGAAAATCGCGCAGGAGATCGCGGATAACAAGGCCGCGCGCGCCGACCCAATCGGCCCGCCCAAGCCCGCGCATCTGCCTGCGCCCCCGCGTGCGCCCATCGACCATCTGCCGCGCCTGATGCCCGCCGCTTGTCTGGTGCTGACCGGTGGGCTGACCCTGACCGCGCTACCGCGTGACAGGCTGGGCTGGGGAAACCTGTGCCGTATCCTGTCGGCTGGGCGGCGGCGGGCGAAAAAGGGCGCATGCGAGCTGACCGCTGACGATGTTCTGGAATTTGCCGATGGTTTGGCGCTGTTGCTACACGCCCCCGACCAGCCCAGCGCCGAATGGCGGCGCGATGCCGCGCGGCTTGTCGCGGCGCGAAAGCCCCAGATGCATCTGTTGATGGCGCCGGCCTATGACGGGCAGGATACGGCCCGTTTCGCCGCCGCGCGCAGGCTGGCGCAATCGCTTGACCTGCCGCCCGTCGCCTCGGCCCGGCCGATCATGCATCACGGGGGCCGACGGCGGCTGACCGATATCCTGACCTGCATCCGGCAAGGCGTGCGGGTCGAGGATCTAGGCACCGCTGCCCTTGCCAATGCTGAACAGCGCCTGCGCGGCGAAGATGAGATGCGGCGCATCTTTCGCGACCATGCCGATGCCGTGGACCGTGCGGGCGCGATCGCGGCGGGGCTGCAATTCGACATCAGCAGTTTGCGCTACGAATACCCATCCGAGATCGCGCAGGGCGAAACCGCCGCCGACCGGCTCAAGCGACTGGCACAAGCGGGGCTAGAGTGGCGCTATCCCCAAGGCATTCCGGAACGGGCGCAAACCCAACTGGCCCATGAGCTGCGCCTGATCGGCAAGCTGGGGTATGAGCCCTATTTCCTGACCGTCCATGATATCGTGGCCTTTGCCCGATCACGCGGCATCTTGTGCCAAGGGCGCGGATCGGCGGCCAATTCCATCACCTGTTACGCGCTGGGGGTGACCAGTGTTTCGCCCGAGATCGGAACGATGGTGTTCGAGCGTTTCGTGTCCGAGGCGCGCGGCGAGCCGCCCGATATCGATGTCGATTTCGAACATGAGCGCCGCGAAGAGGTGATCCAGCATATCTATACGCGCTATGGCCGCCACCGCGCGGGGCTATGCGCCACCGTGATCCATTATCGCGGCAAGCGCGCCGTGCGCGAGGTGGGGCGTGCCATGGGCCTGTCCGAGGATGTGCTATCCGCGCTGTCCTCGCAGATCTGGGGGTCATGGTCCAAGACCGGCCCGGAACTGGCCCGCCTGCGCGAGATCGGGCTCGACCCAGACAGCCCGCGCCTGAAACAGACCATGGCGCTGATCGAGGAAATCATCGGTTTTCCCCGCCACCTGTCCCAACATGTCGGCGGTTTCATCATCACCGAAGGGCGGCTGGACGAGCTGGTGCCGATCGAGAATGCCAGCATGGAGGATCGCACCGTCATCGCATGGGATAAGGATGATATCGACAGCTTGGGCATCCTCAAGGTCGATATCCTCGCCCTTGGGATGCTTTCTTGTATAAGAAAAGCCTTCGGCCTTTTGCGCCAGCATCATCAGGTCGATTACACGCTGGCTACGCTGCCCCCCGAAGATCCGGCAGTCTATGACATGCTGTGCAAATCCGACACGCTGGGCGTCTTTCAGGTCGAAAGCCGCGCGCAGATGAATTTCCTGCCGCGTATGCGACCGCGCTGTTTCTACGATCTGGTGATCCAGGTCGCGATCATTCGACCCGGGCCGATCCAGGGCGACATGGTCCACCCCTTCATCAGGCGGCGGAACGGCGAGGAGGCGGTCAGCTTTCCCTCCGACGATCTGGGCCGCGTCCTAGGCAAGACGCTGGGCGTGCCGTTGTTCCAAGAACAGGCGATGCAGATCGCCATCACCGGTGCGGGCTTTACGCCTGAGGAGGCCGACGGGCTGCGCCGGGCGCTGGCCACCTTCAAGAAACACGGGAGCGTGACGGAGTTTCGCACCCGCTTCCTGCGCGGGATGCGCGCCAATGGCTATGATGATGATTTCGCCGAGCGCTGCTTTTCCCAGATCGAGGGTTTTGGCAGCTACGGCTTTCCCGAAAGCCATGCGGCCAGCTTCGCGCTTTTGGTCTATGCATCCAGCTGGCTCAAGCGCCACCACCCCGGCATCTTTGCCTGCGCGCTTTTGAATTCCCAGCCGATGGGGTTCTACGCCCCTGCACAGATCGTGCGCGACGCCCGCGAACATGGGGTCGAGATCCGGCCCGTCTGCATCAACCACTCGCATTGGGACCATGTGATGGAACGCACCGAACGTGGCGATCTGGCGCTCAGGCTGGGCTTTCGCCAGATCAAGGCGATGCGCGAGGACGAGGCCGATTGGCTGATGGCCGCGCGCGGCAATGGCTACACCACGCTCGAGGATGTCTGGCGGCGTGCCGGTCTGGCGGCGCGCAGCCTGACCATTCTGGCCGAGGCCGATGCCTTTGCGTCGCTGGGGATTTCGCGGCGCGACGCGCTATGGACCGCCCGCGCCTTGGTGCCGAAAAATGAATTGCCGCTGTTTTCCGGCGATCTGGATGGCGAGGGGATCGTGGAGCCCTCGGCCCATCTGCCGCAAATGACCGAAGGCGAGGCCGTGGTGGAAGATTACGTCGCCATGCGCCTGACGCTTAGGTCACATCCCGTCGCGCTGATCCGCCACCGCCTCAGCCCGGGGATTGATGGGCGGTTGTTGGCGGCGCATGTCCCCTCCAAGCGACATGAAAGCGCCTTGCAAGGCGCTTAACCCGCGACGCTCGCCGCGGCGAAGGGCTTTCGAAAGCCCGCCCTGCTCACAACCCGAACTTCACTCGCTTTTCGCCGACCTGGCCCATCACGCGCACCAGTTCTTGGCTGATGCCGGGCTCCGACAATGCATGGCCCGCCGCCTTGATCATATGCAGCCGCCCCGAGGGCCAACCACTGACCAGCCGAAAGGCCGACAGCGGCGGGCAGATCATGTCATAGCGGCCCTGCACGATCGTACCGGGGATTTGCGCGATCCGATGCAGGTCGCGCAAGATCTGGCCATCGACTTCCAGAAAGCCTTTGTTCACGAAGTAATGGTTCTCCAGCCGCGCAAAGGCACGGGCGTAATCGGCCGGCCCCTCGCCACCGCCACCATCGCTTTCCATCGAGGCCAGCGCATTCTCCCATGCCGCCCAAGCGCGCGCATAGCGTGTCTCGACCATCAGATCCCCGGAAAACAGCCGGCGGTTATAGGCCGCGATCAGATCGCCGCGCTCTTCTTCGGGAATCATGGCGACGAACCGGCCCCATTGGTCGGGCCAGAATTGCCCAGCACCGCCGCCGTAGAACCAATCCAACTCGCGCTGCATCGACAAGAAAACACCGCGCAGCGCCAGATAGGCCACATGACCGGGATGCGCCTGCGCATAGATCAAGCCAAGCGTCGCGCCCCAGCTTCCGCCGAAAACCGCCCAGCGGTCGATGCCAAGCGTGTGGCGAATGCGCTCGATATCAGCGACCAGATGCCATGTGGTGTTGGCCCGCACACTGGCATGGGGCCGCGAACGGCCACAGCCACGCTGATCGAACAGGATGATCCGCCACAGTTCCGGGTCGAAATATCGCCGCATCGCGGGGCTACAGCCGCCACCCGGCCCACCATGCAACACAATGACCGGCGCTCCATCGGGGTTGCCGCATTGCTCGACATAGATGTGATGCCCATCGCCAACGTCCAGCATACGCTGATCGAAGGGATCGACCGGCGGGAAAAGATGGGCGACTGCGCGCTTTTGGCCGGAGAACTTGTCCATGCCACTCCTATATAGACCGAGAAAGATGGTCCGCCGCGATCAAATTGACAGAATGTGAGGGAAGATTCCATGGCACAGGTCAACCAAACCGTCGATGACGCCGAAATCGCCAAATTCGAGGCGATGGCGACCGAATGGTGGGATCCGAACGGCAAGTTCAAGCCGCTGCATATGCTCAACCCCACGCGGCTTGATTACATCACCCGCCAGATCGCTGCCGAATTCGGGCGCGACCTCACCACGCCCCTGCCCTTCGCTGGGTTGCGCCTTCTCGATATCGGCTGTGGTGGCGGGCTTTTGTCCGAACCCATGGCAAGACTTGGCGCCGAGGTGGTGGGCGCTGATGCCGCACCGCGCAACATTCCCGTGGCCCAGATCCATGCGCAGAAATCGGGCCTGACCATCGATTATCGCCACACCACCGCCGAGACGCTGGCCGCCGCAGGCGAGCAATTCGATGTCGTGCTGAACATGGAAGTGATCGAGCATGTTGCCGACCCGCTGGCCTATCTGACCGCATGTCAGCAGCTGTTGAAGCCCGGCGGGCTGATGATCTGCTCGACCATCAACCGCAATCCCAAAAGCTTTCTCATGGCGATCATCGGGGCGGAATATGTGATGCGCTGGTTGCCCAAGGGCACGCATGAATGGGCGAAATTCATCACCCCCGATGAGCTTTACGATCTGATCCGCAAAGCGGGCCTCGATCCTGTGGATCGCAAGGGCTTTGTCTTCAACAAGCTGACGTGGAGCTGGTCGATCTCGGGGCGTGACCTGTCGGTGAATTACGTCACTGCATCGCTCAAGCGCGCCTAGCCTTCCTCTTCCAGCCTCAGGCGCATCTCGCGGATGACGGGAATGGCTTGGCGCACACGCTCGGCGCCGATCTCGCGCACTGTTTCTGACAAGATCGGCACGATGGCCGACAAGGCCGCCTCGCGGGCGCGGCGCCCTGCGGGGCTGATCGACACAAGCTTGCGGCGCGCATCATCCCAATCAGGGCGGATATGCACATAACCCGCCCATTCCAGCCGGTTCAGCGTATTGGTCATGGCGCCACGCGTGACGTGAAAAACCCGCGCGATCTGGGCGGGTGTCTTTTCCTCGCTGGCGGCGGCAAGATGGTTCAGTACCGAAAAATGGCTCAGCTCCATCCCCTTGGGCAAAGCACGGCTTAGCCGGTTCCGCGCCAATTGGTCGGCCATGAACATCTCACTGAACAGTGCGATGGAAAGGGGGTCGTCGGTGCTTGCCATGGCACGATCTAGCCACCGCGCGCCCCGATCTGGCAAGGGGGCGAAGGGTCGCAAGTTCCTCAATTATCGGTCAAAAGCGCGTCGAGTTTCCCGGCGTGGTCAAGTGCAGCCATGTCGTCGAAGCCACCGATATGACGCGCACCGATGAAAATCTGCGGCACGGTGTGGCGGCCATTGGCGCGGCCCATCATTTCTTGGCGCAGCTTGGGGTCGCGCGATACATCATATTCGACGAAACTGGCCCCCTTGGCATCCAAAAGGCGTTTGGCGGCATGGCAATAGCCGCACAGCGGCGATGTATAGATCTCGATATTCGGCATCCGCGCATCCCCTTCGAAGGCGTGATTTCCCCCTGATCTAGCCATCGCGTGCCACGCGCGCCAGTGCGATCACATCAACACCATCGGCACCCGCGCGCAAACAGGCCTGAGTCGCTGCGGAAAATGTCGCCCCCGAGGTCATCACATCATCGATCAACAACACCCGCCGCCCGGCAAGACGCGCCACATGACGCGGATGGGCGCGGATTGCGGCATCGAGATTGGCAAAGCGCCCCTCGCGGTCGCGCCCATCTTGGCTGGCGGTGTGGCGCGGCCGGATCAACGCATCGGCCAACCAATCGCGCCCCGACACGCTGGCCAAGGCCTTGGCCAGCAGGGCCGCTTGGTTGAACCGCCGCGTGGCCAGACGCCGCCAATGCAGCGGGATCGGCACGATCAGCGGATCAGCGGCCAACAGGTCGGCCCCCGCCCGCGCCAGCCATGGACCGGCGGCGCGCGCCACCTCGGCCCGGTCGGCATGTTTCAGGCCAAGCACAAGTTTGCGCCCGTTATCGGCGTAATGCAGCACGGCACGCCCATGCCCCCAAGGGCGTGCGACACCATGACAATCGTCGCAAACCAAGACTTCGTCGCCGTCTGTCTGCCCCGGCAAACCGACACCGCACAGATCGCAGGCCGCCCCAAAGATGAAGGGCGTTTCGCGCCAACACGGCCCGCAAAGCGCGAAATCACGATCTACGCGGGCACCGCAACAGAGGCATTCAGGCGGAAACACGGCACGGAGCAATGTTTGCAATCTCATCCCATTCCCCTAAGTAGCACCGAACGACGCCACAGGACCCGACAGATTTGGCCCAGAACAGCCCACAGCCTCGCCTTGTGGACCCCGGCCGCCTTGCGCGGTCGCGGGCGCGCGCACGGCTGGATGTGGCGGGCTTCCTGCATGACGAGGCCAAGGCCGAACTTCAGGAAAGACTGATCGACGTTAACAGAAGGTTTACAGCGCCCGCGCTGGTCACCGCCTTTCCCGCGTATTGGGCCGATCTTGCCCCCAACGCGCGCATCATCGCCCCCGATGAGGTGCTGGATCTGACCCCCGGCGCGCATGATCTGGTGATCCACGCCATGGCGCTGCACTGGGCCGATGACCCGGTTGGCCAGATCGTGCAATGCCGCCGCGCGCTCCGCCCCGATGGGCTGTTTCTCTCGGCGGCTTTTGGCGGTGAAACATTGGTCGAATTGCGCGCCGCCTTGGCGCAGGCCGAGACCGAGGTGATGGGCGGCCTGTCGCCCCGGGTGGCACCGATGGCCGAGATCCGCGATATGGGCGCATTGTTGCAGCGCGCGGGCCTTGCCCTGCCTGTGGCTGACCGCCTGCCCAAGACCGTGACTTACCGCGATGCCTATGCGCTGATGGCCGATCTGCGGGCCATGGGCGAGACCAACGCACTGGCCGCGCGCCACCGCACAACCGTGCCGCGCGCCTTGTTTACGCGCTTGTCCGAAGTTTATTCTGCCCGCTTTCCCGCCGCCGATGATGAAAAACGGATCCGAGCCAGCTTTGAGATCGTATTCCTCTCCGGATGGGCGCCACATGACACCCAACAAAAACCGCTCCGCCCCGGTGCCGCCAAGGCGCGTCTTGCCGACGCGCTTGGGACATCGGAGTTTGACGAAACCGCCCGACCGGTCCTACACCCGTCCGACGATTGAGGTCGCAAGAAATGAATATGATGTCCGAGACGCACGCAGCACAGCCCGCAAATGACCTGCCACATGCCCCCGCCGATCACCCGCGGGTCAGCTTTGGCAAGGTCGGCATCTTGCTCGCCAACCTCGGCACGCCCGATCACTACAGCTATTGGCCGATGCGCCGCTATCTGAACGAGTTCCTCTCGGATCGCCGCGTGATCGACTATAGCCCGTGGATCTGGCAGCCGCTGTTGCAACTCATCATTCTGACCAAGCGGCCCTTTTCGTCAGGTGCCAATTACAAGTCGATCTGGAACGAAGAGCTGAATGAAAGCCCGCTGATGACCATCACCAAGGCGCAAACTGCGCTGATGGCCGAAAAGATGGCGGAGCGTTACGGCGACCGCGTCGTGGTTGATTTCTGCATGCGCTATGGCAACCCCTCGACCAAGTCCAAGGTCGATGCGCTGATCGCCCAAGGCTGCACCAAGATCCTGTTTTTCCCGCTATATCCGCAATATGCCGGTGCCACCTCGGCCACGGCCTGCGATCAGTTTTTCCGCAGCCTCGAGAATATCAAGTGGCAACCCATCGTGCGCACGGTCGAGCCATATTATGAAAGCCCCGCCTATATCGAGGCACTGGCCCAATCGGTCGAGCGCGCCTACGCGGGCCTTGAGAATCGCCCCGATGTGCTGGTGTGCAGCTATCACGGCGTGCCCAAGCGCTACTTGCTGGAGGGCGACCCCTATCATTGCCAATGCCAGAAAACCACGCGCCTGCTGCGCGAGCGTCTGGGCTGGGACAAGACCGAGATCGTGACAACCTTCCAAAGCCGCTTTGGCCCCGAGGAATGGCTGAAGCCCTACACTGTGGAAGAGGTCGCCCGGCTGGCCGAGCATGGCAAAAAGCGCATCGCCGTGGTTGCCCCGGCCTTTAGCGCCGATTGCATCGAAACGCTCGAAGAGATCAACGAAGAGATCAAGGAAAGCTTCGAGCATGCAGGCGGTGAGGAATTCACCTATATCCCCTGCCTCAACGACGATGCCGCGCATATCGATGCGCTGGCCGGTGTGGTCGAAGACAATCTCAAGGGCTGGCTGGAGTAGTCGGCCCTAAGGGGTGGGCACTGGATTGGCGGGATGGCCTGTAAAAAAAGCGGTCGCCGACGCGCACCGTGACCATGCCGTTGTCATGCCGCCGCTCCAAGGTGCCTTGGATGAAAACGCTGCTTCCCAAAACGATCGTCATAAGCACGGCTGTTTTCCCCAGAAAAACCAAGCTGTGCATAGGATAGCTGAAGCTAGGGGAATTTTCTTTTTAAATTCATTATCTTAAGTTTCAAATTCGGTTATCTTTTGGGCGCTCGGCGTCCCCCGTCACAACCAGTCACGCAGAATTGGGATCAGCGGGATGTCGGCAGGCGGCATGGGATAGTCGCGCAGCGCATTGGCCCGCACCCATGCAAGGCGCTGCCCTTCGCGCGCTTGCGGAATGCCTTGCCACTTCCGACAGGCGAAAAGCGGCATGAGCAGGTGAAAATCCGGGTAGCTATGGCTGGCGAATGTCAGTGGCGCCAAGCACGAGGCCCAGGTATCGATGCCCAACTCTTCCTGCAACTCGCGCACCAAGGCGGCCTCGGGTGTTTCGCCCGGCTCGACCTTGCCGCCGGGAAACTCCCACAGCCCAGCCATTGATTTGCCTTCGGGACGCTGGGCCAAAAGCACGCGGCCGTCGCTGTCGATCAGTGCGACGGCCGAAACGAGGATCGTTTTCAAGACCGGTAATCCGCGTTGATATCGATATAGGCATGCGTCAAATCGCAGGTCCACATCGTGGCCTTGCCGCGCCCAAGACCCAGATCGACGCCGATCAATAGCTCTTGGCCCTGCATATAGGCGGCAACGGTTTCCTCGACATAGCTTTCTGCACGCCAGCCTTTTTCGGCGACCAGATGCGCACCAAAGCGGATGGTCAACAGATCGCGATCTGCCTTGGCCCCTGATTTGCCGACCGCCATGACGATACGGCCCCAATTGGGATCTTGGCCCGCGATAGCGGTCTTGACCAAGGGCGAATTGGCGATGGCACGCGCGACAAGGGTGGCGTCGCGGCTCGATCTTGCACCCGTCACGCAAACCTCGACCAGCTTGGTCGCCCCTTCGCCGTCGCGCACGATCTGCAACGCCAGATCCCGCATGACCGCGCCCAAGGCGGTGGCGAAGGCGCGCGCATCGCGGCCACGGGTCGTGGTGATGGGTGCATTGCCCGCCTTGCCCGTCGCCGCCACCAATACCGCGTCCGAGGTCGAAGTATCGCTATCGACCGTCACCGCGTTAAAGCTTTGCTTGGTCGCAGCCGACAGCATGGTCTGTAGCGTGTCCTGTGCGATCGCCGCATCGGTAAAGATATAACCCAGCATCGTCGCCATATCGGGCGCGATCATGCCTGAGCCTTTGGCAAAGCCCGCGATCTTGACCACCTTGCCGCCGATCATCACCTCGGCCATCGCGCCCTTGGAGAAGGTATCGGTGGTCATGATGGCGCGCGCGGCGACCCCGGCCTTGGTCGCATCCAGCCCATCGGCCAGCACCGGCAAGACGTCAGTGATCTTGGTCGCGGGCAGCGGCTCGCCGATTACGCCAGTCGAACAGGTAAAGACATGGCCCGCCGGGATCTTGAGCGTAGTGGCCGCCGCCCCTGCGATCGCATCCACATCGCTGGCTCCGCGCAGACCAGTGAACGTATTGGCATTGCCGGAGTTCACAACAATGCCAAAGCCCTTTTTCGGCGCTGGGCCAAGGGCGGCAAGCTTGGCCTGACAATCCAGCACCGCCGCCGAGCGTGTGGCCGAGCGGGTGAAAACCCCGGCCATGACCGAACCGGCGGCGATCTGAACCAGCATCACATCGGTGCGGTTGGCATAACGCACCCCCGCCTCGCCGGCGGCGTAGCGCACACCGGCGATGACGGGCAGATCGGGAAAGGACGCAGGCGCCAAAGGCGAGATCTTGATCGGGGCTTTGACGGCAGCTTTCGCCGGTTTGCCCTTCTTGGCGGCCTTGTCCTTGGACTTGGCCTTTTTCTTCTTGTCGTCCTTTGCCATCGTCAAATGTCCCCTGATGACCGCCGTTATTCGGCGAGCAGATCCAAATCCCGGATCACGGCCGGGTCAATCTGAATCTCGGGGCGCACGATATCGGCAGCGGCCGTCAACTCTTCCATTCTTGCCGTGACGCGGGCGCGGCGCAGACCATCCTCAAGCTCGGCGCGCACCTCATCGAGGCTGGGCGGCGCTTGGTCGCGCGTCTCGTTCAACACGATCACATGCCAACCGAACTGGGTTTCGACCGGGGCCGAGACCTCGCCCACGCCCAGCGCGAAAACCGCTTGCTCAAATGTCGGCACCATCATGCCTGCGGAGAACCAGCCCAAGTTGCCGCCGTTCGGCCCCGACGGCCCGGTCGAGCGTTCACGCGCCAATTCCGCGAAATCGGCCCCCTCGGTCAAATCCGCGATCACGGCTTGCGCGTCGGCCTCGGTTTCCAACAGGATATGGCTGGCGTTATACTCCGTCACTGGTCCGACCGCGCCGAATTGCGCGTCATATTCGGCCTGCAATTCCGCCTCGGAAATCGCGGCGGTGCCGATACGGTCGATCAGCGTGGCGGCAAGAAAGGCCCGCCGCTCATTCTCAAGACCCAAGCGCTCGACCAAGCCGATATCGTTTTCGGCAACCGCGGCCAGCACCTCTTGCTGCACCAATTGCTCCAGCAAACCGTCGAGAAGGACGTTATCGGGCAGGCCTTGGTATTCCGGCGGCAAAACGGTGAGCATGGCGATCACATGGCCCAAGGTGATGTCGGTGCCGCCGACACTGGCCAAAACAGTGCCCGCATCGACACTGTCTTGCGCCGCCACCGGCATCGCGAGGAGGAGGGAGAGGGCGGTGCCCGCGAAAAATCTCTTCATGGAAAGGGTTCCTTTGCTATGGCGCGGAGGGTGTCGCCCGCGTTGACACCCATGTGGCGGCCCCTTATGTCGCTTGTCTGATGGCACTGGGGTGCAGTGTATTGGCGCCGTAGATAGACCGACGCGATGGGCCGAACAACCCGGATGCCCCACACGATCGTTTGAGTTTTACCGGCCCGCGCGAAATCACGCGCATCAAGGCCACCACAAAAAGGCGCATCACATGCTCGGATTGGGTTCGCTGGCGAAAAAGGTCTTCGGCTCTTCGAACGACCGCAAGGTCAAATCCGCATACCCCCTTGTGGCACAGATCAACGCGCTGGAAGCCGCGCATCAGGCGATGTCGGATGCCGACATCATCGCCAAGACGCAAGCGCTGCGCGCGCGCGCCGAAGGCGGCGAGGATTTGAACGCACTGTTGCCCGAAGCTTTCGCCAATTGCCGCGAGGCCGCGCGCCGCGCACTTGGCCTGCGCGCCCATGACGTCCAGCTGGTCGGCGGCATCTTTTTGCATCAAGGCAATATCGCCGAGATGAAGACCGGCGAGGGCAAGACGCTGGTCGCGACCTTTCCTGCCTATCTGAACGCGCTGTCGGGCAAGGGCGTGCATATCGTCACGGTCAACGACTATCTGGCCAAGCGCGACGCCGAGTGGATGGGCAAGGTCTATGCCGCCTTGGGCCTGACCACGGGCGTGGTCTATCCGCGCCAGCCCGATGATGAAAAGCGCACGGCCTATGCCGCCGACATCACCTACGCCACCAATAACGAGCTTGGCTTTGACTATCTGCGCGACAACATGCGCGCGAGCCTCGCCGATATGGCCCAGCGCGGCCATAACTTCGCCATCGTGGACGAGGTCGACAGTATCTTGATCGACGAGGCGCGCACGCCCTTGATCATTTCCGGCCCGACGCAAGACCGCTCGGAGCTTTACGTCACGATCGACAAGATCATCCCCGAGGTGCAGGACGATCACTTCACCATCGACGAGAAAGCCCGCAGCGCGACCTTCAGCGATGAGGGCAATGATTTCCTCGAGGCGCGGCTGCTGGAAACCGGCCTCCTGCCCGAGGGACAAAGCCTGTATGACCCCGAAAGCACGACGATCGTGCATCACCTGACCAACGCGCTGCGCGCCCACAAGCTGTTCTTCAAGGATCAGCAATATATCGTGCGCTCAGGCGAGGTGGTCTTGGTCGATGAATTCACCGGCCGCATGATGCCGGGCCGCCGCCTGTCGGACGGTCTGCACCAAGCCATCGAAGCCAAGGAGGGCTGCGCAATCCAGCCCGAGAATGTGACCTTGGCCTCCGTCACCTTCCAGAACTATTTCCGCCTTTACGACAAGCTGGCCGGCATGACCGGCACCGCCGCCACCGAGGCCGAGGAATTCATGGCGATCTATGGTCTTGGCGTGGTCGAGATCCCGACCAATGTGCCGGTTGCCCGCCAAGATGATGATGACGCCGTTTATCGCACCGCCCGCGAGAAATACGAAGCCATCGTCGAGACCATCCGCGAGGCCCATGCAAAGGGCCAGCCGGTTCTGGTCGGCACCACCTCGATCGAGAAATCCGAAATGCTGGGCAAGATGTTGGAAAAGGCGGGGCTGCCGCACAACATCCTGAACGCGCGCCAGCACGAGCAAGAGGCGCAGATCGTCGCCGATGCGGGCAAGCTGGGCGCCGTCACCATCGCCACCAATATGGCGGGTCGCGGGACCGACATCAAACTGGGCGGCAATGTCGAATTTCGCATCATGCAGGCCATCGCCGCCGATCCGACGGGCGATCACGCCGCCATCCGCACCCAGATCGAAGCCGAACACAAAGGCGACGAGGAAAAGGTAAAGGCCGCAGGTGGGCTTTACGTTCTGGCCACCGAACGGCACGAATCCCGCCGCATCGACAACCAGCTGCGCGGCCGCTCGGGCCGTCAGGGCGACCCGGGTCGGTCCTCGTTCTTCCTCTCGCTCGAAGATGACCTGATGCGCATCTTCGGCTCTGAAAAGCTCGACAAGATGCTGTCGACCTTGGGCATGAAAGAGGGCGAGGCGATCGTTCACCCTTGGGTCAACAAATCCCTCGAACGCGCGCAGGCCAAGGTCGAGGGGCGTAACTTCGACATCCGCAAACAGCTGTTGAAATTCGACGATGTGATGAACGACCAGCGCAAAGTCATCTTCGATCAGCGCCGCGAGGTCATGGGCGCCGATGATATCGCCGAAGTCACCGCCGATATGCGCCACCAGGTGATCGAGGATCTGGTCGACACCTATATGCCGCCCAAATCCTACGCCGATCAGTGGGAAGTGGACGACATGCTCACCGCCGTGCGCGAAACGCTGGGTATCGACCCGCCGCTTGCCGATTGGGCCAGCGAAGATGGCGTCGATCAAGAGGTGATCCGCGAACGGCTGGAAGAGACCGCCGATCAATACATGGCCGCCAAGGCCGCGCAGTTCGGCCCTGAACAAATGCGATCGATCGAAAAGCAGGTTTTGTTGCAGACCATCGACGCGAAATGGCGCGACCATCTGCTGACGCTGGAACATCTGCGCTCGGTCGTGGGCTTTCGCGGCTACGCCCAGCGCGACCCGCTGAACGAATACAAAACCGAAGGCTTCCAGCTGTTCGAATCCATGCTCGACGGTCTGCGCACGGATGTGACGGGAAAATTGGCCCGCATCCAACCGCTCAGCGCCGAGCAGCAAGAGCAATTGATCCGCCAATTGCAGGCCCAGCAAGCCGCCGCACAGCGCCAGCTCGAGACCGCAACCACCAGCGGCGTCGCCGACGCAGCCGCTGGCCCCGCGCTTGAAGGTTTCGTTGAAAGCGATCCGACAACATGGGGCAACCCCGGCCGCAACGATCTCTGCCCCTGCGGATCGGGCAAGAAGTTCAAGCACTGTCACGGACGCCTGTCCTGACCTAACAGCTGCTGTACCGAAAAAGGTGCAGATCTGAGGACAATGCGGGGTTTTGATCGTCACTGTTCACAAACAGTGACAGATTTCTCCCCGGTTTTGCCCTATTTTGCGGCTATCGCAACGCGTATCGAATTGCGCGGAGGCCAAAGCCATGGCGACGAGAAAAGCGATTTTGCGGGCAAGCGCCCTGACAGCCCTGTGCCTTGCCCTTGGGGGCGGGATCGCGATGAGCGGGCTTTGGCCCGCGCGTGGCAACTCACAGACGCAGGCAACCGTTTCTGCTGATCTGGCTACGCCCAGCGTCGATCTTGCAGCGCAGGCAATGTCGCCATCTGTTTCACCTGCCCCAACCCCGGCCCAAAGCGTCAGCGCCTTCGGTCTGCCCTGCGGCTTTGCGGTCACGGCAACCGCCATGCCCGGCGCGATGGTGGCCCTTGACGTCATGGACCCGTGCCGCCCCGACACCGAACTCGAGATTTCCCACGCCAACCTGTCATTTGCCGCGCGCACCGATGTGATGGGCCTGTTGACCGTCGATATTCCAGCCCTTGAGACACCGGCCTTCATCACCATCCGCAGTGACACGGGCGAGGAGGCGATGGCGATCGCCGGTTTACCCGATCTTGGCGCATATGCGCGGGTCGCAATCGCGTGGAATGGCGATCTGGGCTTGGAATTACATGCTTTTGAAAACGGTGCCGACTTCGGCGCGCCCGGCCATATCTGGCAAGAGGCGCCGGGCGATATTGCCGAGACACTCGCAGGCAGCGGTGGTTTTCTGACCCTACTTGGTGACCCGCGCATCGCCCAATCACCACAGGTCCAGATCTACACGGTCGCCCAAGCACAGGCCGCGGATACGCGCGTTTCGCTCGATATTCCGATCAAGGCCGAGACATGTGGCCGCCCGCTCGATGCGCGCGCCCTACAACTGACCCAAAGCGGCGCGGTCGATATCTGGCCGATCACGCTGACATTGCCGGGCTGCGATGGTGTTGGTGATTTTCTCGTGTTGCAAAATCTCTTCGACGCTCCGAGACTCGCCGCGAACTAGGTATGCGTGGCCGGTGTTATGTCTTTTTGGTATGGGTTTGTCCGTCGGCTGACCCTGTTGAGTGTTGTGTTGGCCGCGCCCGTTGCTGCGCAGGATGTCGAATTGCGCTCGCTTGATGGCGATGTCCGGCTCGAAGGCACACTGACCGCCTTTGACGGCACCTATTACCAGATCGATACCATTTATGGCCCACTCACCGTCGCTGCGGAAGGGGTGGCCTGTGCTGGGCCGGGATGCCCCGATCTGATCAGCTTTACCGCCGAGGCCCGGATCGCAGGCGAGGTCAACGTGACCGAGACCTTGCTGCCCGCCCTCTTGCAAGGCTTTGCCGCCGACCGGGCAATGGCGCTGCGCGGCCCCGAGCCGCGCAATGGGGCGATCGCCTATGAGATGACCCGCCAAGACAACAGCATCGCCGCCCGTTTCATTGTCATGCCCGGCAATAGCGACACGGGCTTTCTGGCTTTGTTGAACAATGAGGCGGATATGGCAGTAACCTTGCGCCTTCCCACCCGGGGTGAGCAGCGCGCCGACCGTGCAAGCGCGCCCGACGACCCTCAGCTCAGCCGCCGGGTCAGGGTGATTGCGCTTGACGCCCTCGTGCCGCTTGTCGCGCCGAACAACCCGATCGACGCGATCTCCTTGGACGATCTGACGGCGGTTTTTCGGGGCGAGATCGATAATTGGCAAGATTTGGGCGCGCCGGATGCCCCGATCGCCCGGCATATGTTGCGCGCCGATAACGGGATGGCACAGTCTTTCGCGACACTTGCGCTTGGCACATCCGAAGGCGACCTGACCCCAATGATCACCTATCACGCCAGCGCGGCGACACTGGCCGCCGCCGTGGCACGCGATAGCTTTGCGCTGGGTGTTTCGGGTCGCTCGGTCGCAAGCGCGGTGCGTATTCTGCCGCTATTGGGTGCCTGCGGATTGATCCAAGCCGCCGATGTCGATGCGATCAAGGCCGAGGATTATCCGCTCACCGTGCCGGTTCATGTCTATCTTGCGCCAAGGCGCTTGCCGCAATTGGTACAGGATCTTCTCGATTGGACCGAAACCGCCGCAGCTGAAGCCATCGTCGCCGCATCGGGATACGTCGATCAAAGCCTGACCCGCACACCGCTGGAACGGCAAGGCATGCGGCTGGCCAATGCCATCGCCGCCGCCGGTGACGAGGTGCCGCTTGCCCAATTGCAAAGCCTCGTCCGCCGCCTGCGCGGGGCCGAACGGCTTTCGGCCACAATGCGCTTTTCCGATGGGTCCAGCGATCTGGACGCCTTGTCGCGCGCGGCCGTCGCGCGCCTTGCAGCAGCGATCGAAAGCGGCGCCTTCGATGGGCGACGGCTGATCTTCGTAGGGTTTTCCGACAGTGCGGGCGCGGCCGAAATCAATCTACGCGTTGCGCAACGTCGCGCCGAAGCGGTCCGTGACGCAGTGCAAAACGCAGCCGACGCCGCAACGCCGGGGCGCGTGACGTTCGAGATCGCAGCCTTCGGCGAGGCGATGCCAATGGCCTGCGAAGAGACCGAACAGGGCCGCGCCGTCAATCGCCGGGTCGAGGTTTGGCTGGATTGACCGCGCGATTGCGCAATTACAAATAGCCTTCGGCCCGAAAGCTCAACGCGCGCGCCTTGCCGATGATTAAATGGTCGTGGATCACAAGGCCCAACACATGCGCGGCATCGCGGATTGCATAGGTCATGTCGATGTCAGCTTGACTGGGTGTCGGATCGCCCGAGGGGTGATTATGCACCAAGATCATGGCCGAGGCATTCAACTCCAGCGCGCGCTTGACCACCTCGCGCGGGTAGACGGGCACATGATCGACGGTGCCATCGGCCTGCGCCTCATCGGCGATCAACACATTCTTGCGGTCCAGATAAAGGACGCGGAATTGTTCCAGATCGCGATGCGCCATCGCCGTCTGACAGTAGCGCAAAAGCGCATCCCATGACGACAAGATCGGTTTGCCTATGACTTGGGCGCGCGCCATGCGATGGCCCACCGCCTCCATCAGCTTTAGCTCCAAGATCACGCGGTCGCCCACCCCCTCCACCTCCTTCAGGCGGGCGGGGGGCGCGGCCAAGACATGGTTCAGATCGCCGAAACGTTTGAGCAGCCGCTTGGCCAGCGGCTTGGTATCGCCACGCGGCAGGGCGCGATAAAGAACCATCTCCAGCAATTCGTAATCCGGCATGGCATCGGCGCCACCTTGGGTGAACCGATCACGCAGCCGGTCACGATGGGCTTGGCGGTGCAACTCCGCCCCCTTGGAGGGGCCACGCGCCACGGCCCCCACCGCGCGGCCAACACCCCCCGGCACAAACCGGGGCGCGGCTTCGTCAAAGGAAAAGGATGGCTGCTCGGACATGGGCGCAGCCTGCGCAAGAAAGGTTAACGATGGGTTAGCGCCGCACCGTCAGCCCCAAGTCGGATGGAATTTACCTGCGGGCGAGAGCGTGAAAATCTCGCACCCCGTCGCGGTGACGCCGATGGAATGCTCGTATTGCGCCGAAAGCGACTTGTCGCGGGTCACCGCTGTCCAGTCATCGGCCAGCACCTTGGTCTCGGGGCGGCCAAGGTTCACCATCGGCTCGATGGTGAAGAACATCCCCTCTTCCAGCACGGGGCCGGTGCCGGGGCGGCCGTAATGCAGCACATTGGGCGGCGCATGAAACACTTGGCCCAGACCATGACCGCAGAAATCGCGCACCACTGACATGCGCGCAGCCTCGACATAGCTTTGGATGGCAAATCCGATATCGCCGAACCGGTTGCCGGGGCGCACCGCCTCGATCCCCTTGAACAGCGCATCATGGGTCACCTGCACCAAACGCTCGGCCTTGCGGCCTAGGGTGCCTGCCACATACATCCGGCTGGTATCACCGAACCAACCATCGACGATCACGGTGACGTCGATGTTCAGGATATCACCATCCTTGAGCACCTTGGGCCCCGGGATGCCGTGACACACCACATGGTTCACGCTGATGCAGCTTGCATGCTGATAACCACGATACCCGATGGTGGCCGAGGTGACACCTGCGGCGTTGACCATCCGCTCGATCTCGGCGTCGATGGCTTCAGTCGTCTGGCCGGGATAGACCAGCGGCGCCATGGCATCCAGAATGCCCGCCGCAACCTGACCGGCGCGGAGCATGCCGGCGAAATCATCGGCGTCGTGAATGCGTATGCCATCCCGTGTCAGGCGGCCTTTGAAATCGTCCAAACTTTGGACCCTCCAATTTTTCTGTCTCTAAATTAGGCCCAGATCACCGGTATTTCCAGTCAAGGTGATGTGACAAATCTTTCTGCAACCCATTCACCACACAGCGAATTGACGCGATGGCCATCCGCCGCGACATGACAGGGCTTGGACAGCGCCGTTACAGGGGCCTATACCGAGCCCCAAACAGAAAAGCGAGGCGCGCATGCAGACCCCCACAGCCGCGATGTTGGTCATCGGCGACGAGATCCTTTCGGGGCGCACCCGGGATACCAACACCAACTATCTGGCCCGCGCGCTGACCGATCACGGCATCCAGATGCGCGAGGCCCGCGTGGTCAGCGACACCCATGAGACGATCAAGCAAGCGGTCCAAAGCTTGGCGGCCAGCTATACCCATGTTTTCACCTCTGGCGGGATCGGGCCGACCCATGACGATATCACCGCCGATGCGGTGGCCGATGCGATGGGGGCAAGGATCGATATACGCGCCGATGCCCGCGCGATCCTACAGGCCCATTACGATGCCCGCGGCCAAGAGCTGAACGAGGCGCGCCTGCGCATGGCGCGCATTCCCGATGGCGCGACGCTGATCGACAACCCAATCTCGGCCGCGCCCGGTTTCAGCATCGGCAATGTCCATGTCATGGCCGGTGTGCCCACGATTTTCGAAGCCATGGTCGCAAGCCTGATGCCGCGCTTGACGGGTGGGGCGCCGATGCTGTCGCAATCCATGCGGCTTCTCAAGGGCGAGGGCGATATCGCGGGACCATTGGGCGCGCTTGCCGCCCAACACCCCGAGGTTTCGATCGGCTCTTACCCGTTCCACCTCAACGGGGTGCATGGCACCAATATCGTTGTGCGCAGCCAAGATGGCCCGGCGGTCGACCGCGTCATGGCGGCCTTGTCGGATATTTTCGGCCCCGGTGCCTGAGGTGGTGTGATGCGGCTATCGGATCTGATGCCAGTCATCACAGCGACATGGCCCGCTGCAGCGCACCATGAGAATGGGCCGTTTACCCTGCCGCAAGGGGTAGATGGCGGCCAAAGGGTCAGCGCGGCGCGGCTGCGTGATCCCTTGGCTCAAGACGCGACCGAGGCCGAGATCGACGCCGCCATCGCCGGGCTTGCGGCACTTGGCCAGCCACCGCTGTTCATGCTGCTCGACCATCAAGGCGCGCTGGATGCACGGCTGGCCGCGCGCGGCTTTGTGCTGCGCGATGCGACCTGCGCCATGATCGTACCCAGCGCCCAGATCGCCGCGCCACCGCCACCGATCACTTGCTTTCCCATCTGGCCCCCCTTGGCCATCCAATCCGAGATTTGGGCCACAGGCGGGGTTGGGCCGGGGCGGCTCTCGGTCATGACACGCGCAAGCGCGCCCAAGACATCCTTTCTGGGCCGCACCCAAGACCGCCCTGCGGGAACGGCATTTGCCGCGATCCATGACGGTGTTGCGATGCTGCATGCGCTGGAAATTCTGTCCGCGCATCGGCGGCGCGGCTTGGGCGCGGCAATGATGCGCGCGGCCGCCGATTGGGCCTTGGACCAAGGGGCCGCCACCTTCAGCTTGCTGGTAACGCGTGAAAACGAACCGGCCTTGGGGCTTTATGCTTCCCTCGGTTTCACGGCTGTGGGACAGTATCATTACCGAGCCAAAGCCGTCTGACGCGCCCATGAAATATCATTTCCGCGCAATGCGGATATACCCCATCGCAATCTTCATTCTCTGCGCGCAGCCCGTGGTCGCTTTGGATGTGGTCTGGCCGTCAGGCGCGACGCAGATCGTGGCGCGCAGCCAAAGCACAGCCGATTTCAACATCGCAACCGGTACGGCCGATCGCGGAGGCGTGCCACCCTCGCGCAGCGTCACGGGGATCTTGTCGGAAGAGGTCTGGCGCCTTCCCGGTGAGGGTGCCGACCCAGCAGCCATCATCGCGGCGCTGCGCGCACAGCTGACCGCCCAAGGCTATGACGTCACCTTTGCCTGCGCCGATCGCGCGTGCGGCGGTTTTGATTTCCGCTTTGCCCTGCCCATTGCGCCAGCGCCCGAAATGTTCGTCGATCTTGGCAATTTCCACTACCTCGCCGCGCGCCGCAGCACGCCCGGCGCGGTTGAGGATATCGCCCTCACTGTCTCGGTCGGCGGTCAGGCGGGCTATGTGCATCTGGCCCGCATCGGCGAAGGTGATACGGCGCCTACCGCGCTGATCCCCAGCTTCACAGCACCCAATGCTGCGGACCAAGCGGATATGATCGCGCAGCTGATCGAAACCGACCATGCGGTGCTTGCCGATCTCGCCTTTGAAACCGGGGCCTCGGCGCTTTCGGGAAACCGCTATGACAGCCTTGCGATCTTGGCCGCATGGCTGGCGGGCGATCGCGCACGGCGGGTCGCACTTGTCGGTCACACCGATGCCGAAGGCGCGCTGGATCGCAATATCGCGCTGAGCGAGGCACGCGCCGCGGCGGTGCGCCAATCCTTGATCAATGATCATGGTGCAGCGGCCGATCAGATCAGCGCGGCAGGTGTTGGTTATCTGTCGCCGCGCGCCACAAACACAACGCCCGACGGTCGCGAAGCGAACCGCCGGGTCGAGGTGGTGCTATTGGCGCAATAGCCTGGGCTGGCTTACCAGTCGTTCGGCCCCTTATCCTTGAAAGAGTCGACCAAGAAATCGATGAAGGCGCGCACCTTGGGCTGGGTATAGCGCCCAGGCGGGTAGATCGCATAAACCCCTTGGATATCGACCGGCAGATCGGGAATGACATCTTCGACCAGCCCTTCGCGCAGCGGCTGGGCATAGAGAAAGCTGGGCAAAAAGGCGATGCCAAGCCCACCGATGGCCGCATTCAACAGCGATTGCCCGTCATTCACGGTCAACCAACCCCCGCTGCGGACCTGACGCTGCTCACCCGAAGGCGCGATCAGCTTCCAGACATTCGCATTGGCGCTGTTGGAATAGTGCAAAAGCTTGTGTTCGTTCAGATCATCGATCTTTTCCGGACGGCCGTATTTCTGGAAATAGGAGGGCGCCGCGATCATCCGACGCTGCGTCTCGCAGATTTTGCGCGCGCGCAGGCTGCTATCTTCCAACTCGCCCACGCGAATGGCCATGTCGAACCCTTCCGAGATCAATTCGACATAGCGATTATTGAGCACCATGTTCACCGTCACATCGGGGAAACCATGCAAGAACCGTCCAAGAATGGGCGAGATGTGATTGACCCCGAAATCCGTGGCGACCGAGACGCGCAAGGTTCCCGAAGGGGCCGATTGCATCGCCGTGACCAGCGCATCGGCCTCGCCTGCGTCATTGAGCACGCGCCGTGCGCGGTCGTAATAGGCAAGCCCGATCTCGGTCGGGCTGACACGCCGCGTGGTGCGGTTGAGCAGGCGTGCTCCAAGCCGTGTTTCAAGGCTTGAGACATGCTTTGAGACGGCGGATTTCGAAATCCCCATCTTGCGTGCCGCATCCGTGAAGCCACCTTGATCAACGACCATGGCAAAGGCTTCCATTTCAGTCAGACGGTCCATTTTGAATTCCTGCTCGGGCTTATTCGTCCCCCTTGGTGTCGCCCGCAATTGCGGCACGATTGGGGAGCAGCGCGGGCCAAAGACAGGTAATTGCGCGGATCGTTCGTGACACGGGATCAATTTTTTCCGCTTCGCCCCCGCCTCAGCAGGGGCGCGCGGTGTGATCACGCGGCGTTGCGACGGCCCAAAACGATCAGCCGATATTCATGGTTGCGTGCAAATACCGCTGCGCGGTCGGTATGACGGCCCAGCTTGTTCAAGCTCTGCCCCAACATCTTTTCCATGATCCATGCGCGCCACGGATATTCCCGCTTCAACTCGGCGCGAAAGCGCTGAACGAAGGGGCCGACTTTTTCATTCTTGAGGTATTCATGGATCACGAAGGTGGGCGTGATCGCATCGGTCATGTCCTCATCCGACAGGATGTCGAACACGCCTTGGCGCGCAACCTCGGCGACAAAGGCCGCATGCGTGCCGCGCGTTCCATCGTCATGGGCAAAGCCGGGGCGACGGAAATAATCGAAGATCACTACACCCTTTTCGGCCAATTGGCCTGCCTTGGATAAAGCTGTGACCAGATCGATATAGTGAAAGCTTTCGGCGAAAAGACAGATGTCGCGCCGCTGGGAATGATCGAAATCCTCGAACATCGCGTCGACGACAAGCGTGCCTTGTGGCAGCTTGGCGCGCGCCATCTCGTTCATCTGGTGCGAGGGCGAAACACAGGCCACCTCAAAACCACGCGCGATCAGCGCACGCGCGTTCGACCCGGTTCCCGATCCGACATCGAGAATTGACTGAACGTCACCCGGCACTGTGCCGATCGCCTCGACCAGCTTTTCGAAATAAGCCATCTGGGCCGCGCCCAGCGCCGCAGCCGTCAGTTCTTCGGGGGCGCCATCGGGGAAATATCCGTAATGGGCGAAACCATGCCCGAACATGACTTCGGACATGAGGGCGGCGGCTTCGAGTTCAACGAATTTCAATTTCATGCGCCCGCCATAGCCGAGCTTGACGCCCGCGCCAAGCGCTCACACATCGGCCCTGCGTGCAAAGCCTTGGTTTCACCCCCCCGCAAAGGGTAGTCTTGCTAAAAAGAGCGAACCGCCCGAGGCAGAAGTGACTCGAAAACCCCAAAGCGACAACAGCGCTGGCGCACCCGTGACCCTGCGGCGCAAACGCAAGAGCGGGCCAGATCGCCCAAGATCTCGGCTGCAGCGCGGGGCGGCGCGGCTACGCCGCTGGGTCATGCGTGCCATGGTCTTTGGTCTGGCGCTCCTAATGGGCTGGATCATCGCCTATGGCTTTGTCGCGGTCCCGACGACCGCCCATATGATTGGTGAAGACCGCCGCTTGGGTTCTGTCCGCTACACATGGGTGGACATGTCCGATATCTCTGTCCACCTCCAGCGCGCCGCAGCCGCCGCCGAAGATGCGAATTTCTGCCTGCATTGGGGCTTTGACATGGCCGCAATCCGTGACGCCATCGCGGCGGGTGCGACACGCGGCGGGTCAACCATCAGCCAGCAAACCGTCAAGAACGCCTTTCTGTGGCATGGGCGAAGCTGGCCGCGCAAAGCGATGGAGGCCGCGATCACCCCGGTGGTCGAATTGATCTGGTCCAAGCGCCGCATCTTGGAGGTGTATCTCAACATCGCCGAGTTCGGGCCAGGCATCTTCGGTGCCGAAGCGGCAGCGCGGCATCATTTCGGCGTTTCCGCCGCGGATCTGACCGCGCGCCAAGCGGCACTTTTGGCAGCCGTGCTGCCCAACCCGCGCGACCGCAATGCCAGCGCCCCCACCGACCAGCTAAGGGCGCGCGCGGGCGCCATCGCCGATGGGGCCGCAACCATCGCCGCAGATGGTCGCGATAGCTGCTTTGCGAATTGAAATCGGAGGGGTTTTCGCGCCATAGAGAGGCAACCCAAAACGGATCGAGCATTGCAATGGCGCGTCTCTATCACTTCGCCCTGTCCCCTTTCTGCCGCAAGGTCCGGCTTGTGCTGGCCGAAAAGCGGATCGAAGTTGAATTGATCGACGAGAAATATTGGGAACCCACGACCGAATTCTTGCGCCGCAACCCGGCTGGCAAAGTGCCTGTGCTGAAGATCGACGGCATGATGCTGACCGAGTCGAGCGCGATCTGCGAATATCTCGAAGAAACCCGCCCCGAGCCGCCGCTGTTCCCCGCCGATCCCAAAGCGCGGGCCGAGGTGCGGCGCTTGATCAATTGGTTCGACGACAAATTCCATCACGAGGTCACAGCCAATCTTGTTTATGAGCGGGTGAACAAAAAGATCATGCGCGCGGGCTATCCCGATGGCAAAGCGGTCAAGACCGGCGCGCAGCAGATCAAGTATCACCTCGACTATATGGCGTGGCTTCTCGATCACCGCCGCTGGCTGGCGGGCGATGCGATGACGATGGCCGATTTCACCGCTGCCGCGCATCTATCCTGCCTCGACTATATCTCGGATGTGGATTGGAACCGCTCCGAGGTGGTCAAGGAATGGTATTCCAAGGTGAAATCGCGCCCGGCCTTCCGCTCGATCCTTGCCGATCAGATCCCCGGCTTCATCCAGCCGCCCCATTACGCGAACCTCGACTTTTGAGTGATCTCAAACATGCCCTTTTGACCGAGGCCCGCGCGGCGGGTTTTGCCAAGATGGGCATATGCAGACCCGATGCGATCCCCGATGCGGGCGCGCGCTTGGCTGATTTCGTCGCTGATGGGCGCCATGGCCAGATGGGCTGGATGGCCGAGCGCATGACGTGGCGCGCTGATCCAAGCGCGCTGTGGCCCGATGCGAAATCGGTCATCATGCTGGCCGAACCCTATACCCCCGATGATGACCCGCTGGCCGCCCTTGAGCGGCATGACCGCGCCACGATCAGCGTCTATGCGCGCAACCGCGATTATCATGATCTGGTCAAAAAGCGGCTCAAGCGGGTGGGTCGTTGGCTCCTTGACCAAGCGCCGGGCGCAGAGATCAAGGTTTTCGTCGATACAGCACCCGTGATGGAAAAGCCCTTGGCGCAGGCCGCGGGCCTTGGCTGGCAGGGCAAACACACGAACCTTTTGTCGCGGGACTTGGGCAACTGGTTCTTTCTGGGCGCGATTTTCACCACCGTCGACCTCCCCCCCGATGCGGCGGAGTATGAGCATTGCGGCAGTTGCACCGCCTGCCTCGATATCTGCCCGACGGCGGCGTTCCCCGCGCCCTATCAACTCGATGCGCGGCGCTGCATTTCCTATCTGACCATCGAGCATAGGGGGCCGGTCGACCGCGATCTGCGCGCTTTGATGGGCAACCGGATTTACGGCTGCGACGATTGTCTGGCGATCTGCCCTTGGAACAAATTCGCCCAAACGGCCACCGAGCTACGCTATGCCGCGCGCCCCGAACTGGTCAGCCCAAGGCTGGAGGATCTGGCCGCACTTGATGATACCGCCTTCCGCGCGCTGTTTTCGGGCAGCCCGATCAAGCGCATCGGGCGCGACCGTTTCGTGCGCAACGTGCTATATGCGATTGGCAATTCCGGCGATGCGCAGCTGATCCATGCGGCCCAGCGCCTTGTGGATGATACAGATGAGGCCGTGGCCGATGCCGCGCGCTGGGCGGTGGAGAGGTTGCAATGAAGCTGTTGATCTGCGGCTATGGCTATAGCGCGCGTTATCTGGTGACAGAACTTGCGCCCGCGCCCGGAACAGTGCGCATCACCACGCGCAGCACCGATAAGGCCGCGCAAGCGGCCGCAGAGGGGCTGGTGCCGCGCATCTTTCCCGGCACCGACATGGCCGATGATATCGCTTGGGCGAGCCATATCCTGATCACCGCCGGGCCCGAGGATGGGCAAGACCCCGTGTTGGCCCATGCCCGCGATGCCATCGCCGCCCATGCCAAGCGGCTCGATTGGGTCGGGTATCTGTCCACCACCGGGGTTTACGGCGATCATGGCGGCGGATGGGTGGATGAGGCGACACCGCTCACCCCCACGACCGAGCGAGGCCGCGCGCGGGTGGCAGCCGAGACCGCATGGATGGACCTTTTCCATCAGCACGGCCTGCCGCTGCATATCTTCCGGCTGGCGGGTATCTACGGGCCGGGGCGGGGACCCTTTGAAAAGGTCCGCGATGGCACGGCGCGGCGAATCATCAAGCCGGGTCAGGTCTTTTCCCGCATCCATGTGGAAGATATCGCCCAAGTGCTCATCGCCTCGATGCACCGGCCTTCTCCGGGCGCGATCTACAACCTGTGCGATGACGATCCGGCGCCGCCGCAAGATGTGATCGCGCATGCCGCCACGCTTCTGGGTTTGCCGCTTCCGCCCGAGATGCCCTTCGACCAAGCCAAGTTGAGCCCAATGGCCGCCAGCTTTTACGCCGAATCAAAACGCGTCGATAACCGCCGGATCAAGGCCGACCTTGGCGTGCGCCTGCGCTACCCTGATTACCGCGCCGGTCTGGCCGCTCTCTTGGCCCAAGAGCGATAAAAATCGCCTCTAAACAGCTTCAAGAATTTGCTCTAGAACATCACAAAACAATGATAAGAGCAGCGTCATGGGCACCCTTTTCACACGGCGATCGACGTTATTACTTCTGCTTGCGGCGGGGGTGACCTCTGCTTGCGCGAAGCCGAAATTCGAAAGCTATTCCGGCCCCGAAGTGACCCGGATCGAGGTGCATAAATCCACCCGGCGGATGTATCTGCTTCATCATGATCAGGTCTTGCGCGGCTATGATGTCGATCTGGGGTTCGCCCCGGATGGTCACAAGACCCAAGAGGGCGATGGCCGCACGCCCGAGGGGCGTTATTACATCGACCGGCGGAACCCAAACAGCGCCTTCTACCTCTCGATCGGGATCAGCTACCCCAATACGGCAGATCGCGCCCAAGCCGTGACGCGCGGTGTCGATCCGGGTGGCGATATCTTCATCCACGGCACGCCACGCGCGTTTCGCAGGGCGCGTGATTGGACGGCCGGCTGCATCGCCGTGACCGATCGTGAAATGCGCGAGATCTACGCCATGGTGCCGATGCGCACGGTGATCGATATCTTTCCCTGAACGGGATTAGCTGGCCCGCGCGATACCGCCGTCACCCGCGACCAAGGTCCACCAGATCTTGCCCGAAGGTTCTTGGAAAAAGGCCACGCCAAGGTCGCGCGCCGAAGGGTCAACGATAACCGAACGCGTATCGGCCCGCGCCATCCAGGCGGCGATGGTCTCGAGTTCCGATTCATAGGTCTCGGAAATCGCCTCGCCCAGAACAGCGCCGCGATATCCCGCGGCGCTTGCCCGATCGATGGGCGACGAGCCATCCGAGCCGAAATGCCAAGGGCGGTTCTGTACCGCCATATCGCGCGCATGTGTTGCCGCGGCGGCGGTCAATTCCGCGTTCAACCGCAAAGCCGGCGCACCCGCCGCTGCGCGCAGCGCATTCACACTGTCGAGCATGCGAAACTGCACATGGGCGGTATCGGAGGGATCGATGCGATAGATGACCGGCGCCGCGCGCCCATCTGGGCCGGATGGGATTTGCGGTGGCGGCGCGGCGACGCATCCGGCCAAGACCAGCGCCAGCATGGGCCAGGTGAAAAAGAAAAACCGGATACGCATCATCATAACGCCCATGATTTAACGAAAAACTGTTGTGAATCCGTTTACAACTCAACTTGCGGCAAATTGCTGCCCATGAACCACATGCGCTGCCAAATCGACGCAAGGCCGCGTCACATTTCGCTGATTCGTGTTATCTTTCGCGCAAGAGGCCGTATAGGCCCAATCGACATGAGGCAGGAATGACCGATTTTGACCCACCGGGGCTGGGCCGGCGCGCTGTTCTGGGCGGCATGGCCAGCATCTTGGCAAGCCCCGCTCTTTCACAGGCGACACCGGGTTCGACAGAATTCGAAACACCCGTCGAGCAAGGCGCGCGGCGCAATATTTCAAGCTTTCGGGCCTTGGATTGGCGGCCTTACTTCACCGACACCCAAAATGGCGCGATCCTGGTCGATCTGACCTCGCGCGTGCTGCATTTCTGGAGCGCGGATCGCAGCATCTATCGCCTTTACCCCACCTCCGTGCCGATGAGCGAAGATCTGACGCGGCGCGGCCGGACCGAGATTACACGAAAAGTTGAAGGACCATCCTGGAGCCCGACCCCCGCCATGCGGCAGCGTAACCCGGAATGGCCCGATTTCGTGCCGCCGGGGCCGGATAACCCCTTGGGGACACACGCCCTGCATCTGAGTTGGCAGTATTATCGCATCCACGGCACCCATGACACGCGAAAGATAGGGCGAAGATCGTCGAATGGATGCGTGGGCCTGTACAATCACCACATCGGCGAGCTCTACACGCTGACCCGGATCGGCACGCAGGTGTTGCTAATTTGACGACAACGCGCCAATCCTGTTGTACGTGCGCTCGTGGGCACATTGCATTGCAACGTCTTTGCTGCTTATACAATTTGCACGAGGTACAGTCTTAGGTGCCCCGACCTTGCGCATGTCGCGTGAAACGGGGCGTATCTTGGAGGATACAATGAAGAAACTCGCTCTCGCTGCTGCTCTTTCGATGGTCGCCACTGGCGCTTTCGCGGGCGGCGTTGCTGGCTCGGCAGTCGCACCCGTCGTCATCGCAGAAGATACGTCTTCTTCGGCCGGCGGCATCCTGGTCCCGGTTCTGGCGCTCATCTTGATCGCCGCAGCCGTTGCTGCGAACGACTGATCCGATTGTCATCGACAGTTAGGAAAGGGCGGTCCGGTTTCGGGCCGCCTTTTTCGTTTCAGCTATCTAATCCAGCCTCGGCGGCGATCTCGGCGCGGGATTTGCGCGCGCGCTCGGTCGCGGATTTCAACTGACCGCAGGCTGCCATGATATCTTCGCCACGCGGTGTGCGAATGGGGCTGGCATAGCCCGCCTTGTAGACGATATCGGCGAACCGCTCGATCCGCTCCCAGTCCGAGCGCTGATACGGCGCACCGGGCCATTCGTTGAAGGGGATCAGGTTGATCTTGGCGGGGATGCCCGCGATCAGCTTGACCAGCCGCCGCGCATCCTCGTCGCTGTCGTTCACATCCTTGAGCATCACATATTCAAAGGTGATTCGCTCGGAATTGCTCGCCTTGGGATAGGCACGCAGCGCATCGAGCAATTCCGCGATGTTCCAGCGCTTGTTGATCGGCACAAGCTTGTCGCGCACCGCATCGGTGGTGGCGTGAAAGCTGATCGCCAGCATGCAGCCGATCTCATCGGCAGTGCGCGCGATCTCGGGCACCACGCCCGAGGTCGATAGCGTAATGCGCCGACGGCTCAGCGCGATGCCCTCACCATCCACGGCGATCTTCATCGCGTCGCGGACATTGTCGAAATTATAAAGCGGCTCACCCATGCCCATCAGCACGATGTTGGAAATCAGCCTTGGGCGTTCGCCCATGCCTTCGCCGGGTTCGGGCCATTCACCCAGATCGTCGCGCGCCATCATGACCTGACCGATAATCTCGCCTGCGGTCAGGTTGCGCACCAGTTTTTGTGTGCCGGTATGGCAGAATGAACAGGTCAAGGTGCAGCCGACCTGGCTGGAAATGCACAGCGTGCCGCGATCCACCTCGGGGATATAGACCACCTCGACCTCGTGGCCGCCGGCGATCCGCACCAGATACTTCCGCGTCCCATCAGCCGAGATATCGCGGCGCACCACCTCGGGCAGTTCGATCACGAAATGCTGGGCCAGCTCCGCACGATAGCCCTTGGCCAGGTTGGTCATCACCGCGAAATCGCGCGCGCCCCAGATATAGATCCATTGCCAGATCTGAGTGACCCGCATCTTTGCCTGTTTTTCCGGGGTTCCCGCCGCGATCAGCGCGGCGCGCATGCCATCGCGCGTCAAGCCGATCAGATTGACCGGCCCTTCGGGCAGCTTGCGCGGAATGGTCAAAACATCCTGCGTGATGGGCGCAGAGGCGGACATAGGCGTATTCCTTTGTGGACCCGCGCCAAATACAGGCATTAGACGCCCCTGCAAAGGGATTTGCGCGCCGACCGAGCGCAGGCCGCGGGTTTAGCCCGAACAGCGTGTCTCGGCATCCTCGACCGCGGCAGTGAAGCCGATCAGCGAGAATGTATCTTGCGTCTGGGTGCCGCGGCTGGACCGTGCGGTCAGAACCGCATCAGCGCCCCGCTTCATCGCCGTGATGATCCGCTGATCATCTTGCGGAGAAGCGGCCCATGCCATCTCACCATCGGTGAACAGCTCAAAGCTGGTGTCACCGATCCGCATGGTCACGGTCGAACCATCAGCAAAGGGATAGCCACCGGTGAACGAGACCTCACCCAGCCGCTCTTGCCCGGGCCAGAAGCTGACGAACATCAAGATCTCGCCGCGATTGACCGACACAACGCGCCCGTCGCGGGTGTTGACCGTTTTTCGCGGCATCGACACCACCCAGCATTGAGTAGGGTTGTCTTCGACGAAAACAGACCAATCCGTCTGCGCGCCGACGCGATTTGTAGAGGTTTCTTGTGCCAAGGAAGGAACGGTCGCAACCGCCAGAACCGCCCCCGCCAGAATACCGACAAGCCAGTGTTTCATATGTTTCAGAGCCTCCGCCCCATCTGCCTCTGGTCTGCGCCCACTTTTTGGTTCACGTAAATGGGGGGCGGCAAACCTTATCGTGCATGAACCTAAAGGAAACCGCGCCGCAGAAAAAGCCCCGGCAGCGGAAAATCGCCGGGTCGTGAAGCAAAGAGAGATATGAAAATGAACGCGGAGCGGTTGGTCGAGGTCTGGCGGGGTGATTTTTGCGAAAGCGTCCATCATGGTCATGTCGCGGTCTGGCATGCCGATGCCGGGCTGATCTGGGGTTTGGGCGATTTCGCGGGGATGGTTTTGCCGCGTTCTTCCTCCAAGATAGTGCAAGCCCTGCCGCTGATCGAAAGCGGCGCGGCCGATGCCTATGGGTTGACCGAGGCGCATCTGGCGCTGGCCTGCGCCTCGCATCAAGGGGCGGCTGTCCATACCGAGATGGTCACCCGTTGGCTGGCCGATCTCAACCTGTCGGAAAGCGATCTACGCTGTGGCGTGCAATGGCCCAATGACCTCCCCGCGCGCGATGATCTGATCTGCACCCATTGCGGCCCGGACCAGCGACACAACAATTGTTCGGGCAAACATTCGGGCTTTCTGACCTTGACCAAACACCTCAAGGCCGGGCCAGAATACATAGACCCCGAACACCCGATCCAGCGCGCAATCAAGTCCGCATGGGAGGATGTGACCGACGCGGCCACACCGGGTTATGGCATCGACGGCTGCTCGGCCCCGAATTTCGCATCAAGCCTGTCGGGCTTTGCCCGCGCGCTGGCCATGTTCGCCGCCGCCCAAGACGGTGTTGATGCGCGCCAATCGGCCATGGTGCGGCTGCGCAACGCGATGATGGCCCATCCGCATCTTGTGGCGGGCGAGGGGCGCGCCTGCACCAAGCTGATGCGCGTGATGGGCAACCGCGCCGCGATCAAGACCGGGGCCGAGGCGGTTTTCGCCGCGATCATTCCCGAACATCGCATCGGCGTGGCGCTCAAGATCGCCGATGGCAGCACCCGCGCCTCCGAGGCGGTGATCACCCAGATCCTTGGCGCGCTGGGCGTGATCGACCCCGCCGACCCTGTCGCGCAGTCCTATACCCACGGCCCGATCCGCAATTGGCGCGCGGTCGAGACTGGCCATTATCGCCTGACCGAGGCTGTCACCCGCTGGCGACCCTGAGCCCCGCCAGCATCGCGCCCTCGGGCGGTGCATAGCGGCCAATGGCGGCAAGCAACTGCGTCTTGTCGAGTGGCTTGGTCAAACATTCATCGATACCCGCGGCCAGAATTCGGGTGCGGTCACTTTCCATCGCGTGGGCGGTCATCGCGATGATCGGCAAGCGTGGCAAATCAAACTCACCCTCATGGGCGCGCACCGCGCGCGCCAGGGCCAAGCCATCCATCTCGGGCATGGAAATATCGGTCAAGATCAGATCGGGCCGCGCGCGATGATAGCTTTCAAGGCAAAGCGCGCCGTTTTCGACCAACTCAAGGTGCAAATCGATACTCTTCAGCATGGCGCGAAAAACCAGCTGGTTTGTTTTGTTATCTTCGGCGGCCAGCACATGGAGCCTGCGCTTGGGCGGTGCGGCCAATGCGATGGAGGGTGCAGTTTCGACCAAGCCCGCCGGATCACTTCCAAACACAAGCGACAGCCCAAAGGACGAGCCCACGCCCAAGCGCGACTCAAGCCAGATTTCCCCCCCCATCAGCGCCACAAGCTGCCGCGTGATCGCCAGCCCAAGCCCTGTGCCATCGAAACGGCGCGTCGCCTGCGCCTCCACCTGATTGAACTCGCCGAAGATATGGCTTTGCATCTCGGGCGCGATGCCGATGCCCGTATCTTCGACCACGATCCTGACAGGCAAGAGCGCGGGCTGTTTGGGATCTGGTACGCCGACCGCGCGCACCGTGACATGGCCAGATTCGGTGAATTTCACCGCGTTGCCGATCAGGTTGGTCAAGATCTGCCGCACCCGACCCGGATCACCGATCAGCCGCGCAGGCAAGAACATGTCATAATCGAGGATCAGCCGGAGATCCTTACCCTCAAGACCCGGCCGCATCAGGCGAAAGATCTCGTCGATCAAATGGCGCAGATCAAAGCTTTCTTCATGCAAGATCATCTTGCCCGCATCGATCTTGGAATAGTCCAGAATGTCGTTGATGATCGCCAAGAGCGCCTCGCCGGAGTTCTGGATCGTCTCGGCATAAAGGCGCTGATCTTCGGTCAGGTTCATCTCGCGCAAGAGCCCGGCCATCGCCACCATGCCATTCATCGGCGTACGGATCTCGTGGCTCATATTCGCGAGGAAGGCGGATTTTGCGCGCGTCGCAGCCTCCGCCCGGTCGCGGGCCCGTTCAAGCTCACCCTCGCGGCGTATCGTGTCGGTGATATCCAGCGATAGGCTGACCATGTCGCCCTGCGGTGTGCGCTTGTCGATCAATCGCACATAGATCCCGTTGAATAGCCGGATGTCGGTTTGGGCGATGCTTGCCCCTTCCCATCGGGCGATCATGCGATCGACCCAATCATCGGCATCCTCACCTTGCAGGTCGATCAGCCCCTCTTCCACAGCGATGCGCAAAATCGCCTCGTAACTCGCGCCGGGGGCGACATCGACCACCCCGTCAAAGGCGCCCATCCAAGCCGGGTTGGCCACGACCAACCGCCAATCCCTGTCGAAAATGGCAAAGCCATCCTCAACCGCGCTCAACGCATCCCAAAGGCGACGCTCGGCGATCACGGCTTTTTCGGTCGCCACTTCGAGGGCTGCCTGCGTGCGTGTGGACCGCCCGATCAGCGCGGCGTTTTCCTCGCGCTGCGCGATGACAGTATGCGACAGCGCATGGGCATGCTCGGCCAGCTTTTTGTTGGCCGAATACAACTCCTCCGAGCGTTGGGCGAGCAAACGCTCGGCCTGTAGCCGGGCGCGGCGTTCACGCGCCAAACGTTCGTCGAACCCCTTGATGCTCATGCCGCTGACACGCCCCAAAACCAATGGGCCTGTTGTGGCAGCGCGGGCTGAAGAAGCGGTTAATTCAGACGCGGCAATGCGGTGATCACAGCCGCTCGATGGCCAGCGCGATGCCCTGACCGCCGCCGATGCACATGGTGATCAGCGCGCGATGACCTTGGGTACGCTCAAGCTCGTAAAGCGCCTTGATCGTGATGATCGCCCCCGTCGCCCCCACGGGATGGCCCAGCGCGATGGCCCCGCCATTGGGGTTCACGCGGGCGGGATCGAGGCCAAGCCCCTTGTTGACCGCCAGCGCCTGCGCGGCAAAGGCCTCGTTCGATTCAATCACATCGAAATCGGTGATCTTCAGGCCCGTGCGCGCCAAAAGGTTCTCCACCGCAGGCACCGGGCCGATGCCCATCACCTCGGGACGCACGCCGGCATGGGCGTAGCCGATGACACGCGCGCGCGGTGTCAGACCCGCCCGTGCGGCCGCATCACCGCGCGCCAGAACAAGTGCCGCCGCCCCGTCATTGATGCCGCTGGCATTGCCTGCGGTCACGCTGCCGTCTTTCTTGAACACGGTCTTGAGGCCCGCCAAAGCCTCGGCTGTCGTGGACTTGGGGTGTTCGTCGGTGGCGAATGGCACCATGTCGCGCTTCACCTGCACCTCGACCGGCACGATCTGATCGGCAAAGCGCCCCTCGACAATCGCGCGCGCGGCGCGGGCTTGGCTTTCCAGCGCAAAGGCATCTTGCGCCGCGCGGCTGATGTCATGCTCGGCCGCCACATTCTCTGCCGTGACGCCCATATGGCCGGTGCCGAAGGGGCAATGCAGCGCGCCGATCATCATATCAAGCGCGCGCGCATCGCCCATTTTCTGCCCGAACCGCGCCGCTTGCAGGATATGTGGCCCGTTCGACATGCTTTCGGCACCACCCGCCAGACCGAAATCGGCATCACCCATCGCCAGCGATTGAATGACCGAGACAATCGCCTGCGCGCCTGATCCGCACAGGCGGTTGACGTTCATCGCAGGCGTGGTGTCGGGAATACCCGCCTCCATCGCCGCGATGCGCGACAGATACATGTCGCGCGGTTCGGTGTTGATCACATGGCCAAAGACGACATGCCCGATCTGGCCACCGGCAACGCCTGCGCGGTCCAACGCCGCACGGGCCGCGATGGCGCCCAGCTTGGTGGGCGGGACGGCGGACAAACTGCCGCCGAAGGTGCCGATTGCGGTGCGCGCGCCTGATAGAATGACGATATCGTCCATGTGCCACTTCCCCCTGATGCCGGGCCGCGCGAAAAGCGGCCACCGCAAGACATGTCCTGCCGTTTGTGGCGCAGAGTGGCGACCCGCCGCAAGTCAATGCGACGGGCCAGATGCAAAAGCGCGCCTTAGACCGCGTCGAACTGCAATGGACGGACCTGTTGGAACACCCCAGTTGCGCGCAGGGCTGCAAGGGCCGCACCATCAGGTGCCTCGTCCAGATACAACAGCGCGATAGCGTCGCCATCACGGCCCGACCGACCCAAGGTGAAGTTGGCGATATTGACGCCATGCTCGCCCAAGGTACGGCCCAATGCGCCGATCACGCCGGGCACATCGCGGTTGGTGGTGTAAAGCATATGCGCCCCGATCTCGGCATCGATATTGATGCCCTTGATCTGGATGAAACGCGGCTTGCCATCCGAAAACACCGTGCCCGCGATGGAACGTGTGCGCTCATCGGTCACCACAACCAGCCGGATGTAGCCGTCAAACACGCCCGTCTTGTCTTGCGTGGTGGTCGAGATTTCGATCCCGCGATCCTTGGCGATGATCGGGGCCGAGACCATGTTCACATCCGGGTTCGTGGCCTTCATGATCCCCGCGATGGCCGCGCAGTTCAGCGCCTTGAGGTTCATATCCTTGGCGATGCCGTTGTAGACTACCTCGATCGATTGGATCGCCTCTTCGGTCAATTGCCCGACAAAGGCGCCAAGATGCTCGGCCAGTTTCAGCCAGGGGCCCATGATCCGCGCCTCTTCGGCGGTGACCGACGGCATGTTGAGCGCGTTCGTGACCGCCCCCGTCAGCAGGTAATCGGCCATCTGTTCGGCCACCTGCAGGGCGACGTTTTCCTGCGCCTCGGTGGTGGCGGCACCCAGATGCGGGGTGACGACGACATTCTCGAGACCGAAAAACGGATTTTCCGTCGCCGGTTCCTCGGCAAACACGTCAAACGCCGCGCCCGCGACATGGCCCGATGTGATCAGCGCGGCCAAGGCCGCCTCATCGACCAGACCGCCGCGCGCGCAGTTGATGATGCGCACGCCCTTCTTGGTCTTGGCAAGGTTCTCGGCCGACAGGATATTGGCGGTCTTTTCCGTGTAGGGCACATGCAGCGTGATGAAATCGGCGCGCGCCAAAAGCTCGTCCAACTCCACCTTGGTCACACCGATCTGGGTGGCGCGCTCCTCGGACAGGAAGGGGTCATAGGCCACCACCTTCATCTTGAGGCCGAGCGCGCGGGCGCAGACGATGGCACCGATATTGCCCGCACCGATCACGCCCAGCGTCTTGCCGGTCAGTTCCACACCCATGAAGCGCGACTTTTCCCATTTGCCCGCATGGGTGGAGGCATTGGCCTCGGGGATCTGGCGGGCGACGGCGAACATCATCGCGATGGCATGCTCGGCGGTCGTGATCGAATTGCCGAAGGGCGTGTTCATCACGATGATGCCCTTTTTCGACGCCTCGGGGATGTCGACATTGTCGACACCAATGCCCGCGCGCCCGATCACCTTAAGGTTGGTGGCAGCGGCGATGATCTTTTCCGTGACCTTGCTGGCCGAGCGGATGGCAAGTCCGTCATACTCACCGATGACGGCGAGCAGCTTGTCCTTATCCTTGCCGATGGAGGGGTCGAAGGTGACATCGATCCCGCGATCTTTGAAAATCTGAACGGCGGCGTCCGACAGGCTGTCGGAAATGAGAACTTTGGGGGCCATGGTTTTGGTCCTTTATTTTGGAAACGGAGCGTCTGCCGGGCTGATGCCCGGCCTACGGCGAAATGTTGGGATAGGTGGTAGGCCGGGCTTCAGCCCGGCACACCGTCAGGCGGCCTTGGCCAGCGCGGCGATCTCGACCGCGAACGCCCAATCAAGCCATGGCAGCATCGCTTGAATATCGGCGGTCTCGACCGTGGCACCGCACCAGATGCGCAAGCCGGGGGGGGCATCGCGGTAAGCGCCGATATCCAGCGCCACGCCTTCGCCTTCCAACCGCTTGGCCACAGCCTTTGCAAAGGCCGCGCCATCGGTGATGCGGGGATCGGTGAACTTTAGGCAAACGCTGGTGTTCGACCGCGTCGCGGGATCAACCGCCAGATTGGCGATCCAATCGCGCGCATCGCAGAAATCGAAAATGGCTTTCGCATTGGCATCGGCGCGCGCCATCAGGGCAGGTAGCCCGCCGATGGACTGGCCCCATGCCAGCGCGACCAGATAATCCTCGACCGCCAGCATCGAGGGGGTGTTGATCGTCTCACCCACGAAAATGCCTTCGATCAGCTTGCCGCCCTTGGTCATGCGGAAGATCTTGGGCATCGGCCAAGGCGGCGTGTAGCTTTCCAGCCGCTCGACCGCGCGGGGGGACAAGATCAGCATCCCGTGCGCGGCCTCGCCACCCATCACCTTTTGCCAGCTGAAGGTGGTGACATCGAGCTTGTCCCAAGCCAGATCCTGCGCAAAGGCCGCGCTCGTCGCATCACAAATCGTCAGCCCACCACGCTCCGCCGGGATCGCATCGCCATTCGGCAGACGCACGCCCGAGGTGGTGCCGTTCCAAGTGAAAACGACATCGGTATCGAAATCGATCTGCGCGAAATCGACGATATGGCCATAATCGGCCCTCAGAATGGTTGCGTCGAGCTTGAGTTGTTTCACCGCATCGGAAACCCAGCCTTCGCCAAAACTTTCCCATGCGACCATGGTGCAGGGCCGTGCACCCAAAAGCGACCACATCGCCATCTCGACCGCGCCAGTATCAGATGCCGGTACGATGCCGATCCGGTAATCGGCGGGCACACCCAGAATGGCGCGGGTCTGTTCGATCGCGGCCTTGAGCTTGGCCTTGCCCACCGCGGCGCGGTGCGAACGGCCCAGTGACGCATCAGCCAGCTTGTCGAGCGTGAATGTCGGGGGTTTGGCACAAGGGCCAGAAGAAAAACGCGGGTTAACCGGCCGCGTGGCCGGAGCAGTCATTGCCATGATGTGATACCCTCACAGATATGTGCCCCTCGTTGGGGAGGGGTGTCCCACCGCCGCAGATACGGCCAGCCTGCGCGGGGCACAAGCCGGAAATTGATGGCCAAGCGTCGCTTTTTCACTTTTTCCGAGGCGAAGATTGCCGATCGGAAACGGCGGGCCTTGATCCCTGTGCAAGGTGACTGTTCGCGGCCGCGACGATAGAGTGTCTAGTCAAGCTTACAATTTACTTGCTCGAACCGACGACTCCGCATTAAACTTAAAGATGAAAATAAGTATGCGACACAACTCAGGATTGGATGGCGCGTGAGAGACCAAGCACAAACCCTTCCGTTCGATCTGACGGATTTCCTCCCCTTCCAGATGTCAGTCATCGCCGGGCGGGCCTTTCAGCAGATCATGGAAAGCGCGGGAATGCAGGTGCCGGAATGGCGCATCATGATGGCGCTGCCGCGTCACCAACCCTGCTCCAGCCATGACCTATGCATCTTGACCGCGATGGATGCCGCGCGCGTCAGCCGCGCCCAGCGGCGGCTCGAAGATCTCGATATGATCTCGGTGGTGCGTGACACAGCCGACCGCCGCCGCCTTGTCGTGCAACTCAGCGACAAAGGCACGGCCGAGGTTGCCCGGCTGAAATTCGTCGCCCGCGAGATCGAGACCGCACTTCTTTACGAATTGGGGCCAGAGGATCGCTCGAACCTCAAAACCGCCATCGGCGGGCTTTACGAAAAATTTTGATCCAGCAAGGCGCGTGTCAGCACCCCGTCGGGGGCGGCCAGCGCATCGATGACGTCGAAGTGGTGCTTGCCCGCAAGCTGCATGGCCCGCGTCTCGGCCCCAAGCCCCCACCAGATATTGGCCAGGAGATCGTTTTGCCTGATGAATTCGGGCCGCTCATCGCTGCCCACCGCACAGGTCAGGCGCAAAGCTTCCAATGGGCGCTGCAAGGCCGGGCTTTCGGCAAGCGCCTCGGCCGAATCAAGACGCAGCGTGGCGTTCATCTGGGTGCGCAAAAGCGGGCGTAGATCATGCACGCCGGACACCGAAACAATATGGGCGATTCGCGCGGCAACCTCGGCTTGCAGCACACCTACACAACCCATGCGTGTGACAAGATGCCCCCCCGCCGAATGCCCGGTCAGCCGGATTGGCCCCGGCACGGCGGCGGCGGCCATGGTCACGGCGCGCGCAACCTCGGCCGTGATCGCGGCAATGCGCGCATCGGGGGCAAGCGTGTAGCTGACCACCGCCACGCTTTGCCCATGCGCCAATGGCCCCGCCGCGAGAAAGCCGAACTCCGCAGGGGAAAACCGCATCCAATAGCCGCCATGCACGATCACTGTCAGACCCTGTGAGGCGGTTTTGGGTCGATAAAGATCAATGGTTTGCCGCGCGCCACTGCCATAGATCAACCGCTCGGGCGCATGGGCTGCACGCAAGCGCCGGCTGCGTTCGGGCCAATCGCTCAGGAATGTCTCGGCACCCGGAATATGGGCGGCATTGGCATAGGCATCGTCCCAATCGGTGATCGGCATGGCGGTTCCTCTCGCTTTGGATGACAGCAAGACCCAAGCCCGCGACGGATGCAACGGGCAGCGATGAATTCGCAATCAGCCCATGACAGGTCGCCTGCAGGCTTGCCTTGCGCCCGTTCGCCCCGCTATCAAGGGCATGCTTCGGTCCGGATGGCACAACCATTCGGTGAAAAGGGAACGCGGTGAAATTCCGTGACTGCCCCCGCAACTGTAAGCGGCGAGCGAAACCGGCACATGCCACTGGGGCCACAAACCCCGGGAAGGCCCGGTTCTCGCGATGACCCGCGAGTCAGGAGACCTGCCGAAGTGATCACCCTGTCCGGGCGCGGTGGGCGCTATGGGCAACGGACCCTTCCGTTGTGGTGACGCCTCCGCCGTTCGCGGGAGGGTCACGGCTCGTGCCTCCCCCAAAGAACATCTGTGACCACCACAGGGCCCAGTTCCGGCCCGTATCGGGAGACCGATGATGAAACACCTATCCGCCGCGCTGATCCCAGCGCTGCTCTTTCCCGCCATTGCACAGGCGCAATCAGTCTTCGATCTGGATGAGATCGTGTTTTCGGCGGGTTTAACCGAACAAGAGGCCGCGCGCGTCGGCGTCAGCGTCGATGTGATAACCGAAGATGAGCTGGCCGAAGCGGGCGACATACCCTTGGCCGAGTATCTGGCGACCTTGCCGGGCGTCTCGGTAACGCGCAACGGCCCGCCTGGCTCCAATGCGATCGTTCGAATCCGGGGGGCAGGGCAGGGCCTGATCGCGGTCTTGATCGATGGCATTGCGGTGAATGATCCGACCGGCACAAACGGGCAGTTTGCGGGCTTTGGCGGTCTGACCACTGGCGCGCTGCGCCGTGTGGAAGTGCTGCGCGGATCACAATCCGCGATCTACGGCAGCGGTGCGGTCAACGGTGTCATCGCAATAACGACCGTCGCCAACGGGACCGAACCAGAAGGGACAATGCAGTCTTTCGGGCTGGAAGGCGGAAGCTACCAGACCCTTTCGACAGATTATGGCCTTATACAGCGTCAAGGCCCCCTGACCTTAAGCTTCGGCCTGACCCATTGGCAAAGTGGCGGGTTTTCAGCCGCCGACGAAGACGCCGGGAACACCGAAACCGACTCTGCCCGCACATCGCGGCTCAGTTTTGGCGCGATCTATGATTTCTCGCCCGACATCACGATCGGGGCCAATGCCTTTTTTCAAACCGCCGAAGCTGATTTCGACGAATTCGTCGGTCTCGGGCCTGCTGATGGAACGCCCGGCGACGAAACAGGCGGCGACGAAACGTTCGGTTTCCGCCTCTTTGGCGAATATCGTGGCACGAACTGGACGCATAAACTGAGCGGCACCTTCCTCGAGCTCGAACGGCGCCTGTCTTCGGTGACCGTCGCGGATCCCAACTCCACGCCTTTCGCTTCTGTCTTCAACGGTGACCGTCGCGCGGTTCAATATCTGGCAACCAGCGACGCCATCACAAACACGAACCTCAGCTTTGGTCTTGATTGGCAAGAGGAGCGGGGGAGCTTTACCGGCCTAACGGGCGGGACGCGCTCGATCAGCGTGTCCGGGGCCTTTGGAGAAGCCATCATTGCCGTCAACCCCAATATCGACATCTTTACCAGCCTGCGGCATCAGGAAAACTCGG